>OLSB01003503.1_pt1 | contig 11304 bp, 7 predicted proteins | sample 1672071 | NCBI WGS metagenome assembly OLSB01 (sample SAMEA3136642, study PRJEB25190) | human gut metagenome | biome: human gut; feature: human-associated habitat; material: faeces | place: Austria | collected 2013
AGGTGGCCGCCATCGGCGGCCGGAGGGATTTCTCCCCGCCATATCCCCTTTGCCTTATATTATACCCCCATAACCACCATAGGGGAAGAGCCAATCCCGGCCCTTCCCCTATGGGTTTACCCTTCTAATTATCTTTTGGTGTTTGCATCATGCGGTTTTAAGCGCGGTCGTTCTTCTTTTTCATGCTGAACAGCACCGCCACACCGGCCAGCACCAGCAGCACGCCGATACCGCTGAACAGGAGTGTGCCAAAACCACCGGTGACAGGCAGCTGGAAGCCCTTACGGTTGACAATGTTTTTCAGAACATACGAATTGTTGCCTTCGCCGCCATTATACGTTGTTGACGTCACTTTGCCATGCTTGGTTACATTTCCGTTTTCGTCAACGGTCGTCTCGCTCCAAGTTTCAGTTGCCTTGATGTTCAGCTCAAGTTTAACCGGCCCATTCAGCAGATTATAGCCATTAACAGTTTTCGTTTCAACCAACCAATATTCGCCATTTGCCAAACCTGCAATATAGTTCGTATTACGGCCATCACCATAATCTGCTGTATCGATTTTTCCATCTTTACCCGATGTCAAAGTCTGTACAAAGACCCACTTCATGCCGTCGCCGGGAGCCTCAAGCCCAACCTTTTTGTATGTTTCTGCATCGACCGCTGTGCCTGCGCCAGTCGTACTAACTTTTTTGTACAGGTCAAACGTAACACCGCTCAATCCATTGCCGTCTTCATTCGTCTTGTTGATTTGAATGCTAAACGTGTAAACCGCTGCACTATCCTCAATGTGATTTTCCTTGCCAGTAACCGGAATACCGTTCTCGTCGATTTCGTTCGTGTAAACCAGCTTTGCTTTATTGGCGTTGCCGTTGCCGCCAATCGTAAGCTCATTGCCTTCAGCCAATGTAGCGTTATAAGTAATTTCAACTTTCTTCCCTGCGAAATCTCCCATTTGGTCCGGCTTAAACTCAATAACAAAGCCGTTCGCATTGTCAGCATTATCCTTCACTTCATAGTGTGTATTTGCTGTCAGATTTGCAATCGAGATGCTACTCTTATTATCCTTCAAGCCCTTCGGAGAGTCACTGACCGTAAATACGCCCAGCTTATCAATATTTTGGGGGATAGTCACTGTGATTTTGTAAGGAATCACATCGTCCTTGCCATATTGCGCTACATTTCCCCAAGTCGAAGGCGTTCCAGCTACCGGAACTTCCTTTTTCAGGTCAGGTTTATGGTTTGCTAAAGTGAGTGTCAGGCTGGTATCGGTCTTACCATTGTACTTGATTTTGCTGTCCTGCGTGACTTCAAATTCATACTTTGCTCCATCCAGGATGTAGCCGCCCTTTTTGCTGTCGCCCGTATACTCTTTCTCAAAAACCCGATATACACCTACCGGCAAGTGCTCAATAACAAGTTTGCCAGTGCTATCCGTAGTCAACGTATAAGCCTTTTTTTCTTCATCATCATATGTAACGTCAATCCACGTTTTATTGTCCTGCTGCTTCTGCAATCCGAAGCTGACCCCTGCTAAAGCGTTCTGCTTATCGTTTCCTACATAGAACTCTTTCTGAATCGTCACTGTACCCATGGCAGTGCTGTTTTTCGGATAAACGTGTACATCATACAGCCAGTCGGCATTTGCTTCGGAAACCTTAGAATCTTTGGTATAGTCTACCGTCCGCGTCATCGGGACAGAAACCAAAAACGGATCCGTGCGCTTGGTAACCTTCTTCGGCGCTTTTGTCTCAACAACCAAGTACAGACCATATTCCAAACCACTAAATGTTGCCGAACCATCTGCAGTAGTCTCTTTCGATTTCTTGTCTTCAGCCGTCACACCCGTTTTAAAAGTAACTTTATCGTTTTCATAGTCTATCGATTCGTAGTAGTCACTTGGGTCTAGCTTACTAAGGTCTTTATCTTCAACCGTACCTTCACCGCTGTAATACGCCTTTAGCCACTCTACATCCTGCACTTTATATACATGGAACGTGACGCCGCCAAGCGCAGTTGCTCCCTGCGGTACTGCTTGATCCGGGTTGCCGTTAGCTGTATTTCCAGAACCTGTAAAATCATACTTATGAATTGTAATACTGCCAGTGCCTGTTTTCCAGACAGGCGTATTATCCTTGGTGGTTGCGCCTTCCGCGGCGGCGGGGAGGGCGCAGACGCTGAGGGCCATTACGGCGCTGAGGACGCCGGTAAGGAAACGTTTTAGTTTCATCTGTCATAACCTCTTTCTTTTTAAGATTATCGTAGCGGGGAAATCGGGGGCCATATCAGGAACGCTTGCCCCCTTTCCGATTGTAGCGGAATACCAGCACCAGCAGCCCGGCCACCAGCAGCGGCAGGCCGATCAGCAGCCACAGGCTGGGGGCGTCCGCGCCGGTGTGCGGCAGCGTAAAGCCCTTGCGGTTGTTGATGGTCAAACTCACCTTGTAGCCCTCGGCGGGGTTGCCTGTAACCATTTTTTCTTGCTTCGTGCCGTTTATCAGGCATTCGTTTTTTTGCAGGGTAAACTCGATCGGTGCGGCCAGCAGGTTGTAGCCGTCCACGGTTTTCAGCTCCGTTAAACGGTAGCTGCCCTCAGACAGGTTTTCAAAACTGCACTTGCCCGCGTTGCCGCCAACACTCTTGGTCGTCTCGGTCATGGAACCCTTGCCGTCATTAAACGTCGTATCAACGCCGTTGTCGTTCAGCTTTTCCAGCTTGAACACCACGCCTTTCAGCAGCTCGGTTTTCTTGCCGTTCTCGTCAAGGCCCTGCTTGGTGATAGCCAGCTCATACACCGGCGGCACCTGCTTGTTGGTCAGGATAAGCGATACCGAATCATCCGCGTTCGTTATGGTTCTCGTTTCGCTGTCAACTTGGTAATTATAGTTGCCCAGCGTCAGCGTGCCGCTGGCGGTGTACTGGCCCTTTTCCGCATCCCATTCCACCACGCGGTACTCATAATAGGTATTGTTATTGTCGCTGATGTCATAGGCATCCATGCCGGGGAACGTGTGTGTCCACGTTCCATTCGTCAGTTCAACTTCCGTGTCCGGCACATATGTCCAGTCCGTATCCTTCGTACTGTCCTTATGACGGCGCTCCAATTTGACCCAAATCGATGCCGGCAGGCCGGTGATAAGCTCCTCACCTTTGGCATTCTGCCATGTCTTTTTTACAGCAATAGTGATCGGCTTGTGTGCCGTGTTGGTGAACACCACCCGGACGCCGGGTATCGTTTTGCCGTTCTCGTCCTTCTCGTCCTCACCAATAATGCCGCTGGCTTCGCCGTCCACCGGCGTTTTGCCGTTCACGGTGATGCTCTTGATATACTGATTCTCCGGGGTTTCTTCTTTGATTGTAACCTTCGTGCCAATCGGTATTCCGTCCAGCGTAACGGGTTTGTCGACTTGAACTTTAACTTTTTCGGTTTCTGTCTTGTCGCCGCCTAGGCCGCCGATGTTCGAGTACTGCACGGTAAAGGTGTACGTTTCATTCCCCAAAGTCGCTTGCTCGTCCTCCGGCACCTGTTTGGTGATGCTCAGCGAGCCGGTTTTGACTTTGTTGATGAATTTCACCTTCAACTTGGTGAACTGGTCTGTACCGTCCGGGTCCCTGTACGAGCGGAACACGATGGAGTTTTCCGGCTTTTGGGTTTTTGCTGTGTAGCCGGTGTTCTCAATCGTCTGTCCGTCTTTGATGCCCGTTTGGTACTTTTCCTTACGGCCATCATCCGGGGTTGTGCCATTGCCCTTCATTTCCTGCAGAGTACCGTCTGGAACCTCAACGGTGCTATCGCCTTGGTTTTTCGTGACGAGCTTGCCGTTCTCGTAGATTTCCCAGGTGGTGGCATACAGGTCCGTGTCGGGGTATTCTTGCAGCGAGATATAACTGCCGCGCCGGAACTGATCCGCAAAGGTGACGGTTTCGCCGTTTTGCAGGGTAAACTTGCCGCCAGCTCCCACCTCGTTGGTGCTTTCGCCCTTGCTGGTGGTATACTGTGCACCGACCGCCTCCTTCAGGCCTTTTGCCTCTACCGAGCCGTAGTCCGGGATGGTATACTGCTTGGTCGTAAAGCCGATGCCGGAGCCGCCGCCTGCATCCGTTGTTGCCGTCAAGTCCCGTGCGGCATAATGGGTCGCCCAGTTTTTGATGCTGACCGTGAACTGGCGGGTGGACTTCGTGAAGTAGGGTTGCAGCAAGCCGCGAACCCCGTCCGCATCGACCTGTTTTTCCACCTGCAGCTCGTTATGATCCGGGAAGTTGAACGCCACCGCCATGTTGGACTCCCACATACCGCGCTCCATGTAGTACATGGTAAGGGTATGCTTGGTGTTCTTGGTGAGCGTCATCTGTTTGTTTTCTTTGCTCTTCCAGTTGAACTCATAATTCTTATCCCTAAAGGTTACGCGTTTGGGGTTACTTTCCAGCGACTCATAATTTTGGTTGTTGCTTTCTTTAATCTTGCTGACGTAGGATGTAACGGTGTTTTTACCGCTGCTCTTGTCCTCGCCAAACTCCAGCAGACCTTCCGCTTTTGCACGGGCACCGCCGACATCCAGCACCAGCTGGTCATCAATAAACACCCACACATCATCATCGCCGGAGAAGAAGAACTTGATGGGGACTTTCTTGTCTGTCCCATTCTCATTTTTTCCTACTACGACCTGGCCGTCCTCTGTCAACGTAAAGTCAAATTGCAGTTTAGCACCGTAACCGTAGTTGTACTGGATAACATGATCGCCTGCATATTGGTTGAAGGGGAAGAAGCCGTAGCTGCCTGTGGCCTCGTTTATAGTATTAAGATTGCGTGACCTATTCTTCTCTGTCCCTTCCATTGTGCTGTCAAGATAATAGCCGCCACCTTCTTCGCTTGTATCTTGTTTCAAATACAGCGGCGTCTCGTTGCTATCATAGTACCAATACTGCGCTGCATTTTCCGGGTCATTCTTATTGCCTTGCTCTGCAAAGATCGGTGCTTGCTTAAAGGGGAACGCAACATCTTTGTAGACCTTGCCCAGTACAGCCTTTGCAGAGTTTTCTCCGGTCAGAAATTTTTCATTAAAGTGCGGTTCTGCCAAATCTGTTCCGTACAGGGTCGGGTTATGATTTCCGTCGCGCTTATCGCTTACCAAGCCTTGGAAGGTACTCGAATCAAGGCTATTGTCAGTAGTACCCTTTACATCAACGACTGCATTGTTGACTGCCATAAACGTATTATACAAACCACCCGTTGCAGTGTCTTTGTAACCCCATCCATATAGGCCAAGATTAGCAGCAATATCGCTAAACCATGCACTGTCTCGATTTGGCTGGAAATGCCCTGTATACAACGGATACAAAACAGGCTTTTTTGATTTTTCTGCGTAGTCTTTGTAGTAATCGCTCAACGCGCGGTTAAACTGCTCAAATTCAACATACGCTCGATGTGTTTGAATTTCTTCTGGGCTGTAATTGGCACGTGTTTTTCCGTTCAGTTCGTAATCCGAGTAGTAGTCATACAGGGTACTGTCGATATACTTCACATCGTTTTGCGGCGTAAAGGTGCCGGTGGTATCCAGCTTTACTATCTCAGCATCCTTGCCCTCAGCCTTCTTGCCCGCTTCTGCATCACGGATTGCAGATTTTTTGCCCCAATAGCCTTCACGATACCCGCCGCCGTAGGTAATGTCATCGCCGGTGTCCGCATAGAAGCACGGCTCTTCCAGTTTGTTATCCCATGTCAGCGTGTTCGTTGCACGGCCATTGATATCGCTCGTCGGCAGGGGGTTTGTATCGGAGAACTGTACTTTCGTGTAGCCTTCCGGGGCATTTACATACCAAAGGTGTCTTGACTCGGAACTATCCTCCAGCCGGGTCATCTCACCTTTCAACTCCGGCTTGCCGGTTCCGGTCAGGATATAGTAGAGCTTTCCGTCGTTTCCCGGCATTCCGTCTGTCGTTCCGGAATCGTTCTGGTACGACATATCCGAGAACGTCGCGTCAAAGTAAATGCGTGTTGCGTTGGGCGCGCCCCACTGGACGTCAGACAGCCCCTTGTAGATAAAGCAGTAATTCGTTTGGGCGTTATACTGGAATGTACCTACCTTATCCGAAGCAACGTCATCGTTGTAGAAGTTATAGTACGTTTTGCCGATGGGGTGGTTGTTTTCATCGGTGAAGCCGACATAGCGGCAAGAATCACTCGGAATCTTGATTCCCTTAAAAACTTCGCCTGCGGCAAGCGATTCAATGGTCTTTGTCTCGCCGACTGCCGTGTATTTACCATCGACTTCTTCGTAGAACGTCACTTTGATACCGGTGAGAGTGCTCCCCGTTTTGTTTTGAAACGAGATTTCCTGGCCGGTGTAGGGAATCTGCTGGGCGACATCGGCGTAGGGTTTCAGGCGACTGCCGTCCCATGTTATGGTTGTTCCATCACTCAGCCCGCCTGCGTCAAAGATATGGTCCCCCATGGCATTAACATACAGCCATGTGTTAGTGCCTTCGCTTATCGGCCCATTCATTTGAATGGTATGCTTACCTGATTCTGATGTAAACTTTATATATACATAACCGCCATATGTACACTCCGCCGATTCGTTGTCCTCGTATCGCAGACTCACGACATAAATTGGGCGTTTTTGATCATCATTGGTCCAATAGTCTGGGACTCGGCTCATTTCGCGGGTTATCTCTTTAGACTTCTCTTCAGTGCCCGTGCCGCGCTTGCCTGTGAATTTGACCTTATCGCTTTTGCCCCAGCTGGCAGGCGGGGCAAAGTAGAAGGTGTACGTCGTGCCGGGTTGCGGTTTGCCGCCCTCCGCAACTGCATTGACTTTCGCGAAGGTTACAAATTTTTCTTCGCTTTCGCTGTTCTCCTCGTCATCCGGTATCGGCGTCACGGTGGGCGTCGGTTTCGGGGTCGGTTTCGCGGTGGGTGTCGCCGTCGGGGTCGCAGTGGGCATCGCCGTCGGCGTGGGGGTCGGGGTCGCGGCAGCCGCGCCGTCCGGGGCGGTCTTGTCCTCGTCGGTCTGCTCACCCGGCAGGGTTTCGACGGTGGGGTCGTTCCCTTGCTGTATCGTTTCCACATTCTGCGCAGAAAGGGCGTCGTCGGTGCCCTCCGCGCAGACGGGCAGAGCCAAACCCGCCAGCAGGCACAGAGCGGCCAGCAATGCCGCTGCGCGCTGCAGTACAGAAAATTTCTTTGTCATCAGCCTGCCCTCCCTTACCTGACAGAGCTTATTATTCCACAGCCCGCTGTGGAATAGGAAAGGGGCCGGCCCCTTTCCCGTTGCGCAACCGCTGGTGCGCAACCTCGTTAAAAATACACAGCAGCCTTTTTCTGCCGCTGCCTACCTGGTTTTTACATTTCTTATATAAAAATATAGCACCCTTGTTGCAAAATCGCAATATATCCAGCTTGATTTGCTTAATTTCGGCGTTTTGCAAAAAGAGTCAGTCATATTTTTGTACACTTCGTCAGTTGGTCTTGTGCAACTCGTGTCGAATCAGTTGCGCAGTTAGGCAAACTTGGCAGGTTTTGTCGGATTTATTGCGCATTTGTTGCGCGAATGTTGCACAAAATTTGTTTCGTGGCGGCTATCGGCGGGGAAAGCGGGCAAGTCAGGCACGGCGGCAAAGCCCCCTCCGGCCTTCGCTTTGCCTGGGATACGCAAAAAAGCGTGGGCGTTCTGATGGACAGAACCCCCACGCACTATAAACTATGGATTTACGCCTTCGTCGGCTTGACCTTCTCGGCAATAACGCAAATTGCCACGGTCAGCAGCATATCGGGCAGGGTGTAGCCTACCGGGGTGTCAACACCCATCAGCAGGCGGTAGGCGATGAAGCCCACCAGCCAGATGACCAGATTGCGCGCGTCGGCGGCCACGGCAAAGCGATCGCGCTTTAAGATAAAGTGGTCGGCGATCTGCACCGCGATCATCGGCGCAAAGACCGAGCCGATCAGGTACAAAAAGCCCGTGATATCGTCCATCGGGAACAGAATGGCCCCCAGCGTGCCGATGACCGTCACGACGATGGCCGTTTTTTTGCCGTCCAGCTTGGCGGACAGGCTCTCGGCGGAAATGCCCGCGCTCCACGCATCCAAAAATGTCGTGGTAACGGTGGAAAACACCAGAATGACCAGCGCGGCAATGCCCAGCCCCGCCTTGACCATGATGACGGCAATGTCATACTCGCCGGTGAAAATCGCCGCACCCATGCCAATGACGTACATCCAGCAGGACACCGCGCCGTAGACCAGCACGCTGACCCAGGTGGCCTGGGTGGGCTTTTCGGCGTCGCGGGTGTAGTCGCTGATAAGCGGCAGCCAGGACAGCGGCATCGCCACGGCCAGCTCCACCGCCGCGCCAAAGGTCAGGCTCTCGCCGCCGACGCCGACCATGGCGTTGCCGGAGAAGAAGATGACCTTGCACAAAACCAACGTCAAAATAAACAAAGCGGCCATCGTAATTTTGTTGATCCAGCCCAAATCGGTGATGCCTACGGCGATCCACAGCACGATCAGCGCCCCGATGACCAAGCACCACACCCAGCGGCCGATCGCAAAAATGCCGCCGACCGCCAGTGCGCCGTCGTAAATCATGATGGCCGTCCAGCCGACGAGCTGCAGGACGTTCAGGAACGCGAACAGCAGGCCGCCCTTCTGGCCGAAGCTCATCTTGACGGTCTCCATGGCGCTGCGGCCGGTGCGGCCGCCGATGAGGCCCGCCAGCAGCATCATGGCACAGCCGATGATGTGGCCGATGAGGATAGCCGCAAAGCCCTTTGCCATGCCCAGCGGTGCAAAGGACGTACCTGTGAGGATTTCTGCCAGCGAGACGCCCGCGCCGAACCAAATCAGGCCGTTTTGGAAAGTGGAAGTCTTTTTCATTCGGTGAACTCCCCTTTCAGCGCAAACATATGGTCCATCGGGCCGGAGCCGCGGCCCAGGTCCAGCATGGCGGCCAGTGCGCCGGAGATATAGGCCTTTGCGCGCTCGACCGAAGCGTCGAGGTCATAGCCTTTTGCCAGGTTGGACGCAATGGCGCTGGACAACGTGCAGCCGGTGCCGTGGGTGTTGGGGTTATCGATGCGCTTGCCGCGGAACCATTTGCCCGCGCCGCCGCGCCAAAGCAGGTCGTCGGCGTCGTTGATCTGGTGGCCGCCCTTGCAGAGCACCGCACAGCCGTATTTTTCGCTGATGGTCTGCGCAGCCTTTTCCATATCGGCGGCGTTTTTGATCGGCATATCGGCCAGGATCTCGGCTTCGGGGATGTTGGGCGTCAGGACCTCGGCCATCGGCAGCAGGTTTGCGCACAGGGCGCTGACGGCGTCGTCCCGCAGGAGTTTGGAACCAGACGTTGCGACCATGACGGGGTCCACGACGATATGCTTTGCGCCGTACTGTTTCAGCTTGGCGGCGATCGTCTCGATGAGCTCTGCCGAGGAGACCATCCCGATCTTGACGGCGTCGGGGGTGATATCGGTGAACACCGCGTCGAGCTGTTCCGCCAGAAAATGCGGGGTCGATTCAAGGATGTCCGTCACGCCGGTAGTGTTCTGGGCGGTCAGGGCCGTGATCGCACTCATGGCGTAAACGCCGTTGGCGGTCATGGTCTTGATGTCTGCCTGGATACCGGCGCCTCCGCAGGAATCACTGCCTGCAATGGTCAATGCTGTTTTCATAATGATACTTCCTTCCTATATATACAGCAATGTTTTATTGCGCGATACAAGGTGGTGCCCCCGGTGTACCGCGTTTTTGTTAGGTGGCAGGGCGAGTTTACGAGGCCGAGGGGCTTTACCACCTCCCGGCAGCCTCCCCCAGCTCCTTCACATACAAATCTGCCGCAGCTTTCAGCCCGGCCTGGTCGCTTTCGCCGTCGGCGTCATAGACACCGACCGTGTAAAACCCTGCGGCTTTGGCGGTTTTCAGCGCGTAGAGACTGTCCTCAAACACGATCGTCTCCCCCGGTGCGCTGCCCAGGGCCTGCGCGGCCAGCAGGTAAATCGTCGGCTCGTGCTTGCTGACGCCGATCTCACCGGTGGTGAAGATCTGCGCAAAATAGCCGAGCAGCCCCAGCCGCTGCAAAGCGTGGGTCACATGCCCGCGCGGGCTGGAGGTCGCCGCCGCCATCGGGATGCCCTTTGCCGCCAGCGCGGCCAGCAGCGCCGCCGCGCCGGGTTTGGCGGGGACCTCGTTGTAGTAAAAATCGCGCAGCATCGTCTCAATGCCCGCTTCAATTTCGGCGGCGGACTGGGCCAGCGGGTAGTGGGTGTGCAGGTATTCCGCGCCCTGCTCCATGCTCATCGAGAACAAAATCTCGTTGAGGCCCGGCTCGGGCATCAGGCCCCGGCTGCGCAGATACCGCGCACCCAGGTCGTTCCAGATGCCCATGGAGTCGAGCAGCACGCCGTCCAAATCAAAAATTGCGCCCTTAGTCATGCAGCATTTTCTCCGTGGCAGCTTTCAGATCCTTCGATGCCTGCCCGATGTTTTTGGCCGCGTAGATGGCGCTGATGACCGCCACGCCGCAGATGCCGCTGCCCGCCAGCTTTTCAACGTTCTGCTGTGTAATACCGCCGATGGCAACGACTGGGATGGAGACAGCTTGGCAGATGGCTTTCAGCGTGTCGTAGCTCACGTCGTCGGCATCGTCCTTGGAGCCGGTCGGGAACACCGCGCCGACGCCAAGGTAGTCCGCGCCGTGCTTTTCGGCCAGGACGGCCTGTTCAACAGTCTGCGCAGACACGCCGAGGATCTTGTCGGGGCCGAGAATGGCGCGGACGTCCAGTGCCTCCATATCGCTCTGGCCGACGTGGACGCCGTCGGCGTTCATCTCGCGGGCAATTTCCACGTTGTCATTCACAAGGAACGGCACGCCGCGTTCGCGGCAAAGCGCCTGCAATTCCTTCGCTTCTTCGAGGAATTTTTCCTCTTCCAGCGTTTTCTCCCGCAGCTGCACCATCGTCACGCCGCCGTCCAGGCTCTCGCGCACAACATTGATGAGCCTGCGGCCGTCCAGCCAATGGCGGTCGGTGACGGCGTAGAGCAGCAGGTCCTTTTTATCGCAGTTCATACTTTGCGCCCCCGTCCAGCGTTGCGCCGTCCATGTTGTAGATGGCGTCGATAATGCGGTTGCGGTAGGTGGAGTTGCCGTCGCCGTCCTGCATACGGCTCCAGCCGATCTCGCCCGCCAGGCCCATGGCGCAGACGGCAGCGGCGGCGGCCTCAAGCCGGTTGTCGGGGTTGGCGACGACGAAAGCCGTCATCATGCCGGAGAGCTGGCAGCCCGTGCCGGTGATCTTGCCCATCTCGGGGCG
>OLSB01003512.1_pt1 | contig 11280 bp, 8 predicted proteins | sample 1672071 | NCBI WGS metagenome assembly OLSB01 (sample SAMEA3136642, study PRJEB25190) | human gut metagenome | biome: human gut; feature: human-associated habitat; material: faeces | place: Austria | collected 2013
GCCTGCGCGTCTGCCAATTCCGCCATTCCTGCATTTTGTCAACCGGCTTACTTCGCTTTGTTTGCTCCGCTCGTCGACTGCTCACTTATAATAACTCAGGAATTGGATAATGTCAATAGAAAAATTCAAAAAAATTAAAAAAATTCAAAAAAAATATTTTAAGTTAGTTTTATACATTTTTTTTGCATATGGTGTTGAAAAATGACGATTCCTGTGATACAATCTTGAAGATTTAGGATAAAATAAGAGAACAAAGAAAGGGAGATTGTATGAAAGCATTTCTGATATTGGAAGATGGCCATGTATTTACAGGAACTAGCATTGGTTCTGCAAGGGAAGTCATCAGTGAAATTGTCTTTAACACTTCCATGACCGGTTATCTGGAAGTAATGACAGATCCTTCTTACGCAGGACAGGCGGTGTGTATGACATATCCGCTGATCGGAAACTACGGAATCTGTTATGATGACCAGGAATCAAGGAAGCCGTGGATTGACGGATTTATTGTACGCGAATTATCACGAGTTCCCAGCAACTTCAGAAGCGTAGACACCATTCAGCATTTTCTGAGCAAAAACGACATTCCGGGAATCGCAGGAATTGATACCAGAGCACTGACTAAGATCCTTCGTGAGAAGGGAACCATGAACGGAATGATCACAGTTGACGAGAACTATGACCTGGATACAATCATCCCCAGATTAAAAGCATATACAACAGGAAAAGTGGTAGAGAAGGTTTCCTGCCGCGAAAAGGAAGTGCTTAAGGGGAACGGACCGAAGGTTGCGCTTCTTGATCTGGGCGCCAAGAGAAACATCGCACGCTCACTGAATGAGAGAGGATGCCAGGTTACCATTTACCCGGCTCTGACACCGGCAGAAGAGATCCTTGGAGACAATCCGGACGGCATCATGCTCAGCAACGGCCCTGGAGATCCGAAGGAATGCACTTCTATTATTAAAGAAATCAAGAAACTCTATGACTCCGATGTGCCGATCTTTGCCATCTGTCTTGGACATCAGCTTATGGCTCTTGCAACAGGCGGAGATACACATAAGATGAAATACGGACACCGTGGTGGCAACCATCCGGTAAAAGACCTTGAAACAGGACGCGTTTATATTTCTTCACAGAACCATGGCTATGTGGTAGATGCAGAAGCCCTCGAGAAAAAGGGCATTGCCAAACCTGCATTTATCAACGTAAACGATGGTACAAATGAAGGAATGGCTTACGAAGGAAAGAACATCTTTACCGTTCAGTTCCATCCGGAAGCATGCCCGGGACCGCAGGATTCCAGCTACCTGTTTGACAGATTTATGAAAATGATGGGAGGAACAGATCATGCCGAGAAATAAAGATATACATAAAGTTCTTGTAATTGGTTCCGGTCCGATTATCATCGGTCAGGCGGCAGAGTTTGACTACGCAGGTACACAGGCATGCCGTTCTCTGAAAGAAGAAGGCATGGAAGTAGTTCTTCTGAATTCCAACCCTGCGACGATCATGACAGATAAAGACATTGCAGATAAGGTTTACATTGAGCCTCTGACAGTAGAAGTTGTAGAACAGCTCATCCTGAAAGAACAGCCGGACAGCGTACTTCCGACTCTTGGCGGACAGGCGGGTCTGAATCTTGCTATGGAACTGGAAGAAAAAGGTTTTCTTAAAGAACACAACGTACGCCTGATCGGTACCACTGCAGAAACCATCAAAAAAGCAGAAGACCGTCAGGAATTTAAAGATACCATGGAAAAGATTGGTGAACCGGTTGCGGCATCAAAAGTCGTAACAACTGTAGAAGATGGTGTGGCATTCACCAGAACCATCGGTTATCCGGTCGTTCTCCGTCCTGCTTACACACTCGGCGGAAGTGGCGGCGGTATCGCAAACAATGAATTCGAACTCAGAGAAATCCTCGAAAACGGTCTCCGTCTTTCACGAGTAGGAGAAGTTCTGGTAGAGCGCTGCATCGCAGGATGGAAAGAAATCGAATACGAAGTTATGCGTGACAGTGCAGGCAACTGTATCACAGTCTGCAACATGGAAAACATTGACCCGGTTGGTGTACATACCGGTGATTCTATCGTAGTTGCCCCATCCCAGACACTGGGTGACAAAGAATACCAGATGCTTCGTACTTCCGCACTGAACATTATTACAGAGCTTGGAATCACAGGTGGATGTAATGTACAGTATGCTCTTCATCCGGAGAGCTTTGAATATTGTGTTATCGAGGTAAATCCACGTGTAAGCCGATCTTCCGCACTGGCAAGTAAGGCTACCGGTTATCCGATCGCCAAAGTTGCTGCAAAGATCGCCCTGGGTTATACACTGGATGAAATTCCGAATGCTATTACAGGAAAAACATATGCAAGTTTTGAGCCGATGCTTGATTACTGTGTAGTTAAGATTCCGAGACTTCCATTCGATAAATTTATCACTGCAAAGAGAACCCTGACAACTCAGATGAAAGCAACCGGTGAAGTTATGAGTATCTGTCACAACTTCGAGGGCGCGCTCATGAAAGCTATCCGTTCTCTGGAACAGCATGTAGACAGCCTTATGTCCTATGACTTTACAGATCTTGATGAAAGTGAGCTGATTGAAGAACTGGCAGTTGTAGACGACCGTCGTATCTGGAAGATCGCAGAAGCAATCCGAAGAGATATTTCCAAAGAATACATCCACAGAATTACAAAGATCGATCGCTGGTTTATCGACAAGATTGCAATCCTTGTAGAGATGGAACAGGCGCTTAAGACTCAGCCGCTTACAGAAGAACTTCTTCTGGAAGCAAAACGCATGGAATTTCCGGATTACGTGATCGCAAACCTCTGTGGAAGAACAGAAGCCGATATCAAGGCACTTCGTCAGGGATACAAGATCACAGCCGCTTACAAGATGGTAGATACCTGTGCAGCTGAGTTTGCTGCTGCAACACCATATTATTACTCTGTATATGGCGGACCGGATACGGAAAACGAAGCAGTAACTGCTCATGATAAGAAGAAAGTCCTTGTTCTTGGTTCCGGACCGATCCGTATTGGACAGGGTATCGAATTCGACTTCTGCTCCGTACATTGTACCTGGGCATTCAAAAAAGAAGGCTATGAGACCATTATCGTAAACAACAACCCGGAAACTGTCAGCACCGACTTTGATATCGCGGACAAACTGTATTTCGAGCCACTGACACCGGAAGATGTGGAAAACATCGTAAATATTGAGAAACCGGATGGTGCAGTTGTACAGTTCGGTGGACAGACTGCAATCAAACTTACCGAAGCACTCATGAAAATGGGAGTAAAAATCCTCGGAACATCTGCAGAAGATGTAGATGCGGCCGAAGACCGTGAGCTGTTCGATGAAATTCTGGAGCAGTGCCAGATTCCGCGACCGAAGGGACATACTGTCTTTACTGCCGAAGAAGCAAAAAAAGCAGCCAATGAGCTGGGATATCCGGTACTTGTACGTCCTTCCTACGTTCTTGGCGGACAGGGTATGCGTATTGCGGTCAGCGATGAGGATGTAGAAGAATATATCGGAATCATCAACCAGATCGCACAGGAACATCCGATCCTTGTTGATAAATACCTGATGGGTAAAGAAATCGAGGTCGATGCTGTATGTGATGGTGAGGATATCCTGATTCCTGGTATCATGGAACATATCGAACGTGCAGGTATCCATTCCGGAGACAGTATCTCCGTATATCCGGCACAGACAATCAGCCAGAAAGCAAAAGACACGATTGCAGAGTACACACGCCGTCTGGCAAAAGCACTTCATGTAATCGGTATGATCAACATTCAGTTTATTGTATGCGGTGAAGAAGTATATGTTATCGAAGTAAACCCACGTTCCAGCCGTACCGTACCGTACATCAGTAAAGTAACAGGAATTCCGATTGTGCCGCTGGCTACAAAGGTCATTCTCGGATACAAACTGAAAGATATGGGATATGAACCTGGGCTTCAGCCGGAGGCAAAACATATCGCAATCAAGATGCCGGTATTCTCCTTCGAGAAGATTCGCGGTGCAGATATCAGCCTTGGACCGGAAATGAAATCCACCGGTGAATGCCTTGGTATTGCAGAGACTTTCAATGAGGCTCTTTATAAAGCTTTCATTGGTGCCGGAATCAAACTTCCGAAATACAAAAACATGATCATTACTGTCAAGGATGAGGATCAGCAGGAAGTTGTTCCGATCGCAAGACGTTTCGAAGCTCTCGGATACCGTATTTATGCAACAAGAGGAACTGCAAGAGTTCTCAAAGAAAACGGAATCAAAGCAATCCGTACAAATAAACTGGAGCAGCCGGCACCGAACCTTATGGACCTGATTCTCGGACATAAGATCGACGTTGTTATCGATACACCGCCGCAGGGTGTGGAGCATCAGAAAGATGGTTTCGTGATCCGACGAAATGCGATCGAGACAGGTGTCAATGTTCTGACCAGTCTGGATACAGCAGAAGCGCTTGTAACCAGCCTTGAAAACACAGACCTTCACCACCTGACGCTGATCGATATTGCAACGATAGCAGACAGATAAAAGAATAAAAATAACTTTACAACCGGAGAGACGAAATAGTTTCTCCGGTTTTTGATTAGAAAAAATCACAGATATTACAGGAAAAATCTAAACAAAACTTAAACTTTAAACGAAAACCCGTGGAGAGGTTTACGAACCATGGAAACTGTAATATACTGATAAAGTATGAATTGTGGGATTGCAGCGCACGAAACAATTCGTAGGTATTGTAATGAAAAAATAAGACAGAGAAAGGAAAGAAAAATGAGTGTTCTGGAATTTATAAAAGTTGTGATACTCGGAATCGTCGAGGGTATTACGGAATGGCTTCCAATCAGCAGTACCGGACATATGATTCTTGTCGATGAATTTATCAAGATGGAAATGACGCCGGAATTTAAGGAGTTTTTCCTTGTGGTGATCCAGCTGGGTGCGATTCTTGCGGTTGTTGTTTTGTACTGGAGCAAATTGTGGCCATTTTACATAAGGGAGATTTCACCGAAAAAACGTAAAGAACTTAACCGTATGAATCCGGTATCCCGTATGGCACTGACATTTGTCGAAAAATTTTGTGACAAGGATAAATGGATTCTGTGGTTCAAGATTCTTGTAGCATGTATCCCGACAATCGTGATCGCGCTTCCGTTTAATGATATTATCGAAGAAAAATTCAATAATTATGTAGTAGTTGCGATTGCCCTGATCGTATACGGTGTAATCTTCATTCTGGTAGAGAACTACAATAAAAGAAGAAAACCGGTATGTACATCCCTTGAAGAGTTAAGCTTCGGTACTGCATTCAAGATTGGTATCTTTCAGGTACTTTCTGTTATTCCCGGAACATCACGATCCGGTTCTACGATTATCGGAGGAATCCTCGTGGGGACTTCAAGAACAGTAGCAGCAGAGTTTACCTTTTTCCTGGCGATTCCGGTCATGTTTGGCGCAAGCCTTCTGAAACTTGTAAAATTTGGTTTCGCTTTCACACCGGCAGAGATTTTGACACTGGTGACAGGCGTCGTTGTTGCATTTTTTGTATCCATTATTGCAATCAAATTCCTGATGGGTTACATTAAGAAACATGACTTCAAAGCATTTGGCTGGTATCGAATTGTCCTTGGTATCCTTGTGCTGGGTTATTTTGCGGGCAGAAAATTCCTCTGATAAAGCCGGAAATTTGACTTTTGGCAGATTACGTGGGATAATGTCTGTGATTTTATAAACAAGAAAATGTATCAACGGTCTTGTATAGACCGGAAAGGATGGAAATAATGAAAGCAAAACATATCATCGCCGTACTCGGTATGACAATGATCCTTGCCCTGGCAGGATGTGGATCAAAGGGATCTGTCGTTGAGGTAACTCCGACACCGGCAGCAACTCCGACACCTACGGAAGTTCCGGTAACAGTTACACCGGTACCGACTTCTACACCGGCACCGAAGGTAATTGGCGTAAAAACATCTCAGGCAAAATATATCTACCTGACCAACAGTCTTCAGAATGATATCAGAGAAATCTATCTGATGACATCCGGCGGAGAGGACTGGGGCAAAAATCTGATTCCGTCAGAATCCTCTGTAAAAGCAGCAGAACAGGTGCAGATGTATTATACAGCAGATTCTTCTTCCGCATCAGACAGCAGTGAAGAAAGCACAGATACAACAACAGATACAACAACAGATACTTCCAGTACATCTGCTCTGTATGATATGAAGATTGTGACTGCATCCGGTGACGCATACCAGATCTACAGTGTAAACCTTGGCGATATGGAAAAAGCTACTCTTGCTTACGACGAAGAAAGCTCTGTTGCATACCTTCGTTATATGAGTCTTTCTGAAAAGAAAGAAAAAGATACAAAGGAAAATTCACAGCAGACATCTTCCTCTGACGATAGCTCTGAGGAGACAAGTTCAGATGACAGCAGCTACGACAGTTCAGATGACAGCAGCTATGATGATGGAAGTTATGACGATAGCAGCTATGATGATGGAAGTTATGACGATAGCAGCAGTTATGATGATGGAAGTTATGATGATTCTTCCTACGATGATTATGTAGACGAAGGTGATGACACCGACGAAGAAGGCGGAGACTGGAATTATTAATCTATAAAAATTTCTTTAAGATTTATTGGTAAGTTCTATTGCAAAATAAGTCAGATAAATTGACAGAAATTTTCTGTACAGTTAAGATATTATCAATGCAGTAATGAAATTACTGGAAAGAGTACAGAAAAGAAAGGAGATTTATCGTGAAGAAAAAATTTTTAACGATCATGCTGGCAGGTACTATGGCGGCAGGTATGAGTGCAGGCAGCGTACAGGCAGCAGCCGCAGAGGATGCAAGTGGTGATCTTTATGTATTTATCGCAGCAAGCTTAAGCAATGCAATGGAAGATATCCAGAAGGATTTCAATAAGGAATATCCGGATGTAAATATTCTTTTTAATGCAGACAGTTCAGGAACACTTCAGACACAGATTGAGGAAGGTTCCAGATGTGACATCTTTTTCTCCGCAGCTACCAAACAGATGGATGCACTTGTAGATGAAGAACTTGCAGACAAAGATTCAGTTGTAGATCTTCTTGAAAACAAAGTCGTTCTGATCAAACCAAAGGATGGCGAGACAAAGGTTACTGGATTCGAAAACATCACAGATGCAGAGAATATCGCTCTTGCAGGAGAGGATGTTCCGGTTGGGCAGTACTCCCGTGAAATTTTTAAGAATCTTGGTATCGAAGACGATGTCAACAAGATGGAGATCAATGAAGGAAAGAACGTTACAGAGGTGCTTGCATCTGTAAGTGAGGGAAGTAACGAAATCGGTATTGTTTATGCAACAGATGCAGCTTCCGTTGCTGACAAAGTAGATATTATCGCAGAAGCTCCGGCTGGCTCTCTGGAAACACCGGTTCTTTATCCTGCAGGGCTTACAATTGATTCTGAAGCATCTGATTCCGAAGCTGCAGCAGCAAAAGCTTTCTTAGAATATCTTCAGACAGATGATGCAATGAAAGTATTCGAAGAATATGGATTTGCACAGTACAGAGCAGATGATGAGAAAGAAGCTGCAGAAGAAACTGAAGCAACAGAAGAAACAAAATAATCAAAAATTACATACAAAAGGGGCGACAGATATGTCAGCCCCTTTTTGTGCATACAGGGGAATTAGAAAGAATGATGGAATTTATACAGGAAATTAACTGGAGTCCACTGTGGATTTCTTTAAAAACCGGTTTTGTGGCGACGGTCATTGCATTTTTTTTCGGAATTTTCTGTGCAAGAAAGATCATGAAACTGAAACCGATATCAAGAGCGGTTCTTGATGGTATTCTTACGATGCCGCTTGTCCTTCCGCCGACAGTAGCAGGATTTTTTCTGCTGCTGATCTTCAGTCTGCGCAGACCGTTTGGTAAGTTTCTGCTGGAAAACTTTGATTTCAAGGTCGTTCAGACATGGAAAGGCTGCGTGATCGCAGCAGCAGTCATTGCTTTTCCACTGATGTACCGCAACGCACGTGCCGCATTTGAGCAGGTGGATGTAAACCTCATTTATGCAGGGCAGACTCTTGGTATGAGTGACCGCAGGATTTTTTGGAAGGTTATCGTTCCGGCAGCAGCGCCAGGTATTGCATCCGGCACCGTACTTGCATTTGCAAGGGCAATCGGCGAATACGGAGCAACTTCCATGCTGGCGGGGAATATCCTCGGTAAGACACGTACCGTATCCGTTGCGATTGCGGCGGAAACGGCCGCAGGAAATTATAATGTGGCAGGTTTCTGGGTTGTGGTGATCGTTTTGATCTCGTTTGTGATCGTGGCACTGATAAATATTGTCTCCGGCAGAGGCATGAAGAGCAGAAGGTGGATCTGATGGCATTACAGGTAAATATAGAAAAAAATTTCAAAGGATTTTCTCTTAGGACCGCATTTGAGAGCACTACTTCGTCAACCGGAATCTTAGGAGCATCCGGCAGCGGAAAGAGCATGACGCTCCGCTGTATTGCCGGGATCGAAACTCCGGATAAGGGAAAGATTGTAATCAATGGAAGAACCGTGTTTGATTCCGAAAAGAAAATTAATCTGAAACCGCAGGAACGCAGGATCGGTTATCTTTTTCAGAATTATGCACTGTTTCCGACAATGACGGTCAAAGACAATATTCTCTGCGGCTATCGTGGAGAAAAATCGCAAAAAGAAGAAAAGGTACGTGACTATCTGAAAAGATATCAGCTTGATGGGCTGGAGAATCGTTATCCGGCACAGCTTTCCGGTGGGCAGCAGCAGCGAGTAGCACTTGCCCGAATGATGATCGGAGAACCGGAAATGATCCTTTTGGATGAGCCATTTTCGGCATTGGATGGATATCTGAAGGATGTTTTACAGAAAGATATGCAGGAATTTCTGCAACAGTATCAGGGAGATATGCTGATGGTAACGCACAGCAGAGATGAGGCATTTCGTTTTTGTAATGAATTGATGCTTTTAAGAGAAGGAAAAACATTGATTTTCGGAAATACAAGAGATTTATTTGAACAGCCACAGCTTCTGGAAGCCTCCAGACTGACCGGCTGTAAAAACAGTTCAAGGATTGAGAGAATGGGAGATCATGAAGTGTTTGCACTTGACTGGGGTGTATCACTCCATACTGCACAGAAGGTGGAAGCAGATATGACGCATGTTGCCATCCGCGGACACTGGATCCAACCGCTGCAGGAAGCAGGTAAAAACTGCATTGCCTTTGAGGCAGCGGAATATGTGGAAACAACATTTGAACATCAGTATCTGGTCAGAAATCCGGAAATGGAAGAAGGAGCAGCCCTCTGGTGGATGCGCCCGAAAGAAAACTTCCGGGATCCACATGAAAAAAATCTGCCGCAATATCTGTATCTGCCGCCGGAGCATCTGATGTTACTGAAGTGATTTTGATTTCAGATAACCGGCAACAAGCATAGCCAGTTTGAAGGTCATTGCATCTTCGAAAGTACGGAGGTCGAGACCGAATTTTTTCTGAATCTTTTCGAAGCGGTAGACAAGCGTGTTGCGATGTACGTAGAGCTGTCTGGATGTTTCGGAGAGATTCAGGTTATTTTCAAAGAAAGTGCGGATGATCGCCAGCGTCTCACCGTCGATAGAATCAAGCGACTCATCACCGAAGATTTCTTCGATGAACATCTCGCAAATAGAGACAGGGAGCTGGTAGATCAGACGCCCGATACCAAGGGTACGATATCCGAATACAGCACGTTCAGCATAAAAGATCTTACCGATTTCGAGTGCTGTGCGTGCTTCTTTATATGCACTGGAAAGTTCGCGGAGATCGTCGGCGGTATTGCTGTAGGCAACCCATGCCTGTGTCATGGCCTCTGCGCCGAGCATATCAACCAGCATATGAGCGGTATCTTCGAGATTTTCATAAGTTTCCGTAGAAGAAAGTTCACGAACAATGATGATGCCACTGTCATCGATCGCAGTGATAAAATCGTGTGTGCGTGCAGAAAAGATATTTTTGATCGTTGCCAGGGCATGTTCATCCTGCGACTGTCTGGTTGTAACGAGGAAGACTGCCCTGCGTGCAGTGGTGGAAATGTGCAGTTTGCGCGCACGGTTAAAAGCCTCTACTTCTGTATAGTTTCCCAGAAGCAGTTTCTGCATAAAAGAGTTTTTGTCATTTTTTTCGGAAAAACCTTCCAGGATGCTTTGAATCTGGCAGACAGCCAGTTCACCAATCGTTGAGACAGAAGCATCGCTTCCCCATACGACGAGAAGATAGGGAACATCGCTCTTTTCGGTAATTTTGTACAGGCAGCAGGTTGTATTGGCCAGACAGAGTGCGGTGCTCTGGCGGAAGTCATCAAGTTTTGCTGCGGATGGAAGTCTTTTTTCGCAGGTCGTAACGAAAACGGAATTGTCCTCCAGAAGCAGGCAGAAGTCGAGATGGCTGATGCGTTTCCAGTCATCCATATATTTTTGAAGTGTACGTTGTACGGACATGAAATCAAATCATCCTTTCTGAAAAAAAGACCCGGGGTAAACTGCCCCGGGTCTGATATTCTGATTGAATCTTAGTTGGTGATAACCAGTTCTGTATCTTTATCAAAGAAATGTGTTTTTTCCATGTTGAAATCGAATTTAACCGGATCACCTGTTTTTGCTTTTGTACCTGGATCAACACGAGCTGTGATCTGTGTGCCGTTTACATCGAAGTACAGGAATACTTCTGCACCAAGAAGCTCGTAAACTTTAACGGTAGAAGACATGGAGCCGTTCGGTGTATCTGCAACGTCTTCCGGACGGATACCCATAACAACGGTCTTTCCTACATAACCGCCATCTTTGAGTGCTTTAGCTTTAGCTGCCGGGATAACGAGTTCATCACTTCCGATAACTGCAACAATGTCGGAACCTTTTTCTTTGATCTGGGCATCAAGGAAGTTCATCTGCGGAGATCCCATGAATCCTGCAACGAAGAGGTTGCCCGGTTTCTGATAGAGATTCTGAGGTGTATCAACCTGCTGAACAACACCGTCTTTCATAACAACGATTCTGGTACCAAGAGTCATAGCCTCTGTCTGGTCATGTGTTACGTAGATGATAGTAGCACCCAGTCTCTGGTGGATTTTGGAAATTTCGATACGCATCTGTACACGAAGTTTTGCATCCAGGTTGGAGAGAGGCTCATCCATAAGGAATACCTTAGGATTACGAACGATTGCACGTCCCATGGCAACACGCT
>OLSB01003513.1_pt1 | contig 11277 bp, 13 predicted proteins | sample 1672071 | NCBI WGS metagenome assembly OLSB01 (sample SAMEA3136642, study PRJEB25190) | human gut metagenome | biome: human gut; feature: human-associated habitat; material: faeces | place: Austria | collected 2013
CGCGGCTCCATCAGGCGCCCGCGTTTCCATCGACGGTTCCCAGCTTCCCGGCGAAACCGCCGTCCGCGACGAAACCGCCGAGTATCCCCTGCTTTCCAACGAAACCCGCGCTCAAGCCGCTGACCACCCGCGCAGCGCGGATTCCCGAAACGCCCGCGTTTCCATCGACGGTTCCCAGCTTCCCAACGAAACCCGCGCCCAAGCCGCCGCCCGCCCGTGTGGCGCGGCTCCATCAGGCGCCCGCGTTTCCATCGACGGTTCCCAGCTTCCCGGCGAAGCCGCCGTCCGCGTCCTTTCCGGCGAGCGTTCCCAGCTTTCCGGCGAAACCGCCGGGCGCGTACAGTCCGGCGAGATGACGGATTCCCGCTCGATTCCCGCGCCGGAAATCGACGGTGTACCGGCGGACCCCCTCGCAGCTTCCCGCGTCAGAGGATCGGCGGCTTCCGCCTTCGAGCTTTATGCGCAAAGGCGCGGCACGGCGGTTCTCGATCAAAGCGGTTCCGCGCATCCCGAAAGCGGCTTACGAGACGGCCGCGCGATTTTCGGCGAACGGGCGCGGGCTTCCCGCGCCGCTTCGGGCGAGCGGGTTCGGGTACAGTTTGATTTGCCGGACGACGAGGGCGAGTACGAACCGCTGCCGGACGACCTGACGGACATGGAGCGGGACGTCCTGCAAACGCTGACCGCGCGCGGCGCGAGCTTCGCGAGCCGCCTGCCCGTCAACGCCGGAGACGCGCTGAAGTCGCTTCTGGCGCGCGGGCTGGTGCGCGCCGACAGCTTCCTACCGGTGCGGGAAATGCTGGCGACGGAATCCGGAAACGTGAAGAAAACCGTGCGCCGCCGCGTGCGCGTCATGGACGCGGGGCGCTGGTCGCGCGTGGGCGTGCTTCCGCAGACGAGCGCCGAAGCGCTGGTAGAGCGCCTGTTTGACCGCTTCGGCATCGTGTGCCGCGAGACGGCGGGCGCGGACTGGAACGCGGCCTTCAGCGTGCTCAAGCACATGGAATATGCCGGAAAGGCCCGCCGCGGCTACTTCGTGAAGGGTCTGAGCGGCGCGCAGTTCATGCGCGAAACCGACTACAGCACGATCACCGCCCAGCTCCGGCAGCCCTCAGGCGAATGTATCTGGCTCCCCGCCGCCGACCCCATGCAGGCGTGGGGCGCATATCTCGCCCACGAGGAAGGCCGCGCGTTCCTGCGCGTCCCCGGCGCCGCCGTCGCGCTCATGGACGGCGCGGTGGTCGCGGTCTCCGAAAAGCAGGGCGAAACCCTCCGCGTCTTCGACGATCCCGCCGCCCCGGAAGCTCTCCGCGCCCTCGCCGACGCCTTCCGCCGCGGCGCGATCTTCCCGGCGCTTCCCCGCCTGCTCATCAAAAAATACCCTCCCACCGCCGCGCCCCATCTGGAAGCCGCCGGCTTTACGCGTGAAATGCTGGACTACACCCTCACGCGGCGGGGGTAAAGCTGGGGCAGCGCATAAAAACCATTGCACCAAAGATACCCTCTCTCCGCCCTCCATCTGGAAGCCGCCGGTTTCGCGCGGCGGAGATAAGCCGACACCCGTCTGCTTTCATTCTGAAACGCGTCGACGGAAACGCCCGCGCGGCAGAAGCTTCTGCCGCAGGCGTTCCCTTTCTTCTTTCGGTCGCCGCCGGGCAAAAAACGGCGGCGAGGGGTTTACAAAACCCCTTTCTTCGCGGTATAATTGACGCAATAAAAGATTTTGGGGGTGTATACCCTGCGCCCCGTACGAAAGGGATTGATTCCTTTGGCGATTCGCAATTCTGCGAAGGCGCTGATTGTGCATGGAGACAAAATCCTTCTGAACCGATGCGTGTCGCGGCTGGGCATTTACTACGCGCTGCCCGGCGGCGGACAGCACGACGGCGAGCTGCTCACCGAGGCCGTGCGCCGCGAGGTGATGGAGGAAACCGGGCTCACGGTGGAGCCGATGCGCATGAGCGCCATTTTCGAGCGCGTGAACGAGGGCCGGGAGGGCACCGGCTCGCACAAGATGTACTTCGTGTTCCTGTGCCGCTATCTGGAGGACGTGCCGCAGAAGGAAGCCGTGGAGCGCGACGCGTATCAGACCGGCATGGAATGGATGACGATTGAGAAGGCGAAGAAGGCCGACCTATTCCCGCGCGTGATTCGCGAAAACCTGTCCTCGCTGATCGGCTACGGTGAGACGATCTATCTGGGCTCGGAAAGGCGCGGGGGCTGACATGATCATCCTTGGCATCGACCCCGGCATCGCCATCATGGGCTACGGCGTGATCGAGTCGGACGGGAGTAAGCACCGGCTGATCCAGTACGGCGCGCTGACCACCGCCGCGCATACGCCCACGCCGTCGCGCCTGCGCGCAATCTTCACGGGCGTGAACCAGCTGATGGACATGTTCACGCCGGACGACGTGGCGTTTGAGGAGCTGTTCTTCTCAAAAAACGTCACCACCGGCATGGCGGTCTCGGCGGCGCGCGGCGCGGCGCTGGTGGCCGCGGCGCAGCGGACGGAGAATTTATACGAATACACGCCCATGCAGATCAAGCAGGCGGTCACCGGCTACGGCAAGGCGGACAAGCATCAGGTGCAGAACATGGTAAAACTGCTTCTGAACATGCGCGAAATCGCCAGACCCGACGACGCCGCCGACGCGCTGGCCGTGGCCATCACTCACGCCAACAGCGCCAACATGAAAAACCTTTACAAGATACAGTAAGGAGCGTCCGAATGTACGCGCATATCGAGGGCACGGTATCCGAAAAAAACGCCGACAGCATCGTGATCGACGCGGGCGGCGTGGGCTATGAGATTTCGGCGAGCGCGACCACGCTGTCCAGCTGCCCGCCCACGGGCGAACGCGCGAAGCTGTATACCTATTTAAGCGTGCGCGAGGACGCGATGGAGCTGTTCGGCTTTCGCACGCGCGAGGAAAAGCGCATGTTCCTGCGGCTGATCGGCGTGAGCGGCATCGGCCCGCGCACGGCGCTGGGCGTGCTTTCCGCGCTGAGCGTGCACGATCTGTCCGTGGCGCTGGTCACGGGCGACGCGCAGGCGCTGGCGCGCGCGCCGGGCATCGGCAAGAAGACCGCGCAGCGGCTGGTTCTGGAGCTGAAGGACAAGGTGACAGACGAGGAGCTGACCTCCTCCGGGCCGTCCGTGTCCGTGCGTCCGGCGGCCGACAGCGCCGAAACGGAGGCCATCGAAGCGCTGATGGCGCTGGGATACCCGGCGAGCGACGCCGCGAAGGCGGTTTCCGCCGTGGCCGGACAGGCCGCAAAGACAGACGAAATTCTCCGTCTGGCGCTGCGCGGCATGACGGGAGGAAGGTAAGTGGAAATCCCCGTGTACGCGTCCACGGGCGCGTTTGTCACGCGCGCCAATGGGCGCAATTTTCATCTGATTCCCCGGATCGCGCCGCTTCTGGACTGCGACGGGCTGGAATTCATGATGTATGAATCGTGGGCAGGGCAGGAAGCGGAAATCGCCGCCGAGCTGCGCGATTCGGGCGTGCGCTTTCCGTCGATGCATCTGGACAAGCGCATCGGCGAAGCGCTCTCCACCGAGGGCATGGCGGCGCGGGACGAGGTGCTTTCCATCATGAAGCGCGACCTCCGAACCGCCGCGGCCATCGGCTCGAAGCTGCTGGTTCTGCACTTCTGGGGCGGCCCGCCCGAGGACGAGCGGTTTGACGAGACGAAGGCGCTGTATCCCACGCTGGACGCCATGGCGAAGGACGCGGGGCTGACGCTGGCGGTGGAAAACGTCGCGCGGAATAACGACCTCGCGCTCAACCGCCTGAAGGCGCTGCGCGCGCTGTGCCCTGACCTTTCCGTGACCTACGACACCAAAATGGCGCAGCTGAAGGGCGAAAACGAGCGCCTGCGCGCGCCCGAAAACCGCTGGCTGTTCGCGGAGGGACACGTGAAGCACCTGCACGTGAACGACACCGATATGGAGCATATCGCCGGCGGACGCATGCCGGTTCTGCATATCGGCGACGGCTGCGTGCGCTTCGACGCCTTCTTCCAGCTCGTCCGCGAAGCCGCCTTCTCCGGCTCCGCCGTGGTCGAAAGCACCTCCACCCGCCCCGACGGCAGCGTGGACACCGATAAAATGAACCGGAGCCTGCGCCGCGTCCGCGAAGCGCTGAACGGCCGATAATACACCGAGCCGGGCAAAGCCAATAACGGTTTGGCTTAACAGTGATAAGGAACTAATTCAAACTTATTACCGACAGCCGATGGATTCAGGTGTGCAGAGGTAACAAACGAAAAGATGACCGCCCGTTTCCGAAAGGAACGGGCAGTCGATCTTTCTTGCCCAGGGAAAGTCAGACATCCAAAATGCTTTTTTGATAGACTATATGCGGGAGGTGAAACAGATGAATATGTTAAAGCAGCTGAACTCCGCTATTGAATATATTGAGGCGAACTTGTGCGCAGAGTTCGATCTTGATACGGCTGCCGGGATCGCTTGTGTTACTGCAGACAGCTTCATCCGCTTCTTCAGCTATATGACCGGCATGACTCTGACAGAGTACATACGGCGCAGACGGCTGACACTTGCGGCGCAGGATCTGCAGCATAGCAAGACACCGATCATCGACATTGCCATAAAATACGGTTATGACAGCGCCGCAGCTTTTTCAAGAGCTTTTGCAAAACAGCACGGCATTACACCGTCTGTTTATCGTAAAGACGGCGGTTCGCTGAAGGTGTATTCACCTGCTTCCTTTCACATTATGATTAAAGGAGCAAAAGAAATGGATTTCAGAATTATTGAGTTAGCAGACACCATCGTGTACGGTGTATCCGGGCAGTATGAGGGACAGGGTTATAAGACCCGCGAGGAGCTGCGCCACTCCATGTGGGCGAATAATTGCGATGACGTGCCCGGTCAGCTTTGTGAGGGCGGTTGGAACCAGCCCGGCAGCACTTCTTACGATGGCGTATGGTATGGCATCTGGCAGGATGGCAAGTACATGATTGCCCGTGAGAAAGCTGATGTAAAGACCCTTGAAGTTGAAGCAAGAACGCTTCCTGCAGGAACATACGCAGCGTTCAAAACGGAATGTGGCGGTCTTGCATGGGAGGAGTTTCCGAAGCTGTTTGAGCTGATCTTCGATTCGTGGCTTCCTGCCTCTGAGTACAAGCAGAAATATGATCTCGCTATCGAAGTCCTGCACCTTTGGACAGACCACGATCTCCGTCAGAAGAATCGGTACTATGAGGTTTGGATTCCTGTGGAATTGAAAAAATAATCGCAAATGACGGTTAAGAAATTCGCTTTCAACATTATACTCTCCTTGTAGGATTCGCAAAAAAAACGGCGTGGCCATGAAGGTCACACCGTTTTTTTGCCCCAGCCGCAAGACTTATGGTTCCTTACGACTGTTAATCCTTTGTCCGGCTCGGTTTTTATGCGCAGAGGAACGAAATGAGCGCGTCGGCGGCGCTACGTCTCGTCGACGACGGTTACGTCCTTCAGGGCTTCTTCCAGCAGAAGGTTGATCAGCTCGTTTCGGGAGCGATTGGTCTGCGCGGAAAGCTCGTCCAGCTTGGCCAGCGTATCCTCGCGCATGCGAACGGAAACCACCTTATGCCCATCCTCGCCCTTTTTTCGGCTGATCAGAATTTCCCGCTTCATACCATCACCTCACAAATATAGTTGATTATAGCTTGACACGGCCTTCAATAATATGATGCAATTAGACTACGTTTTGTAGTCTATAAAAACTACAAAGCGGAAGCGGAATATTTTTGAAGGAGGTGGAAACCATGAAAACGAGCAACGGCCTGAGTATTGCCGGCTTTGTCGTCTCTTTGGGTTCTCTGTTCCTCGGACTGTGGGGCCTTACCGGGTTAGTCGGCGTGGCGCTTTCCGCCGTGGGACGTTCGCAGGCGGTCAACAGCGGCGGAAAAACCGGTCTTGGCACCGCGGGCATCGTCATTGGCATCATCGGCGCAGTGTACTGCTGGATAATGCTGATTATCGCGCTGAGCTGATGGAACGATTTGGCGCATGGCAGCATCGTTGTCATGCGCCGTTCTTACAGGAGGATGATTTCATGAAAGCCTTTTACGTACTCTGCGCCATTGTAGCGATTGCCCTGATCATCTTCGGCATTGCGTATCCCCTGCCCGGGAAATGCGTCAATGTCAGCGAAAAATATATTCCGCGTGACGAGATTTTGTGGAAAGACAATATTGGAAGAGAATACATCAACGGGGACTGCTACAACTACCAGATCGAAGCATCCCTGAAGAGCGGTTACATGAGCGGAGGGATGACCATGAAAAGCATCTCCTTCGTCGGAGGATGGATTCTCCTTTGCCTTGCAATTAGCGCCTATGATCGAAATCGCCGCTCCGATCAGCAAAGCCATGCGCCTTCGTCGGAACCGGGCAATGCGTCATGGAACGAAACCGCAGGGGAGCGAAGCGACGCGGAAAACTGATTCCAAGTAAGCACATCAGAAGATCGCAGTCTTTTATGTTCTCAGGCTTCTCCGGTTTCACACCTCCGGAAGATTTCGGGAAAATTTGGGGATTGGGGTTGACATGGTGGGATTGGGGGGATTATAATAGCATAAAAGGCAAGGACGGAGAGAGTACCGCGGGGGCTGCGCGTTCAGAGAGCCGGGGCAGGTGGGAGCCGGCGGCACGGTGCGCGGGAACATGGTTTCGGAGGCTCTGTGCGCGAGCGCGAGTGAGCGTACGGCGGGGCGTCCCGTTACAGGCGCAGCCGATGGTTGTCGGCGCAGAGGCCCGCGAAGGCGGGTAAAGCAGGGTGGTACCGCGTAGCATCTACGTCCCTCGCGTTTTGGCGAGGGGCGTTTTTACATGGAAGGGAGCGATGCATTCATGGAAAAACCGAAGTTTTATATCACGACGCCGATCTATTATCCGTCCGGCAACATGACCATCGGTCACACGTACACGACCGTGGCGGCGGACAGCATGACCCGGTTCAAGAAGATGACCGGCTACGACACCTATTTCCTCACCGGAACCGACGAGCACGGTCAGAAGATCGAGCGCAAGGCCGAGGAAGCGGGTGTAACGCCGAAGCAGTTTGTGGACAAGATCGTCGCCGAGACCAAGGATCTGTGGAAGCTGATGAACATTCAGTATGACGACTTCATCCGCACCACCGACGAAAGGCACCAGAAGGTCGTTCAGAAGATCTTCAAGAAATTCTACGAGCAGGGCGACATTTACAAGGGCGCGTACGAGGGCTACTATTGCACGCCGTGCGAGAGCTTCTGGACGGTGACGCAGCTCAAGGAGAAGGACGGCCAGAAGGTCTGCCCGGACTGCGGCCGCCCCGTGGAGCTGTCCCGCGAGGAATGCTATTTCTTCAAAATGAGCAAGTATCAGGACTGGATCATCGACTACATCGAGACCCATCCGGACTTCATTCAGCCGCCGTCGCGCGCCAACGAGATGCTGAACAACTTCCTGCGCCCCGGCCTTCAGGATCTGTGCGTCAGCCGCACCAGCTTCAAGTGGGGCGTGCCGGTGGACTTCGATCCCGGCCACGTGGTGTACGTGTGGATCGACGCACTGAGCAACTACATCTCCGCGCTGGGCTATCTGTCGGACGATGACAGCCTGTTTAGGAAGTACTGGCCCGCGGACATTCATCTGGTGGGCAAGGAAATCGTGCGCTTCCACACCATCTACTGGCCCATCATGCTGCACGCGCTGGGTCTGCCGCTGCCCAGGCAGGTGTTCGGCCACGGCTGGCTGCTGTTCGGCGGCGACAAGATGAGCAAGTCCAAGGGCAATGTGGAATATCCCGCGCCCATCGTGGGACGCTACGGGACCGACGTTCTGCGCTATTACCTGATGCGCGAAATGCCCTTCGGCGCGGACGGCAACTACACCAACGAGGCGCTTCTGAACCGCATGAACAGCGACCTGTGCAACGATCTGGGCAACCTCGTATCGCGCACGGTGGCGATGATCGAGAAGTATTTCGGCGGCCGCGTGCCCCGGCCCGGCGCGTATGAGGACGTGGACAGGCACATCATCGAGCTGTTCGAGGCGCTCCCGGCGCAGGTGGAGAAGCAGATGAACGCGCTTCAGTTCTCGCTGGCGCTGACGGAAATCTGGAAGCTGATCGGCGAACTGAACCGCTATATCGACCTCACGCAGCCGTGGGTGCTGGGCAAGACCGAGGAAGGCAGGCCGAGGCTTCAGACGGTCATGTACGTGCTGGCCGAGTCCGTGCGCGGCGTAGCCGTGCAGCTCGCGCCCGTGATGCCGGACACCCCCGCGCGCATCTACGCGCAGCTGGGCGTGCAGGACGACGCGCTGAAGACGTGGGAATCCGTTCAGAGGTTCGGCGCGCTGCCCGCCGGCACGGTCGTGACCAAGGGCGAAGCGCTGTTTCCGCGCGTGGACGTGAAGAAGGAGCTGGAATCCCTCGCCGCCGAAAAGCAGGCGAACGCGCCGAAGGCCGGGGAAAAGAAGCCGGAGGCGAAGAAGGCCGAGGAGAAAGCGCCCGAAGCGCCCAAGGCGGACGACGGCTATGTGACCATCGATGAATTCTTCAAGACCCGGCTGATCGCGGCGAAGATTCTCGCCTGCGAGAAGGTGGAAAAGAGCGACAAGCTGCTCAAGTCCACGCTGGACATCGGCGGCGGCGAAACCCGCACGGTGGTTTCCGGCATCGCGAAGTGGTACAATCCCGAGGATATGCCCGGCCGCACGGTGGTGCTGGTGAAGAACCTGCCCCCGCGCAAGATGCGCGGCGTCGTTTCCGAGGGCATGCTGCTGTGCGCCTCCGATGACGAGGGCAACCTGAAGCTTCTGACCGTGGACGGCGGCGAATTCAAGCCCGGCGCCGAAATCGGCTGACATTTTTGAAATCGAACGCCGCGACGGAGCGCTTCCGCGCGGCGTTCCCTGTTTTCGGCAGGGGCGAAGATGCGAATTCTGCTGGTAGAGGACGAAAAGCCGCTTTCGCGGGCGATCTGCGCGTCGCTTGCGCGGGAGACGTTCACCGTCGATCCCGTATACACCGGGCCGGACGGGCTGGAGGCCGCGAAAACCGGCGAGTATGACGCGGTGATTCTCGACGTGATGCTGCCCAGCATGGACGGCTTTACGGTGCTCGAGCATTTGCGCGCCGGGGGCGTTTCTACGCCGGTTCTGATTCTGACCGCCCGCGGCGATGTGGACGACCGCGTGCGCGGGCTGGAGGGCGGCGCGGACTACTATCTTTCCAAGCCGTTCCAGACGCCGGAGCTCATCGCCTGCCTGCGCGCCATCACGCGCCGAAAGAGCGACAAGCCGCTGATACGCCTGTGCTTTGGCGACATCGAGCTTCAGCAGGAAAGCGTGTCCCTGCTGTGCGCGCGCACGGGGCAGAGCGTGAAGCTGGGCGCGAAGGAATATCAGCTGTTGGAGCTGTTTCTGCGCAACCCGCGGCAGGTGCTGCCGCGTGAGACGATTGTGGAGCGCGTGTGGGGCTTTGACAACGAAGCGGAATACAACAATCTGGCGGTCTACCTGTCCTTTGTGCGCCGCAAGCTGCAATTCGTCGGCTCGACCGTGGAAATTCGCGCCACGCGCGGCGTGGGCTACGCATTGGAGGAGGATGCATGCTCGAAACGCTGAGACGAAGGCTCGCATGGCTGGTGATCGGCATTCTGGTTCTGATTTCGGCGGGGCTGATTGCATCCACCGGCGCGGACGAAAACGCGCTGCTCGTCACCGGCGGGAATGTCACGGTGACCGATTCGAAGCTCGTTCGCGAGAGCGCCGATTCCACCGGCGGAGACAGCGCCAGCTTCTACGGCGTGGGCGCGGCGGCGCTGGTCACCGGCGGCACGCTGACGATTGAGACCGCCGAAATTTCCACCGACGCGGAGGGCGGCGCGGGCGTGTTCGCCTGCGGAAGCGGCGTCGCGACCGCGAAGAACACCGTGATTTCCACGAAGAAGGGCACCTCCGGCGGCGTCCACGTGGCGGGCGGCGGCACGCTGTACGCCGAGAACCTGACCGTGACCACCGAGGACGCGTCGTCGGCCGCGATTCGCTCCGACCGCGGCGGCGGAACGATGGTCGTGAACGGCGGCAGCTACACCGCGTCCGGCTTCGGCTCCCCGGCGGTATACGTCACGGCGGACATTTCAATTTCCGACGCGACGCTGACCGCCACCGGCTCCGAGGCGCTGTGTCTGGAAGGCAAAAACAGCGTCACGCTGACGAACTGCACCCCGTCCGGCAGCGTCATCGTCTCCGGCGAAAGCGACCTCACGATCACCGTATCCGAATATATCGCCGAATAACGTCTCTCCGGCAAACGCTGGTTTTCTGAATAAACATCCACCGGCCAAGCCGGTGGTTTTTCACGTGCGGGCAAAGCCCTATAATACTATTGGTGCCCTCGAGGGCGCTCAAACGATCTGCCAACTGCTTAAGCTGTTACTTGCGGCCCTTAAAAGGGCTGTCACCCTCTTTTCCTGACATCGTCAGCTGTTGACCCAGCCTGTCTTCATCGAATTGATGTTTGATATAATTCGCAATCTTCACCTTATCCTTTCTTACCGTGTCCACATAGTATCCTCGGCACCAAAATTATCTATTCCGATATCTGTACTTCATTTCTCCAAATTGCTCGTATAGCATTACGCTACTTTTCCCCTTTAAGCATCCCATGAATGATGACACCGAAATCTTTGGCGGAATACTTACCAGCATATGCACATGGTCGGGACACATCTCCGCTTCTATTATCTCTATCCCCTTCCATTCGCATAACTGTCTCAGTATTTTCCCTATCACTGCCTTCTTCTCTCCATAAAATACTTTTTGTCGGTACTTCGGTACAAACACTATATGGTACTTGCAATTCCATCTCGTATGTGCTAAACTTCTTACGTCATTCGGCATTTCGATGACCTCCTTTTGTGTTCCATCTTGCAGTTGGCAGACCGCATCCTGATTATACACAAAAGGAGTTTTTCTGTCTTCCTCTCCGCCTTAGGCTTCACCGAAACCCACGCCTACCGTGGGGTTTTAGAAGATACACAAGAAGGGCTCCCTTCGCGGGAGCCTTTCCTCGTTCAGAACCGCATATATATGCAATATAATCTGATTATTTTAAAGTCAATTGAGAACTTGTCTAATAAATCAGGCAAGTTCTCAATTGACTTTTTGCTGCATTCAAAAGAGAGGAATGCTCTGTAGCTCTCGGCTGCGACTCACGACCCCATGGGAGAGCGCGAGAGGGTGTGAACCCTCTCGCACCCCCAGCGAAGC
>OLSB01003515.1_pt1 | contig 11274 bp, 9 predicted proteins | sample 1672071 | NCBI WGS metagenome assembly OLSB01 (sample SAMEA3136642, study PRJEB25190) | human gut metagenome | biome: human gut; feature: human-associated habitat; material: faeces | place: Austria | collected 2013
CCCAGCTGTACGGCTGCATCCGCCGGGACATTCTGTCCGGCGCCCTGCCGCCCCGGCAGAAGCTGCCCTCCAAGCGGGCCTTGGCCCAGCATCTGGAGGTCAGCGTCATCACGGTGAAGAACGCCTATGAGCAGCTGGCGGCGGAGGGCTACATCTACTCGCAGGAGAAGCGGGGCTACTACGTCAGCCCCGTGGAGCGCCCCTTACAGGCGGCGGCCCGGCAACCTGCCCCGCTGCCGCCGGAGCCGGAGCAGAAGACCTATTTTCTGGACCTTGTGACCAATTCCATCGACCGGGCGTATTTCCCCTTTACCGTCTGGGCCCGCCTCATGCGGGAGACGCTGCTGGAGCGGGACAAGGCCCTGCTGCAGGCCGCCCCCTACAACGGGGCGGAGGAGCTGCGCCGGGCCATCAGCGACTATCTGCGCCAGTTCCGTGGCATGAACGTGGACAGCGGCCAGATCATCGTCGGCGCCGGTACGGAGTTTCTGTATTCGCTGCTGATCCAGCTGCTGGGCCGGGAGAAGTGCTACGCCGTGGAGGACCCCGGATACAGCAAAATTGCGGAAATTTACCGCAGCCATCAGGTGAATCTGCGGCAGGTGGGACTGGATGAAAAGGGCCTCTCCACCCGGCTTCTGCGCCGTCAGGAGGCGGATATCGTCCACCTCTCGCCCTCCCACCACTATCCCACGGGCATCGTCATGCCCATCGGACGGCGGCAGGAGCTGCTGCGCTGGGCGGAGGAGCAGGAGGGACGCTGGATACTGGAGGATGACTACGACAGCGAGTTCCGCTTCGTGGGCCGTCCCATCCCCACGCTGTTCTCCATCGACGAGGCCCAGCGGGTCATCTACCTGAATACCTTCTCCAAGACCATCGCCCCCTCCATCCGCATCAGCTACATGATCCTGCCGCCCCGACTCATGGAGGTCTATCGGGAGAAGCTGGGCTTCTACGCCTGCACGGTGTCGGGCTTCGAGCAGTATACTCTGGCCAAATTCATGGCGCAGGGCCGCTATGAGCAGCACCTGAGCCGCATGAAGGCCCGCTACCGCCAGAAGCGGGACGCCGTCATCGCCATGCTGCGCGCCAGCCCGCTGGCGGACCGGGTGGAGATCATGGAGCAGGACGCCGGTCTGCACTTTCTGGTGCGGCTGGATACCCGTCTGCCGGATGCGGCGCTGCGGAGCCGGGCGGCGGAGCAGGGGGTGCGTCTGGCGCTGCTGTCGGACTATTACAGCGTCCCGGAGACAGCGCCCCAGCATATCGTGGTGGTAAACTATTCCGGCATCGACCTGGAGCGTCTGCCGGAGGGACTGCGCCGTCTGGCGCAAGCTTGGGAGGAATAACGATGTACGATGAATTGACCCGTGGCGACGTGCAGAAGATGCAGGAGGAGATCGACTACCGGACGCAGGTGCTGCGCCCCAAGCTCATCGAGGACGTGCAGACGGCACGGGCCTTCGGTGACCTCAGCGAGAACTTCGAGTATAAGTGCGCCAAGCAGGAGAAAAACCGCAATGACAGCCGCATCCGCTACCTGCAGCGGATGATCAAGACCGCCCGCATCATCGACGACCGCTCCGGTCAGGACACGGCGGGCCTCTACGACACCGTGGAGATCTTCATGGAAAACACCGGCAAGAGCCGGAGGATCCAGCTGGTCACCACCCTGCGGCAGGATGCACTGAAGGGCCTCATCAGCAAGGAGTCCCCGGTGGGGAAGGCAGTGCTGGGCCGCCGGGCCGGGGACCGGGTACAGGTGGATATGGGCGGCGGCCGCAGCTACTGGATCACCATCCGCTCCATCGAAAAAGGCACCGACGACGGCTCCATCCCCATCGGCAGCTTTTGAGCCCCTGTACAGAATACACAGCTTTTGTTGCGGAAAATCTCCTTTTCGTCCATTGTATCCAGAAAATGACTGTGATAGAATGAGAAAAAAGGAGGTCTGTCCTATGAGAAAGCACCTTTCCCTGATGCTGCTTCTCCTTCTCCTGATCACCTGCACCGCCTGCGGCCAGCGCCAGACAGTACAGCGGATGGCGGCGGACCGCATCACACAGGCCGAGAGTGTTGCTCAGCTTCAGGAGGTCAGCGACCTCATTGTGGTGTTCACACCGGAGCGTCAGGAGAACGTCCTGTCCTATTTCAGTGACGGCAATGTCTCCGGCGGCTATACGAGGACCACCGGCATGGTATCGCAGGTGCTGAAGGGGGAGCCCCCGGAGCAGTTGGTCATCACTGAGGAGTGCTATCTGGTGGACAATGTCCTCTGGACGCAGGGCGGCTACCTTCCCATGCAGGAGGGCGAGTCCTATCTGCTGTTCCTCACCGCCTACGACAGGGACTCCGTCTACGCCGGGATGTACTTCCCCACGGAACTGGAGAAGGGCAAGTATCCCCTGACGGACGAACCCCTTACCGCCTCCGACTCCGCTGATGCGTGGGAGGTATATGTGATCGAGGGAGACGACCTGCACGACTATCAGGACTGGTATCAGCAGATCACCGCCCTGTATCCGGAGCTGTTTTAACGACCCCAAGTCCTCTATATATGATAATGTAAAAGCCCGTCCGGCCCGCATTCAGCGGGCCGGATGGGCTTTCTGAAATTCTACGCTGCTTCTCGGTGCTCTTAGCCCGGAGGCCAGGTCATATCCCGGCCGGACAGCACATGGAAGTGCAGGTGGTGGACGCTCTGCCCCGCCTGCTCCCCGATGTTGGACACCACCCGGTAGCTCTCCAGCCCCTTCTCCCGGCACAGTCTTGCGATGACCTCAAAGATGTGGGCCACCACGGCGCTGTTGCCGCCATCCACCTCCGCCACGGAGGCGATGTGGGCCTTGGGGATCACCAGAAAATGGGTGGGCGCCTGAGGGGCGATGTCATAAAAGGCATAGCACAGCTCGTCCTCATACACCTTGTTGGAGGGGATCTCCCCACCGGCAATGGCGCAGAACAGGCAATCGTTTTTCATAGGATGCTCCTTTCGTCTCAGCCCAGCTTCTCGGACACGAAATCGTCCACGGAGGCCAGCGCATCGTCCACCTTCAGGGGGTCGCTGCCGCCGCCCATGGCGGAATCCGGCTTGCCGCCGCCCTTGCCGCCGCAGATGGCGGACACGTGCCGCACCAGATCACCGGCCTTGATGCCACGGGCCACCGCCTCCTTGCCGCACACGGCCAAGAAGGTGATCTTCTCGCCGTTGATGCTGGCGATGACCGCCACGGCCTTGGGATCCTTATCCCGCAGGAAGTCGCCCATGGTCCGCAGTTCGGCGGTGTCCACGCCGTTGCGGGTGGTGGCGAGAACATGGAGGTCCTTCACCGTCTTGGCGGAGGCCAGGAACTGCCGGGCCTCGCCCAGAGACGCCTCGGCCTTGAACTTCTCCAGCGCCTGACGCAGCTGCTTCATCTCGTTGGCCTGCTGCTCCATCCGCTCCAGCAGCCCGGAGGGGGCGGTTTTCAGGAACTGGGCCGCCCGGCTCAGCACGCCCTGACTGCTCTCCATGGCCTTCAGGCTCAGCTTGCCGCAGGTGGCCTCGATGCGACGCACGCCGGAGGCGACGCTGCTCTCACTCTTGATGCGGAAGGGACCGGCCTTGGCGGTGTTGTCCACATGGGTGCCGCCGCAGAACTCCACGGAGAAGTCGCTCATCTCCACCACCCGGACGGTCTCGCCGTACTTCTCACCGAACATGGCCACAGCGCCCTTCTTCTTTGCCTCTTCGATGGGCAGCACCTCCGTCACCACGGGATAGCCCTCCAGAACGGCATCGTTCACCAGCTCCTCCACCTGCCGCAGCTCCTCCGGGGAGATGGCCTCGAAGTGGGTAAAGTCGAAGCGCAGGCGATCCGGCTCCACCAGAGAGCCCGCCTGATGGACGTGGTCGCCCAGCACCTTCTTCAGCGCCGCATCCAGCAGGTGGGTGGTGCTGTGAGCACGCTGGATGGCCTTGCGGCGCTCCATGTCAATGGCGGCGTGAACGGTGTCTCCCACGTGGAGCACCCCCTGTGCCAGACGGCCATAGTGCATGAACTTGCCGCCCTTGTTTTTCTGTACGTCCGTCACGGTGAACACCACGCCGTCGGCGGTGATGGTGCCGTGGTCGGCCACCTGACCGCCCATCTCGGCATAGAAGGGGGACTGATCCAGCACCACCACGGCCTCGGCTCCGGCGGCTGCCTCTTCCCGCAGCTCCTCATCGGCCACGATGGCCACGATCTTGGCATCGCACTCGCTGTGGTCATAGCCCACGAACTCCGTGGCCGGCACGTCCTTGCCGAATTCCACACCGGCCCAGCCCAGATCGCCCAGAGCCTTCCGGGCCTCACGGGCCCGCTCCTTCTGCTCCTTCATCAGCTTCTGGAAGGCGTTCTCGTCCACGCTGAGGCCCTCGTCCGCCGCCATCTCCATGGTCAGGTCGATGGGGAAGCCGAAGGTATCGTACAGCCGGAAGGCGTCGGCGCCGGAGAAAATTTTCTCCAGCTTCTGCTTGTGCTCTGCCAGCAGGTCGGAGAAGATCTTCATGCCGCCGTCGATGGTGCGGCCGAAATTCTCCTCCTCCGTGCGGATGACCTTGGTGATATAGGTCTGCTTTTCCCGCAGATCGGGGTACTGGCCCTCGTTCTCATGAATCACGGTGTCCACCACCTGATACAGGAAGGGATCGTTGACGCCCAGCAGCTTCCCGTGGCGGGCGGCCCGGCGCAGCAGACGCCGCAGCACATAGCCCCGCCCCTCGTTGGAGGGCAGGATGCCGTCGCAGATCATGAAGGTGGCGGAGCGGATGTGGTCGGTGATGACCCGCAGGGACACATCCCGCTTCTCCGTCTCGCCGTAGTGAGCGCCGGTGAGCTGGGACACCTTGTGGGTGATGTTCATCACGGTGTCCACGTCGAACAGGCTGTCCACGTTCTGGCATACGCAGGCCAGACGCTCCAGACCCATGCCGGTGTCGATGTTCTTTTGCTTAAGCTCCGTGTAGTGGCCGTGGCCGTCGTTGTCGAACTGGGAGAACACGTTGTTCCAGATCTCGATGTACCGGTCGCAGTCGCAGCCCACGGTGCAGCCGGGCTTGCCGCAGCCGTACTCCGGTCCACGGTCATAGTAGATCTCGGAGCAGGGGCCGCAGGGGCCGGAGCCGTGCTCCCAGAAGTTGTCCTCCTTGCCGAACTTGAAGATCCGATCCTCGGGGATGCCGATTTCGTCCCGCCAGATGGCGAAGGCCTCATCGTCGGCGGGGGTGGTCTCGTTGCCGGCGAAAACGGAGGGGTACAGCCGGTCCGGGTCCAGCCCCACCCACTCGGGGGAGGTCAGGAACTCCCAGGCCCAGTGGATGGCGTCCTTTTTGAAGTAGTCGCCAAAGGAGAAGTTGCCCAGCATCTCGAAATAGGTGCCGTGGCGGGCAGTATGGCCGATGTTGTCGATGTCGCCGGTGCGGATGCACTTCTGGCAGGTGGTCACCCGATGGCGGGGCGGCTCCTGCTCGCCGGTGAACCAGGGCTTCATGGGGGCCATGCCGGAGTTGATGAGCAGCAGGGACGGGTCGTTCTGGGGAATCAGGGAAAAGCTGGGCAGGCGCAGATGGCCTTTGGTCTCAAAAAAGCTGAGGAACATCTCGCGCAGCTCGTTGAGGCCGTACTTCCTGGTGGGCATGGGAATTACCTCCGATACAAAAAAATAAAGCCCCGCCCCCGGTTAGGGGCGGAGCAAGTCTACTCCACGGTACCACCCTAATCAATGCCCCGCGCCGGACGCCGGGCATATCTCAGTCATCCGGTAACGGGGATGGGGCGTCCCGCTCGTCGCGGGCGGCTCGGAAGTGGCGCGGACACCCGTGTCGCAGAGGGCTCGCACCGTCCCCTCTCGCTCTGTGCGGCGTGGTATCCTTGGCTCCGTCATTGCCGTTAGCTCCATTAGTTTATCACATTTTCCGCCGTTGTCAACCGTCTTTTCGGCAGGATAGACCCCAAAACGAACAGCAGCGGCGGCAGCAGCCCGGCCAGGCCCATGGCAAGATACCACACCGGCTGCCACAGCGGCTCGGTCGCCAGCTGGGGCAGGGTCAGCAGCATGAGAAAAAAGGACGGGGTGGCAAACAGGCCGGTAGACAGCAGCATCCACATCCCAACCCCGCTCTGGGGCGTCAGGGTCACCAGTCCCCAGCCGGTCAGGGCCCAGGCCCAGGCCGTCAGAGCGGGCAGCAGCACCGCCCGCACCCCTTCCCCAGGCGTGGGGCGGGACCAGCCCTGCCACCGGGCCGTGATCCAGCCCGCCGGGACGTAGAGGGCAAGCATGACCCCCAGCAGCACCCACGCCGGCCGGTCCTCCACGTTCACGTCCAGGGCGCCCAGAGCCAGCAGCAGCAGCAGGAGACTAGCTGCCGTCACCACCATGTGCCCCGCGAAAAACCAGCGGGCCCGGCCTCTGGCCAGAACACGTCCTTCCATGCGATCACCTTCCTGGACTCAGGATAGCACAGTCGCAGACGAATTTCAATATATTTTTATTGAAATTCAATAAAAGCACTTTTCTCTTGCAAGACGCCCCGCGCCTGCAGGTGCTGCCGCAGCGTGCCGGAGCCGTCCGCCATGGGGCAGTCCAGGGCCGCCCGGCACAGCAGCACCATCCCGCCCCGGTCGGCGGTCTTCCCGGCCTCCGCGCCATACCGGCCCAGGGTCAGGCCGATCCGGTCCGACAGCGTCCAGGGGCTGTCCCAGGCGAAGTCGGCCCCACTCTCGTAGCCCAGGGCCCGCAGCACGAAGGTGACGCACTGGGCCGGAGTGGCGGCGTCTCCGCCGCGGAAGGCGGTCGGACCGGCGCCCTGTGCGATGCCGTTTTGGTAGGCGTAGCCCACATAGGCGGAGGCCCAGGCGTCCACATCGGCAAAGGGGTGTGCGGAGGCGTCCGCCGGGCGCACCGCGCCCGCCTCACCCAGCAGCCGCAGCAGCAGCACCAGGGCCTCCTGCCGGGTGCAGGGGTCGGCCAGGGCGAAGTCGGGCAGGCCGTTGGCCAGGGTCCCCTTGCCCTGGAGCAGCCCCAGGCCACAGAGCTCCTCCGCCGCCGCCCAGGCGGTGTAGGGATCGCACGCCGGTGCCTGGTCCAGCGGGGCGAAGGTCAGCCGGTCGGCGTCCAGGCCGGAATACTGCTCCTCCAGGTCCCCGCCGGGGACGCCGTATAGGGTCAGGCCGCAGTTGGCGAAGGTGTAGCCCATGGCCCGGGTCTCGGCGTTGGGCACGATGAGGGCCGTCAGGCCACAGTTGGCAAAGCTGGTGCAGCCGAGCAGCGTCACGCGCTCGGGGACCGTATAGACCTGGCCGCTCATACCCTGGGGATAGAGGATCAGGGTGGTCATGTCGGCGCTGAAGAGCACGCCGCCCACCGAGCGGTAGGCACGGTTGCCCTCCTCCACACACATCGCGGGCAACCCGGACACATAGCTGAAGGCGTAGACGCCGATCTCCTCCACACCGGCGGGGATGACCACCGGCTGGACGATCCGGGCACAGTAAAAGGCGGAATCCCCAATGGTCCGGAGGCCGGCCGGGAAGGTGACCGAATCCAGTGTGGCGGCGCAGAAGGCCCGGGAGGCGATGGCGGTCACCGGCAGGCCGTCGATGGCCGCGGGGATCACCAGATCCCCGCCGGAGGTCCCGCTCCGGCGGTAGGCGGTCCCGCTGCCGGTGTCCTCCCACTCCCCGGCCCCCGGCCCGGTATAGCCGGTGATCGTGATGCCGGAGGGCGTCTTTTCATAGGTCAGGTCTCCCCAGGTCCCCATCCCCGCGGCGGTCTCCCCCGTCAGGGTGACGGTCATCTCCACCGACCGGCCGCCGTAGGAGACCGTGACGGTCTGGGTCCCGGCGGCCTCGGGGTCATAGCCCTGACACATCCCGGCGGTCACCGGCAGGCAGCTCGCGCCGTGGGAACATCTGAGCACCAGCACTGCCCCCATCTCGTCCAGGGGGGTGCCCACGGGGAAGCGCTCCCCGGCCGGCCCGGCCAGCACCTTCTCCGGCCGGGGGGAACAGGCCCCCAGAAAGAGCTGTTCCCAGCTATAGAGGCCGTCATAGCCCGCCCCCATATGGGTGAACTCGCCCTCCAGAATGTTGGCCCGGTGGCCGGGGCTGTTCATCCAGTCCGTCACCACCTCGGCGGAGTTGCGCTGGCCCTGGGCGATGTTCTCCCCCACCACGCTCCAGTCGGTGAGGGCCACGTCGTCTAGGACGGTAAAGCAGTTGGAGCCGTCAGGCCGGGTGTGATCGGAGCGGTAGTCGGCGGCCAGCTCTCCGGCCCGGGTACGGGACGCCTGGTGGAGGCGGTCAAACATGGACAGGGGCGCCAGGCCCCGGGCCAGTCGCGCGGCGTTGGTCAGCCGCAGCACCTCCCACTCCGCCTCATAGACCGGGAGCGTGAAGCGTTCGCCTACCGCGTCTCCCACCTGCACGGCGGCGGCGGATAGGCTCAGGGCCAGGGTCAGGGCCGCGACGAGGCCGAAAAAGCGTTTCATACAATCCCTCCGCGTTCAGGAATGTTCCCGGCAGGCCCGCAGGATGGACAGGGCCGGGGCGGGACGGGGCAGGCGCATGGAAAAGCGCATCTGGGGCGTGCGGGGCTCCGGGAGGGGCGCCCCCTCCAGGTCCGTCATCCGCGGGACCCGGAAGGCCAGGGGGTCCAGACCGGGGCCGATGAGCTCCAGCTCGTCCCCGGCGGCAAACTTGTTGCGCAGGGACAGCACGGCGTTTCCCTCCCCGTCGCAGGACTCTACCACCGCCACCACCTGCCACCGGCGGATGTACCGGGCGTCGCCGGTGTACTGGCCCGGCGGCCCGAACCAGAAGCCGGTGGAGTAGGGCCGGTGGCTCACCTTGTCCACCTCGGCCCGCCACACCGGGTCCAGAGGCTCCCCGGCCAGAGCGGCGTCCACCGCGTGGCGGTAGGCGTTGGTGACGGCGGCGGCATAATAGGCCGACTTGGCCCGGCCCTCGATCTTCAGGGAGTCCACCCCTGCCTCCAGGAGCTCCGGAACGTGGTCGATCATGCACATGTCCCGGCTGTTCATGATATAGGTTTCCCCGTTTTCCTCAAAAACCGGAAAATATTCTCCGGGCCGCTTCTCCTCCATCAGAGCGTACTGGTAGCGGCAGGGCTGGGCGCAGGCCCCCCGCTGGGCGTCCCGGCCGGTCATGTAGTTGGACAGCAGGCACCGGCCGGAGTAGCTCACGCACATGGCCCCGTGGACAAAGGCCTCCACCTCCAGCTCCCGGGGCGTCCGCGCCCGCAGCTCCCGGACCTCCTCCAGCGAGAGCTCCCGGGCCAGAATGACCCGGTCCGCCCCCAGCTCGTGCCAGGCCCGGGCCACCTGGTAGTTGGTCACCCCCGCCTGGGTGGAGACGTGGCGCCGGACATGGGGGGCGTACTTCTGGGCCAGCCGGAACACCCCCAGGTCGGCCAGGATCACGGCGTCCACGCCCAGCTCCTCCAGGTATTCCAGCCAGCCGGGCAGCCGGTCCATCTCGTCGTTGCGGGGCATGGTGTTGCAGGTGACATGCACGGCCGCGCCCCGGCCGCGGCACAGCGCCACCGCCTGCCGCAGACCCTCCCGGTCAAAATTCCCGGCAAAGGCTCGCATGCCGAAGTCGCTGCCCGCCAGATAGACGGCGTCGGCCCCGTAGGCCAACGCCATCTCCAGCCGCTCCCGGTCCCCGGCGGGGGCCAAAAGCTCAAGGGACATTCCATCACATCCTTATCCGAAGGGGGGCCGGCAGGGATTTCCCCGCCGGCCCCCCCTCTGTCTCTTTGGTCATCCGTTCTGATAGAGCGCCTGGCTCTGGATGAAGCGCTGCTGCGCGTCGTAGGTCTGGAAGAAGTGGTGGACCCCGTCGTCGCCCAGGGCGTAGTAGTAATCGCTGGTGTTCTGCGGATTCAGCGCGGAGCGGAGGGAGGCGATGCCCGGGTTGGAAATGGGGCCCGCCGGCAGGCCGGCGTATTGATAGGTGTTGTAGGGGTCGTCAATGGCCTGGTCCTCCGCCGTCAGCTTCTCCTTCCGCTCAGGCAGGATATACTGGATGGTGGCGTCGATCTGGAGGTAGCCGTTGGTGGCCGTGCCCTTGAGCCGGTTGTAGATGACCGAGGCGATGTGGGTCTGGTCGCTGCCGTCGGTCTCCTTTTCGATCATGGAGGCGATGTTGACGATGTCATGGACGCTGTAGCCCATGTCGGCCGCCTGCTGGCGCATGTCGTCGGTAAACTTCCGGTCAAAGTTGGCGATCATCTTGTTCAGCACCGTCTTGGGGTCCTCTCCCATATAGAAGCGGTAGGTGTCCGGGAAGAGATAGCCCTCCAGCCGCCGATAGTCCCCCAGGGGGATCTCCTGGAGGAAGGAGAACTTATAGTTGTAGCTGGCCGCCTGCTCGGTGAGCTTGTCCACCGTGGAGACCCCCTTCTCCTCCAGGAGCTTGAAGATCTGCATGACGGTGTAGCCCTCGGGAATCGTCACCGAGATTTCCACCCGGCTCACCGATTTGGAGCCCAGATTGGCGATGATGGCCCGATAGTCCATCTCGGTGTTGAGCTCGTACATGCCGGGGACCAGCTTCTCTTTCCCCTTGGTGACGGTAGCGAAGAGATTGAACAGCCATTTGTACTCAATGATGCCGTTTTCATGGAGCTCATTCGTCACCTCATGGAAGGTCTCCCCCTCGCTGACGGTGATGACGGCGGTGTGCTCGTCTTTGTTGAGGGCCAGGACGTCCCCAGCCCACATCCAGCCCAGGGAGGCCAGCAGGGCGGAAATGCCGATGACGAAGACCACGTACAGCAGGGCCCACGCGGCGCCGCTGCGCCTGTGGCGCCGCTTTTTCCGCGGAGCCGCGGAGCGGCCGTCGGCACGGGGCTGCCGGGGCGCCTGCCTGCGGCCCTGCTCTCTTCTTCTTTCATCCATAGTGTCAAATCTCCTCGCTGAAATATTTTCTCCTCGCCGCGGAACCCGCCCCTGTCCGGCCACATAGAATGGCGCAGACAAGAACAAGTGAGGTGAAAAACAATATGTGCTGTGGTAACAATGGCTGGGGTGGCGGCGGCGGCTGCTGCTGGATCATCCTGATCATCATCATCATTTGCTGCTGCTGCGGCGGCTGGGGCGGTTCCGGCTGCGGGTGCGGCAACAACTGCGGCTGCGGATGCGGCTGCAACAATAACTGCGGCTGCGATCCCTGCTGCTGAGGTCCGATCCTTACTTAGCGTTCTGTATCCTCCGGCGTGGGGCGG
>OLSB01003516.1_pt1 | contig 11268 bp, 18 predicted proteins | sample 1672071 | NCBI WGS metagenome assembly OLSB01 (sample SAMEA3136642, study PRJEB25190) | human gut metagenome | biome: human gut; feature: human-associated habitat; material: faeces | place: Austria | collected 2013
CATTATATCAGAAATTATTATGGGTTTTAGGAAACTGTAATCCTTTGACATTTTCGTGTAATACTTTGCATATTCCTTCTAAACACCAATCTACTTTTACACTGAAATTTAAAATTTCAGCAAAATGTATATAACAACATGAGAAAAGCCCGTGGCAGATCCACGAGCTTTATCTCCAGTTTGAAGCATGGATATAGATAGTTCCCTGCTTTTATTTAGTGTAACATACACCTTTACTTAGCTACATGTGTAAAATCCCAGTGCGAAAATACGTCTACATAGCAGGTTTTTGTTTCAACCACATATCTCTCCATGCCGCCTAATGCTTCATTATATCTTTCTTTATATTTTGTCTCAACGACCTTATATGTATAATACATAGGACGATATTTGATTAAATAATGAGATCCTTTTGGAACAGTTACGGAGTATCCGCTACCTAAAGAATATGATTTTGATGCACCTAGTGTAACACCCAACTCACTTCCTATAGTTCCACCATTTGTATATCCACCGGAAACTGAAGCTTTAAAGGAAATATTATAAGAAGTATACTTACGGATAACGGTTTGATCTGCGGCATGAAGCCCGCTTCTACTTCTCTCTGCCCCTGCTCAACTACTTCCTCATGACTACCGGAGTATGGCTGTTCCGTATCAATTCTTGCGATATCGGCGTTTGTTGCAGCGGCCAGCTGCTCTGCGATCCGTTTTGTGTTTCCATTGGACCAGGAATAATAGACAACCAACATTTTTTTCATAATTTTTGCTCCGATTTATTTATAGAATTCCTGATAAATTGCAACACAGTCTGCATCACTCAGTTTATACATATCATTTTCAAAATTAATTCCAAGTGTCTCTCTTGCATTCCGAGCCATTTTAGGGAATTCTTCCGATGTAATGCCGTAATCTGACATTTTCAGATCAGATACGCCACAATGAAGTCGCAACCATTTTCTTTTGCAAAACGTCCGCCTTCTTCCACCACGGGTTTCGTCGGATTAGAACCAACTTTATCAAAAATGATATACTCTGCTTTACTCTGCTTTAATTCATTTTCCAGTCTGTCCAGATATCCGTTAGCCCGGGTAGATTTACCATTAGAGATAACAACCAGTGCCTTTTTCCCATGTACTGCACCCATGGGAGAATTAATTCTGTGTGTACAGTTCGTTCAGCTTTCCTGCTCCGAACAAAGCATTGGTAGGTACTGAAAAATTAAAACTCATTTTCCTTTCCTCCTGTCACATATCATTTAATATCCAAAATTTTTAACAATTTCCTCTACTTCAACTGTGCACCGTCTTTGAATGCTGTTCCGACCTTTTCACCCAGTCTGTAATATCCATAGTGAGCTGCATCATAAGTGATCGGCACAAATTTATTCAGATCAATGTCTCCGTCTTCGCCAAGGATTTTCTCATCGATGCTGACATTCTTGATCTCACCCAGATATTTACTGCCATCGATGACCTGTGTGAGTACGCATTCCAGTGTAAGGGGCAGTTCATTGATCACAGGTGCATTCACAAATTTACTTTTTGTTGTGGTAAATCCGGCCTTCTCCATCTTGTCCGGCTCTTTGTTGCCGGAAACGATTCCCACATAATCGCAAGGGACCAGATGCTCCAGGTCTGCCACACTGACAGTAAAAGCCCTTGTCTCCAGAAGATTTTCCGTTGTTTTATGATTGCTTAAGTCTATAATGATCTCATTTCTTCCGACGATGCCGCCCCATGCGGCATTCATGGCATTGGCTTTCCCGTTCTCGTCATAGGTTCCGATAATCATGACCGGCTGCGGAAATAAATACGGTTTTGCTCCTAAATCTTTTCTCATTTTATATTGCCTCCTATTGCTTTTTTAGTTATTATTACTCATTACAATATGATTATAATTGCTTTGTCTCTCCGACAGAAGTCTCCTTTTGTTTACGGAGTTTTAACCATAAGGTTATAAAAAAACTGACAAAGAACATTGTCTCTGTCAGTTTTCATAACATTTATTCTGTTTTCATTACAGGTTTCCAGTATTTTCTGCAGGTAATGAATATGCAGACGATATGGATACACAATGTCTTTGGCTGCCATAGATATCGCAGACGGCGAAATATATAAATGTTCCGCCGCCCTGCTGATATTATTGAATTTACATACTTCACAAAAATAGCTTAACTGCTGTAACTTCATTGCCCCACCTCATAACAAACAGACTCCTAGTTTACATTCTCCTGAATCCAGTTCTCAATATGATCCGCAATGACATCGTTATTCAGATCCTGGAACATAAAATGATCGTTTCCGGTGATTCCTTCCTTGGGAAGATCCACAACGGTACAGTTACCGCCCTGTGCATTATAGGCCTCTGCAAAGTCATAACATGCCGGGCTCAAGAGAAATGTTCCCAGACCTGCCATGGGCATTTTTACGCCATTGTTTAAAGTAATGTATTCCATCTTTTCCAAAATTTCCATACGATAACCTCCTGTCTGTAACTATAGAATTCCTTTATCTTTACAGTTTTATTATAAGAACTTCTCCTCACCGGCAGAAGTCTCTGTTTGTTTTTCAGTATTAACCCTGGGGTTATAATCCGTTACTTTATTTAAAGTTTCATGCATTACAACCATAAGAGCCAAAAGAAACTTTAATGTAAGTCTGTCACTCAGCAGACTCGATATAATTTGTCCCCGCGGAAATAATGGAGGAATAAATACCTGCATATGAGAGCGGTACTCCAAACGCAGCATACATATCCGGCCATGCTGCTCCTAACATTGAATCCGGCAATCCCAGACTTATAAATGCTAAATATATAATTGCTAAAATAATATGAGTCATCTTAACGTCTCCATATATGCCATATAATACCTTTGTCACCGAATAACAGCCTGTTCCCATAATAGGTAACAAACACGATCATTCCCATCATCGCTATGTAATCCGGCAAAAACAGTCCAAGGCTTTCCTGTGGTCCGAAGAATACAAAATGGCTCTTTAAAAACAGATAGTTCACGATTCCTCTTTTATAAAAGGCATAGCCTCCGTAAACTACGATCAGCAGTCCCGGGATCTTAGCGATGCCTTTCATGGGAAACACCTTTTCCAGAATTCTGAGCATCATGTTCCAATGAAGTCCCAGATGCACCGCAATAAACAGAAATCCCCAGTATGCACAGAGAATATGAATGCTCCTTGCCAGATTGGCCACCCCTTTGATCCGGACGAACCGGAAAATATAGTTAGACAACAGAATACCGCTCACCATAGAGCCGATCATCGTCAGAGCCAGCAATATTACGATCACAGTCTGCAAGATTCTGTGCACCGTATATTTTCCCCTTGTAATGTTTCCCATCCATCTTCTGTTCAGAACATGGTGCCCTATGACTAACAAAAACATTGCCATGCCGATCCACTCATGGGCTTTTTCTCCCACCAGCTGATAGGACATCAGCAATAGCAGGGCAAGTGTCATTCCGGAATCGGCCAACAGTCTGATCTTCAGATTTTTATTCATTTTGTAATTCCTTCTACTGTTCTTACTAATTTCTCCACCTTTTCGGAAGGATCCTTCGCATACAGGAGTCCGTAAGGCATTTTATAGTCCCATTCCACCGGAAGGATCTTCATGAGCGGATGTACGCTCTCCCAGCTTTTGATGGCAAGCAGCATGTCATTACTGTTCTCACAGCGGTTGAAAATATCGACGTTGTAGAAATCAAAATCTGCGATGGTGATCTCCGGATATTTCTCTGTCAATTCTGCTCTGAGTGCATCCACATAGCAGCTCCAGCCTTTCCTCATCATAAGGAGCCGCTCCCCTTTCAGATCCTCCGGGGTCAGCACCTTTTTCCCCGCAAGTCTGTGATGCAGGGCTACCGCCACGCAAAAAGGTTCTCTGGACAGCTCCACGCCGTTGCACTTACGCAGTTCCAGCATGGTCTCATCAAAGATTCCAGCGATCACGTCTATATTCTGTCCCAGATTTGCAAGGATCTCTCTGGCATTCTCCGGGGTATTCTCAAAGGGAACCAGTTTAAACTTGACCTTGGGATACTGCTCCTGGATCCTGGGCCAGAGTTCCACAAAGACCTGCGGCGGTGTCATGGGTGAAATTCCCACCCGGATCACATCATCTTCGTCATTCCCGGCTTTTTTCGCTCTCTCGATAGCTTCTTTACTGTAATTTACCATATATTTTGCATCCTGATAGAGGGATTCTCCCGCCGCCGTCACCACAAGACCTCTGTGGGTTCTGGCAAAAAGCTGTACTCCAAGATTATTTTCCAACGAATTGATCTGCTTGATCACCGCCGGTGGGGAAATATACAGTTTGTCCGCTGCCTTGCTGAAACTGCCTGCTTCCACCACACAAATGAAGGTATCCAACTGGGGATTGTACATCATTTCTGTTACCTCCTTCTATTGAAAAGGTCTCTTTCTTCCTACGACCAACATTATTGCATCATATAGTGTGATTGTAGCAGTCGGTAGTAGCTACCGGTCAATGGTTTTTATATTTTTTTAAGAAAAAACGGTGAAGCCTGTTGACTCCACCGTCGTATTCTTACCCTTTATGTTATTTCAAACTCTATTTGCAAATCTGCCGATTTACAGGTGTTCCAGCAATCCGCTGATCCCCTGTTCCTCATAAATATCCTTGTAATACGCTACTTCTTCCTGAATCAGCTGATCGATGACCTGCATGCCAAGAAGTTCTACAGGCGCCTTGTCATCGGTCATGAGGTAATCTCCGGCCACGTAGGCACTGCTGTTGTCCGCTACCCGCTGCATCATGTTCTGCAGTCCCGCATCTGACAGATTCTCCACATGATCGGATAATACTTCTATCATATCACTGTGCTGGGAAGCAAACAGTTCGCGGTTGGTGGAGCCTGCCACGTCTACAGTATAGACATTGTCAAATACGTTGACAATGGTGTCGGCAAGGTACTGATTGATATCCCCTTCCTTGTTGCCGTGCATGTTCATATTGACTACCATGACACCACCGTCCTTCAGATGATCTTTGACCATGGTAAAGAATTCCACGGAAGACATCTGGAAAGGAATGGTGATGTCCTGATAGGCATCCACCATGATGACATCATAGGTGGTATCCACCGCCTGCAAAAAAGCCCTGCCGTCATAGGTGGTCACCTTCACATCCTCCGGCAGGGAAAAATATTCTCTCGACAGCTCCGTGATCTTTTCGTCGATCTCCACGCCCTCGATATTCATATCGCCGAAATATTTCCGGCACTGGGTCGCATAGGTTCCGGTTCCCATACCAAGGATCAGTACATCCATGTCCTCTACCGGTTTATCCGGCACCATAAGGGGCGCCGCCATGGCATAGTCATAATACATGCCGGTAAGTCCCCCTTCTTTCATATAGAGGGATTGGACACCGAACAGCACGTTGGTGGACAGGACCACCTGTCTGTCCGTCTCCGATACCTGCAGATAATTATAGATGGACTCTCCTTCGTAGGTCAGATCCTTCTGCCAGAAAGCAAAGGAATCCGAATATCCCAGACCACAGCATAAAATAAAGATCAGTACCGATGCTGCAATCTTTTTCTTTCCCGTATGCTGGCAGATAAAGTAAATCGCAGACAGCAGGATCAGAATTCCGGAAAAGATCAGAAATGTAATGGAGGTTCCCACCGCCGGGATTGTCACGAAAGTCGGTACGAAGGTTCCGATGATGCTTCCCACGGTATTGAATGCACCTAAAGTTCCCACGATCTGTCCGCTGTCATCCAGACTATCCACGGAATATTTTACCAGCGAAGGGGTCACAGTTCCCAGTAAAAACAAGGGGAACACGAAGATCACCATGCAGGCTGCAAACGCCGCAATGATGAGGAAATTGTTGCTGACGGTAAAGATCAGCAGTGCGGAGATTCCAAGGATAATGTACTTGCCCACCACAGGGATCAGGGCAATCCAGATGGCCGCGATCAGGATCCTGCCGTAGAGTTTGTCCGGGTTCGGGGACTTGTCCGCACTTTTACCTCCGTAGATATTGCCCAGCGCCATGGCGATCATGATGGTGCCGATGACAATAGTCCATACGATCTGGGAAGAACTGAAATACGGTGCCAACAGTCTGCTGGCTCCCAGTTCCACCGCCATGACAGACATCCCGGCGAAGAACTCTGTGAGATACAAGAACAGCTTATTTTTCAAAATTCCTGAATGATTCATAAGTGTTGTAATCCTTTCCGCATTGACAGTGCGTCTATGTTACGTTATGATTTTATCACACGGTAGTAACTACCGGTCAATACTTTTTTGTAACTTTTCAGAGCCATGCAAAACTGCGTTCTGCGAATGCTTGCATTCAGTCAGATAAGCAGTTTTATATGGCGAAGTAACCACATGAGCAAAAAGGAAGCCATTTTATGTATTCTATGAAAGAAGCCTGTGCCCTGACCGGCATGACCTATGAGAACTTAAAATTTTACTGCAAGGAGGGACTGGTACCCAACGTGAAGCGGGACAGCCGCAATTATCGTGTCTTCGATGACCACGATATCAAATGGATCCAGAGTCTCGGGTGCCTCAGAAACTGTGGTCTCTCCATCGCCGAAATGAAAGAATATCTGCATTTATGTCTGGAGGGCGAATCCTCCATTCCCGCCAGAAAAGACATCCTCTCCCGGAAAAAAGAAGCACTGTTAACCTCCATGCAGCAGCTGCAGGAGGCCGTGGACTACATCGACTGGAAACAAGGATTCTATGATGACGTGTTATCCGGAAAGACCGCTTATTACAGCAATCTTATCCCTGAGACGACACCGGATGCTTCCGAAAGTACAGCTTCCTGAAACTGTTTGCGCAATCTAAAAAGCGGCCATGCGATTAAAGCATAGCCACCATGAAAACTCATCTCTGTTATTACCGGATCAAAAGCAACCATGCCATTCCATAATAGGTTACCACTGCCACCAGATCGTTTACCGTGGTGATCAGGGGACCGGATGCCACTGCAGGGTCTACCTTGATCTTATGGAAAAACATGGGGATCACCGTACCTACGGCACTGGAGATCGCCATTGCCACTAAGAGGGAGACTCCCACGCAGCCGGAGATTCCAAAGGCTCCCATCCAGGTATATCCTTTGAACAGATGCACATAGACACCGAGACAAAGTAATGCCATAATGCCCAGCAGTGCTCCGTTTAAGGAACCGGTCTTTACTTCCTTGACCACCAGCTGGAACTTCTGTTTTCCCGTCAGATTTTCATCCATCAACACACGGATGGTCACTGCCAGAGACTGGGTTCCCACATTTCCCGCCATATCCAGCACCAGCGACTGGAAGCAGATCACGATGGGAAGCACCGCCACCACATTTTCAAAAAGTCCCACCACAGAAGACACTCCCATGCCTAAGAACAGCAGAATGATCAGCCAGGGCAGACGCTTTTTCATACTCTGGACTATGGGCTCCTTCAGATCCTCTTCTGCGGTCAGACCTGCTAGCTTTGCATAGTCCTCGCCCATCTCATTGTCTACTATTTCGATCAGGTCTTCGGATGTGATGACACCTAAGATTCTCTTATCTTCTGACAATACGGGAATCGAGTCCTCAGCATAATCCAGGATCCGGTCCATACAATCATCGATCTTCTCATGATCGGTCACATAAGGATAAGATTTCAACACCAGATCTTCCAGATGTGTATTTTCTCTTGCCCGGATCAAATCCTTCAAATCGATGGCTCCGGCGAAAACACCCTTTTCATCTACCACATAGATGGTCATGATATTGTCGTTTTCTCCTGCCTGCTTCACCAGCTCGCTCATAGCCTGCTTGATGGTCAGGTCTTCCGGGATGCAGATGTAATTCGTTGTCATGCAGCTGCCGATCTCTTCCTCATCGTAAGACAGCAACATCTTCACATCTTTTCTCGCATCCTCGTCCAGCATCCGGACAATCTGTTCTTTCTCTTCCGGATCCAGATCTTCCAACAAGTCGACAGCGTCATCGGAATCCATCTCGGAGATCACTCTCGCAGCACTCTCCACAGACAGTTCCCGGATATACTTACGGGGTTCCTCAATGTATTTGAAGATCTCTGCGACCTTCTGCGCTCCCAGCAGGTGATACAGTCGCTTCCGTTCTTCCTCTGTCATCCCTGCCATCATATCGGCAATATCGTTCTTATGATAATTTAAGAGGAAATCCAGAATCTCCTCATCCGTTTTCTCGCTACGGAATAATTCTGCCAGTTCGGAATATTTCTTGTTCATAATCTTATTCTCCTTTCTCGTTCTCATTCTTCGATGCAACGTAAAGGGCAAAACAAAAGAAGCATCACACGATGCTTCCTCTGCATGAATCTCTATGCACAACAAATCAAAGTACGACCGTCACTTTCCACAGACAGCTGTACCATGCTTGCAGGAAAAAGCACCGTGTTTTCTACTTCGCCCATAATCATCGCAACTGTCCATGAAATTCACCTCCAACTTGTTTTTCCGTGGTTATAGTAGCACTGTGCCTTTTATTTTGCAAGCTGTTTTTCTTATTTTTTACTTATCGGATAAAGATACATTCTATCTGTCTCAACTCTCATGGCATTCCCTTTAGTAATGAATCACCAGCATTCTGCATTCTTCGCAGCATTCTGCTTCTATTTGTGTTCTGTGACTGGGTTTGAGCTTTGTGATCTCTACAAAACCATCTGCATTTTTTGCATTTTCAAATACTCCGGGAACTTCATTTGCGAAGCTGAAAGCTCCATCCTTACTGCTGAATAAATACCCTTTTCTCATTTCTTTTCCACAATTTGAACACTTCATATTCTAATCCTCCGCAACCATTTTTCTGCTTAGTTCCAGCGCACTTTTTAACTGACTTTCAAACTTTTCTGCCTGTATCAGGGCAATGCCTTCTTCATCGCCCAATACCACCAGCCGGGAACCCTCCTGCAATCCATACTTGTCTCTCGCCTCTTTCGGAATTACGATCTGTCCGCGATTGCCCAGCTTTACCGTTCCCCATAAAAATTTTCCTTCCGGTGGCGGAGCCATTTTGGTATTCCCGACTTTTTCATCATAGTGCATCAAAGCATCCAGCTTAATTCCGTAGAAAGATGCAAGTCTGTCACATTTTTCAATATCCGGAACCGTCTCCCCCTGCTCCCATTTAGCATAAGACTGTCTTGAAATTTCCACTACTTCTGCCACTTGTTCCTGTGTGAGTCCCTTTAAATTACGTAGCATCACAAGATTCTCTGACAACATGATCACCACTTCCTTTCTGACATCTTCATTATAGGTTCTGTCGGATTAGATTTACACCATACAAACTTGTCAGCTTTTTCGGATCTGTGTTAACTTTGGTTGCTTTATCCATTCCTGTGCCATGCTGCCGATCGCCGATGCAAATTCATTTTTTACTTTTTCCTTATCGTCTGCGCCATCATATACGCTGTAATAAAAATACATCGTTGCATAAAATCGGACTGCGTTCTCTTCGGCATGCGCAATTCCCATGCTCTCAAATAAATCCTTCACATATGCGGCGGGTCCGGACGAAAGATATTGCTGATATAATCCCTGCATTTCTTCACTCCGAAACTGCTCTATTGTCAGCATCTTCCGAAACGATGATGCGAAATCATCCTCCGTCCAGTATGCAAACATAGACTTGCTATATTCGACAAATTCCTCCAAAGGCACTGTCTTGTACTGATCCGGCATACTCTCTTTATCATCTTCCGGCATGTCATACTCTGCAGCCTGCTCGCTGTCTCCCTGCTCCATGCGCTCTACAATGCAGTCAAAAATATCTCTTTTACTCTTGTAATGGCGGTATAATGCTCCTTTCGTCATGTCAAGCTCTCCGGCGATCTGACTGACTGAGACAGCTTCATAGCCATCTCTGGCAAACAGATGCAGAGCTACCGTTAATATTTCTTCTTTTCTATTTCTCATGTGGGATCTCCTCCCTGTAAGTGGATTCTCTTCCGAACAAAGTCTGTATTTCCTTATTCTTTTGTGACAAGTCCCTGTTTATATGATATTCTCCTCATATATTGCATATTTCTGTTTTCTTTCGTCTGGTCAAACTTAGTTTTCCATCCAGGAAAACCTCAGCTCCGGGTACTTTCTCATACACTTTCAAAATAACCTTCGCCAAATAGTCACGCTATATCATACATCTCTCTGCAGATCTTTTTCCCGGTTTCCGTCCGAAAAATATTCTGATAGGTGTTCTGCAAGGCTTCTTCAGACAGTTCGTCCTCACACATGTTTACAAGGAAATCCGCTTCCACAAGAATCTGATAATCAATGCCGTCTATATTGTTGTAGGTATGATGATGGGCAATCAGATACTGTACCCGCTCAGAAACTTCTCCTGAAAAGCCAAGATCTGCCAGCAGTTTTTCGGCAATGGCCGGGCCTTCTTTTTCCTGTAATTTTCCGTTACAGTTTCCGTATTTTTCTTCACACAGATGGATGCCGATATCGTGAGTCAGTGCTGCTGTCTCCAAAATAAATAAGGTCTTAGCATCCACATTCTCCATTTCCGCAATCAGTTTTGCATAGCTGTGTACCTTGCAAAAATGCTGAATGCGCTTTGCATCTCCATGGTAAAGTCCGATCATTGCCATATGTAATTTGTTGATCATTTTATTTTCCCTCCTGCCTCCGAAATATCCTACTGAATCTTTGATACAATGCCTTCTTCCGTCAGTGTTTGCAAACATTCCTGTGCATCTTCATCATGCATCATCTGCCACACCTGCTCCATACCGGGTGCCAGCGGCTTCTTCAAAAACTCTTCTCCGGAGATCCAGTAGACCTTTCCCTCCTCGGATGAGATCAATTTTCCTTCATATTCCGACGTTTTATATAAAAAGCCCACATTCTTTATATCCCCTGTCATCCAGTGATAAATGCCGGTCAGTCTTGGATTTTGAATCGTCAGTCCGGTCTCCTCATAGATTTCCCGGATTACCGACTCCCTAAAGGTCTCCCCAGGCTCCACATGCCCGCCGGGAAACGTCGTTCCCGAATAGTTCTTCCCAACCTTGTCCAGTGCCACCACATTACCTTCTTTATCATAGACCATACACATATTCATAAAAATTACTTTTTCAATTCCAGCCATTACTCTCACTCATTTCTCTAAGATAAACCTAATATAACATAATCTTGCTATGGCAGCAAATTGAGTTAGTGTAACTTGAGAGTTAGTTGAATACATTGGCAAAATCCACGAACTCCCGGAGCATGCGATA
>OLSB01003521.1_pt1 | contig 11254 bp, 13 predicted proteins | sample 1672071 | NCBI WGS metagenome assembly OLSB01 (sample SAMEA3136642, study PRJEB25190) | human gut metagenome | biome: human gut; feature: human-associated habitat; material: faeces | place: Austria | collected 2013
AGCATTTGGTTTGGGACCAAGGGGTTGCAGGTTCAAATCCTGTCTTCCCGACCATGAGATATTTAAAGGACTTCATAGCGAAGTCCTTTTTTCTATATTTCTAATCAATATCTACCAATTCATATTCTTTATTACCAATGTGAAGTTGATAAGCCACATCAATAGTATGTTTCCCATTTAAAGATTCAATTCTTTTAATTAAACTATCTTTTTTTGAAGAAGGATGCCTGTAAATGGCATCAATTGAAGCCATATCTAAAGCAACAGGATCTGTTGAAGCCATAATACCAATATCTTCCAATTCTGGCGGAGTAGGATTACTATCACAATCGCAGTCGATTGATAAATTATTTAAAACATTAATATAAATGACATTCTCACTACCTAAATAATCAATTACAGATTTTGCTGCATCTGCCATGCACTCTAAAAAATCATCATGATTAGCGGTCCAAATATTTTCAGGATTCTTAACCCCGTGAATATAAGCCTTACCATGTGATGAAGCAATACCAATAGATATATTCTTTAAAGCACCACCATAGCCACCCATCACATGTCCCTTGAAATGTGATAAAACCAACATCGAATCGTAATTTTTCAAATTCTTACCAACATAATTCTTATCCAAATGAATACCATCATTAACAGGAATTGCTATTTCCCCCTCAGCATCCATAATATCAACATTAGCAATCTTATCAAAACCATGTGCTCTAACAACCTCAAGATGCTTTTTGGTATCATTTCTTTGACCATTGTAAGCCGTATTACATTCAACAATTGTCCCATTAAGCTTATTAACTAAATCTTTAATTAATTCAGGTTTTAAGTAGTTGTGCCCACCTAATTCACCAGTTGATATTTTAACAGCGATCTTCCCGTTCAAACTAACACCTAATTTTTTATAAATCTTAACTAAACTTTCAGCAGTAATATTTTTTGTAAAATATACTTTCTCCATAACAAACATCATTCCTTTTTTTTTTTTTTTTTTTTTTTTTTTTTTTTTTTATATCAATACCACAAGAAAACCATGTGTCCTTAACTTTAATCTGTGGTACAAAATATTCATGCAACTATAGGGATCATATAGTAAACCCTTATCACCAAATTTATTTAATCACCATTAACCTAATTAATTTCCTATAATAGTTAAAAATGCATATTAAGTCAATAATAAACAACAGTACAGTTATTCCATTACCATTTCACTAATTTTTAATCATTTTTTCATAACTAAGCACCAATTTAATAAATTATTCTCTATTGCTAACAATATTTTACCATATTCCTAAATAAAAAAATAGATATTTCTATCTATTATAACATCATTTTGGTAGCGACGGAGGGAATCGAACCCCCGACCTATTGGGTATGAACCAATCGCTCTAGCCAGCTGAGCTACATCGCCATAAATCAAACAAGCAATACTATAATAACATAAATAATTATAATTGACAATATAAAACATGAATTTTTTTACTAAAATTTACCCATAATTAAAAAAAACACAAAACTAAAACAGCATAGCACACCCAACAAACCAAAAAAATATTTTGAAAACATAGCTAAATTTTTCAAAATATGTTATCCTATTAATAGGTGATTATAAATGCAAATAATAACATTAAAAGTAGGTACCTTAGAGTGCAACTGCTATATTTTAAAAATTGACAAATATGCCCTCGTAATAGACCCTGGCAGTGAATTTAAAAAAATCGATAAACATCTACAAGGTGTTGAATTAAAAGGAATTCTAATAACCCATCACCATTTCGACCACATGGGTGCCCTCCAAGACCTAATAGATAAATATCATGTTAAAGTTTATGATTACAATAACCTAAGTAACAAAGAGTACACAATTTCCCCATTTACTTTTGACGTCATATACAATCCAGGACATACAACCGACTCAATAAGTTTTTACTTCAAAAAAGAAAAAATCATGTTCGTAGGCGACTTTATCTTCGCTGACAGCATAGGTAGAACCGACTTAGAAACGGGAAACATGAAAGACATGCAAAAAAGCCTCAACAACATAAAAAAAATAGATAACAATATCATATTATATCCAGGACATGGCCCAACCACAAATTTAGATTATGAAAAAAAGCATAATATTTATTTTAGATAGTAGCAAAATTTTCGATGTTATGCTATACTATTAAATGAAAGTAGGTACTATAATGAAAAAGAGAAAATTAAATATCAAAAAAACCATCACTAGTTCCTTAATATTAATAACAATTGTCTTTGCATTAGCTATGCTTTCTAAACTACTTATAGGTTCCTTCAAACCTTCAGTAACATACTACTTAGCTTCTTCTACAAACGAAGTTCCCCTATACGATGAAGAACTAAAAGAAGTAAAGAAAAAATATCGTGGCAGCAAAATAAACATCTTTGAAAATAAATTTATTAAAAAAGATAACAAAAAGTATATGGAAATCAAAGAAGAAGGCAAAAACCTTTACATCGACACATCCAATCTAGTAAAAAACAGCCACGACGTTGTCCTCGAAAAAGAATTATATGTCCAAGTATCTACCAGCCTATTAAAAGATACCGATGATATCCATATAGTTAGCCTAGCTAAAAAAGGTAGTCCAGTCAACATATTAGACTATGATAAATTAAATGATAAAGGCCTAGTCAACATGTACAAAGTAAAAATAGAAGACAACGAAGGCTATATTTACGCCAAATATCTAGTAGACAATGAAGAAGAAGCCAAAGCTAACTACGAAGCTGAAACATATGATAAAATTCATTCCAAAATAAAAAACACTTACAACGGAGGAAATGCCATTAATTTAGACTATTACCCCATAGAAAAACCAAAATTTGATAACAACAAAATGCCTGACTCAGTATACTCCCTTTATCTCAACAGTGGCAAAAACATAATAAAAAACATTGATAAATACATAGAATTTGCTAAAGATACAAAAATAAATACCTTTGTTGTAGACATCATCGATGACAGTGCAATTGCCTACGCTTCTCCTGTTCTAAAAGAATTATCACCAACAAGCTACAAATATGCCAATAATACCGTCGAAGAATACAAAGAAGCCATCACCAAACTAAAAGAAGCAGGCTTCTACGTCGTAGGAAGAATCACCGCCTTCAAAGCTACTCATTATGTTAAAGACCACCCAGAAAACTCAATAAAAAATGTCAAAACAAACGAGCCATACTTACATTCCAAAGCTTATTGGCCAACGCCCTACTCAAGAGAAGTATGGTACTATGACGTATCACTAGCCAAAGAAGCCGTCGAACTAATGGGATTTAATGAAATTAATTTTGATTACGTAAGATTTCCCGATAAAATGACTTCCATTGAAAAAAATAATCAAGTCGATTTAGGCAACACCTACAATGAAGAAAAAGCCCAAGCCATCCAAAGATTCTTACAATATGCTACCGATGAATTACATAAATTAAATGTCTATGTTTCAGTAGATGTCTTTGGTGAATCAACAAACGGCACTTATGTAACAGCCTATGGCCAGTATTGGCCTGCGATTAGCAATGTTGTTGATGTTATATCAGGTATGCCATATCCAGACCACTTCTCAAAAGGTTACTACGGCATAGATAAACCATGGAATCATCCATATGAATTAATGACTGCATGGGCCAAAGACGCAGTTAAAAGACAAAAAGAAACCACATCACCCGCGATAGTTAGAACTTGGATTCAAGCTTTCAACGTTCAATCATATGTTGATCCAAATGGCATAGCCTATGAAGCCGAAGAAATAGAAAAACAAGTAACGGCCTTATTTGAACAAGGATTAAAAGGAGGATATGTCACTTGGCTATCATCTTCCAACTTAGAAAAATATAAAACACAAAAAAAAGCATTTGAAATAGATTACATGAAGGAGGTCAAATAAATGAACGAAATCAATATAGAAGACAGAACCTACGAATTACTAACAAACTATAAAGATGCCTTCAACGAAGAAGAATTTAAAGAAAAATATACTGATTACTTTTATGATTACGACTATATCGTAGGAGACATAGCCTACAATAAATTAAGATTAAAAGGCTTTTACGATGCAAAGAACAAAAAAGTAAACCAAATAAATAATTTTAACAACCTAGACATCTACCTAAAAACCAATTGTGCAGTAGAATGTCGCTATTTTGTACTTAGAAAAACAAATAAAAACTAAAAAAATGTAATATACTAGGAATGAAGAGGGTGAAACATGGGCAATATAAAATTAATAACAATAGTAAATGGCATAGAAGATATTGTTGAAGTAGAATTGCTTTGTGCATTTGAAAGCAAAAAGTTTGATAGCAAATACATCATTTATACAAAAAATGAAAAAGACGAAAATAAAAACACAATCATTTACGCTGGCAAAATTGTAGAAAACGGAGAAAAACAATATCTAATGAACATCGATGATTTAGAGTGGGAACACATTAAAGAAATAATGAAATATTTAGCCAAATATGCAGATGAGGAAGTTAGCCATGAATGAAATACTTAGTGATTTAAAAAAAATTGATTTAGATATTTCCAACATTTCAGTAGTAAATGGAGTAAAACCAGCCAAAGTAAGCAACAACGTCTTAAGTGGAATAAAGAACTTTTATAATAGCACCACAGCAAAAAACAAAAATGCCTACCGCGAGAGAATAAAAACTCTTTATGACAATTTAAAAGATATTAAACCAGAAAATTTCAAAGTAAACAACGTAATATATACAAAAAATTACATAGAAAAAGGCATCACCATTTCATCAAATGTAAACTCACTAAAACAACTATGGGTTGAATTTAGACTAATATATAATGAATTTAATGCTGTCAAAAAAATAGAAGTAAAACCAAAAGAAAAAACAGAAAGGAAAATCGAAAACTATATGGAAAATAAAGAAAGTTACGTTTTATCTAATTTTGATGAATTATTTGATAAACTAAATAAAAAAGTTGATGGCACTTCTAAATACGTCAGCGAATTAAAAAACATGAAAGAAAGCGTCATAACTTCCAGTGGTGTCTTAGAAAACAGTAAAAAACTATTTGAACAAGAAAAAGCCAATTTTGAAAAATATGTAGCCCTAGAAAGACAAAAATTAGAAAAAGAAAGACAAGAATTCGAGGCTATAAAAAAAGCACAAGATTTAAAAATAGAAAAAGAAAAAGAAAAACTAGACAAAAATTATAAAAGATTACAAGATCTAACTGATAAATTCAATGAACAAGTTAGCAAACTAATAAACAAATAACCTATTAACAAAAAACAAACTGTTAATAGTTTTTTTTTCTAATAAAAATAGCATCTTAATTCCTAATAATGATATTTTCCCAAAACATAACATATGATTAAATGGGTGATATTATGAAAAATGAAATAAAATATTTTTATAACCTAGAACCAGAAGAAATAATCAATAAAAATAATTATTATTTTTTCATAATCAACGACAACCATTACTACTTTAAAATTTTTGATAGCAACATAGACAATATCAAAGCCTTAAGCGAATTAAGCAAAAACATCCAAATAAACATTAACTATGCCCATGAACTAATATCAAATAAAGATAACGAAATCATTTCCATGATAAATAACACCCCATATTACTTATTCAAAATTAATATCAATGATAAAACCAGAATAAAACTAAGTGATATTAGCAACCTAACAAACCAAAACATTAATCACAATATCCCCCCAGTCAAAGAGACATGGCCAATACTATGGAGCAAAAAAATTGATTACCTAGAATATCAAATAAATGAAATGGGCAAAAAATATCCATTGTTAGTAGACAGTTTTAACTACTTTGTTGGCATGGCAGAAAACGCCATCAGCTATGCAAACGACACCATAAGAGAAACAAAACCTACAATATACGATAAAGAAGTCATAAGCCACATCCACATAAACACCCATGACACCATGCTAAATTTCTATGATATCTCTAACCTAAAAATAGATCATAAAGCAAGAGACGTAGCCGAATACATAAAAATGTCTTTTTTTAATAACAACAAAAACATCTTTAACGAACTAAATACATATTTCAAACACAACATGTACACAGAATACGGCATTAGAATGTTATTTGCAAGAATCATGTATCCTAGCTTTTATTTTAACGAATACGATAACATCATAAATGGCAAACAAAAAGAAGAAAACATATCTCAAATCATCAGGAAAATAGATGAATATCAAGAATATCTAAAAAAAATATATACATATCTAAAAATATTTTACAATATACCCACCATCGAATGGCTAACAAAAAAAAGGATTATTAATCCTCGTTAATCACTTTAACCACTTCGGGAATCTCATTAACAAGAGCCTGCTCAATGCCATCTTCCAAAGTTTGAATAGCCATTGGACAATTACTACAAGCCCCGACTAATTTAACATAAACAACACCATTCTCATATCTCTTAAAAACAATATCTCCTCCATCATTTTGTAAATATGGTCTTACCTTATCTAAGACATTTTTAATTTTTTCTTCCATGTTATCATCCTTTCTATTTGCCTATATTTGACATGGCTTTTTCCATTGCTTCAATATCACTTATCTCATCATCAACTTCAATTAACTTTAATACCTCTTCGAACGATGTAAACCCAGCAATTACCTTATATAAACCATCTTGTAAAAGAGTTATAACATCATCATTATACACTAATACTCTTAAATCCTCTTTCTTAACACCAGTACTAATAGCATCTCTAATTTCCTGATTAATTAGTAGAACCTCATGAATAGCAATACGCCCCTTATAACCACCATGACATTCATCACATCCAACACTTTCGTATACTTCCTCGATATTTTTACCTAAAACTGCCTTAAACAATTGCTTCTCATGAGTAGTTGTTTTTCTTATTCTCTTACATTTATCACATAGTTTCCTAGCCAATTTTTGTGATACAATTCCTGTTAAAGCCGAAGCAAGCAAATATCTTTCAACATTCATATCAAGTAACCTCTCAATAGTATTCAAAGAGTTATTTGTATGCAAAGTTGACAAAACCAAATGCCCCGTTATTGAAGCCCTAACCGCGATCTTAGCAGTCTCACTATCCCTAATCTCACCAATCATAATAATGTTAGGATCCTGTCTCAAAATAGACCTCAACACAGTAGCAAAATCCAAACCAATATCACTATTAACCTGCACCTGATTAATACCTTCAATATCCATTTCGACTGGGTCCTCTACCGTAATAAGATTAGAACCTTCGACATTCAATTTCTGTAAAAAAGAATATACAGTAGTAGACTTACCACTTCCCGTAGCCCCGGTTACCAAAATAATGCCATAAGGGGCAGATAACATCTTAAGTATTTTTTGATAATTACTCTCGTTAAAATATAAATACTCAATACCTCTCAAACTCATAGAATAATCCAAGATACGAATAACTATTTTTTCCCCTCTCTTAGTAGGCAAACAAGACACACGCAAATCCAAATTAATACCCTTCAAAACAGATTTAATTGCCCCATCTTGAGGTAATCTTGTTTCCGTAATGTTCATATTGGCCAATATTTTAATCCTAGTAATCAAATTATTCTTATAAGAATTTGGAATAGAAGAATAATTCTGCAAAACACCATCAATTCTAACCCTAACTCTAAGCATATCTTCACTTGGATCAAAATGTATATCGCTAGCCCCGTTATTAATGGCATCAATAATTATCTCGTTAACTACATCAACAATAGGCATCTTGTTAAAATTAAATGTTTTTAACATAACATCCCTCTTTTCATTCTACGATAATTATACAATAAATAAGTTATATTATCAAGAAGAAAACAATTTAAACTTTTTTTTTCTTTATGCTCTTTGCTACGCTGTTCTAAGAATATCAAACACAAACCACAAATTAAATAGCAACATACTATTTGCTTTTTTCAACAAATTTATTTATAATAATTATGTGATTATTTATGGACATTATAAAAATTAAAAATTTATCTTTCAGTTATGAAAACAAAGAAATATTTAATAACATTAACCTAAATATAGCAAATAACAAAACCACAATGTTAATTGGTACAAATGGCTCAGGTAAATCCACCTTAATCAATATCTTACTAGGCCTTATTCCCTACCAAGGCACCATTTACATAGATAACATATTATTAAATAAAGAAAACATTTATGAAATAAGAAAAAAAATAGGATATGTAAATGATAAAATAGAAGATTTATTTTTAGGAGTAAATGTATTAGATAACTTAGTTTATAACTTAGAAAACTTATGTTACAAAGATGAACTAACCAAAAAAAACTTAGATTACATAGTAAATTTATTCAAACTAAACAACATCTTAGATAAAGAATCTTATAACCTATCAAAAAGCAAAAAACAATTAGTCAACATCGCAGCATCTTTAATACATAGACCCAGCATATTAATTATTGATGAAGGTTTAAACTATCTAAATAAAGAGGATAAAGAAATACTATCAAATGCCATAAAACAATACAAAAACGACCATAATCTAAGCATTCTTCTAGTAACACATGATACCAATATAACTATCTTAAGCGATACCATAATCTTACTAAAAGATGGTAACATTATTTTTAAAGATAATCCTAGCAAATTATATAATAACAAAAAATTATTAGAAGAATTAAAGATAGAAATACCCTTTATAGTAAAACTATCAAATGCCCTGATAGAAGAAAAAATAATTGATAAAATATATTTAGACAAAAAAGAGTTGGTGAATCATCTATGGAAATAAAAATTAACAACCTAACATATATAAAAGAGAAAAAGAAAATTCTAAACAACATTAACCATACTTTTGATGAAGGCATCACCGCCATTATGGGCTACTCATGTGGCAAAAGCACCATACTAAAATTAATTAACTACCTAGGCAAACCTACCAAAGGCCAAATATATATTAATAACATAAAACTAACCAAAGGCATTAACATTAACAAAATAAGACCTAAAATAGGCTATTTACCACAAGAAAAAGAAACAAGTTTTTTTAACCGAACTGTATATGAAGAAGTATCATTTGGTTTAAAACACTTCAAAATAAAAGATAACCATCAAAAAAAAGTAAGTGAAGCACTAAAACTAGTAGGATTAAATGATAATTACATAAATATGAATCCATTTAACTTAAGTTATGGAGAGAAAACCAAACTAGCCCTTGCTTGCCTATTAGTAACTAATCCTGACATCATCCTATTAGATGAACCCACCCTAGGTTTAGATAACCAAAGCAAAAAAAATCTCATTAACCTATTAAATGAACTAAAAGCAAATAAAACCATTATAATAAACACCAATGATATAGAATTTATTAGTAAAATAACTAATAATATCTTAGTCATGGACAAAGGCAATATCATTTATCAAGGAACCCTAGAAGACTTATACAAAAGTAACATAGATAACTTATCTCTACCAGCCGAATTAGAATTTATTAAATACGTAAACCAAACCAAAAATATTAAACTTAAATATCATAACAATATCAACAAATTAAGTAAGGAAATAAAAAATCATGTCAAAAAGTAATTATATATATAAAAATTCCCCAATTCATAAATTAAATTCCGTTCTAAAAATAATAGATATTATAATTATTATGCTAAGCATCCTATGTATAAATAAAATAACAGATATGATTATTCTATCTATTTATCTACTCATAATCATTCTACTCACCAAAATAAATATTATTAATTACCTAAAAAAAGTATTTAAATTAAAAATACTCATCCTATTCATAATAATAATTAACTTATTACTAAAGAGTAACCCAATAAACATAATATACTTAGTCGTGAAAGTAATATTATTAGTAATAAACTCCAGCATCCTAATGTTCACAACCAAAGAAAAAGATATAACTTATAGCCTAGAAATTCTACTAAGTCCCCTAAAAACAATATTACCAGTAAAAGAAATGGCACTAAGCATCAGCTTATCACTAATCTTCATTCCCTTAGTAATAGAAGAATCTAAAAACATTATAGACGCCGAAGCCAGCAGAGGAATTGATTTTTATAACGAAAACCTCTTAAAAAAACTAGAAAGCATCATGATTCTATTTACCCCCATGTTCATTCTATCCCTAAAAAGAGCCGATACCATTACCGACATCATGAGCATTAGATTATATCAAGGAAGTAGAAGTTATTACCAATTTAAAAGTATTTCCATATTAGATATTGTTATATTGCTAATTAATGTTATAATATTCTTAGTAGTTTGGAGGTAATCATGCAAAGATATTTTATAATATTCAGTTATGATGGTACTAATTTTAAAGGGTACCAAAAACAAATAAAAGAAAGAACAGTTCAAGGAGAATTAGAAAAAGCCTTAAAAGAAATCAATGATAACAAAAAAGTAGAAGTTCACGCATCAGGAAGAACCGATGCTGGAGTACATGCCATTAATCAAAAAGCCCATTTTGATTTAGTCACAAAAATCACCAGTGATAAACTAAAAAAAGCTTTAAACTCTATATTACCAAATGACATTTACATAAAAAAAGTAGAAGAAGTAGATGATAATTTCCATGCTAGATTCAATGCCAAAGGAAAAGAATACATTTACCTAATCAACATGGGAGAATATAATCCAATAGAAAGAAATTATGTTTACCAGTATAACAAAAAATTAGACACCGTCGAAATGGAAAGAGCCATGAAGTATTTAGAAGGCACCCATGATTTTAGGGCATTTACCAAAATAGACAAAGACGAACCAAAAGAAGATTACGTAAGAACAATATCTCAAACCAACTTAATTAGAGATATCAAAGATGTAAATCGATTAACATTAGTTTTTGTAGGAACAGGATTCTTAAGATATATGGTAAGAAACATGGTTGGTACCCTAATTGAAATAGGTGAAGGAAAAAGAAAAAGTGAAGAAATGATAGATATATTAAACAGCAAAGATAGAATTAACGCTGGAAAAACCGCTAATCCAGAAGGACTTTACCTAAAAAATGTTTTTTACTAGTTGTAAGTAAATAAATAAAATAGTATAATATTCTCAAGTAGGAAGTGATTGTATGGCCTTAATAAAATGTCTTGAATGTGGAAATGAAGTAAGTGATAAAGCACCCATCTGCCCTCATTGTGGTATTAAAATTAACAAAACAACCAAAGAACAAACAGAAAGTAAACAAAATAGTAAAGACATAACAAAAATTATAGAAAAAATAAATATACCAAACACCATAA
>OLSB01003524.1_pt1 | contig 11252 bp, 9 predicted proteins | sample 1672071 | NCBI WGS metagenome assembly OLSB01 (sample SAMEA3136642, study PRJEB25190) | human gut metagenome | biome: human gut; feature: human-associated habitat; material: faeces | place: Austria | collected 2013
CTTCTAAATTGGTAATCTCTAACTATTCTTCTTATAAGTCTTGTGTCTGTTGTTGAAATTCTATTGTATCTGTCCATATTTAATACTGTTAATGCACTTATATATATTTTATATTTTTTATCTTTTTCTATTTGACTTGTTAATTTGTCATTTAAGCAATGTATTCCTTCTATTACTAAAATTTCATCTTCTGCTAATCTCATTTTTTTACCATTATATCTTTTTGTTCCAACACTAAAATCAAATTCTGGTACTTCTATTTCTTCTCCATTTAGTAATTTTACTAGGTGTTCATTAAATAGTTTTAAGTCTATTGCCTCTATGCATTCAAAGTTGTATTCTCCATTTTTGTTTCTTGGTGTGTCTTGTCTTTCAACGAAATAATTATCTACTGATAATGTGACTGGCTTTATTCCATTTAGTCTTAATTGAATTCCTAGTCTTTGTGCAAATGTTGTTTTTCCTGATGATGATGGTCCTGCTATTAATACCATTTTTGTATTTTTTCTTTTCTTTATATCATCAGCAATATTTGCAATTTTCTTTTCATGTAATGCCTCTGCAAGCATTATTATATCTTTTATTCTGCCTTCTTCTACTGCTTTATTTAATTTATAAACTGTTAGTACATCTAATACAGAATGTATTTTTTCGAATTCTTCTAATGCCCATGATAACTTTTTAGTATCTCTGAATTCAGACATTTCTGTTGGTGTTTTTGAACTTGGATATCTAATTAAAAATCCATCTTGATATTTTACAACATCAAATACTTTTACTTTTCCATTACTATCTGGTGTTACACTCGCACTATATGTTTGCCAATTCGTAACAGCTGTTGTTGTACCACCCAATTTATTAGCTACTGTAGTAATACCACTATTATCTACAACTTTTATTGTTGTCCAGTCATAACTTCTACCCTCTGAACTTACTCTGTAATCAAAACTTAAAGTAGCTGTAGTAGATAAACTGATTTCCACAGAAGCCGTTGCTTGTGAATTTGCTACACCTTTATTATTGCTCTTAAAAATAGTGGCATCAGTAGTATCTGCTATCCATGTATGTGTTGTTTTAGTATAACTGCTATCGTAAGCGTCACTATCTGGAGTTGTGATTTTAAATATGTCATCGCTTACATAAGTACATGTTGCATCAATAGTCTTTTCAGATGTGCATTTTAAATTTCTAATAGCGCCAAAATCATCGCCTTCATTTACATCTTCATTTTTAACATAACTTAAATTTAAAATAATTTCGCCATCAGCATTTGGCGTAAATTCGCCAGTATATGAAGCCCAATCTTTTATACCACTAATACCATCAACCGCTTTAATAGTACCGTTTGCATCTTCTATACTTACTGTAAATTTATCATTTACTTCAGAACTTACTATGTAATCAAATGCTATAGTAGCTTTATTAGTTACCTTAATAACTATTTTTTCGGAACTTGTACTATTTGCTTTGCCTCTATTACTACTCATATACATAGCACCTTGAGTAGCAAGATTTATATCACTATCTCCGTTTACTTCATGCCATTCGTATTTAAGTCCACTTACTGTTGGGTCAAGTCCTGCTGTAAAGCTTGCTTCTCTTCCTTCAAATACCGTAACATCTTTTGGGCTTATAACTTTCGCATAAGAAATATCTTTTTCTAATGTACCTTGCACTACACTAAGTATAGCTTCATCAGATGTTTTTGTATAGCCTGAAACAACAGAACTACTTACAACACATCTAAATCTTGCACCACTTAAAGATTTTTCTTTACTCATAGAACTTGTATCTATAACCATACTAGCTTTATTATATGTACTACTCATAGTAGAAGTAACATCTTTCCATAACTCTTCTCCACTAGCTAGATACTGCCATTTATATGTGCCTGCTTCTACTGCAGTTACACTAAACGTAGCTTTATCACCAAGTTTTACTTTTTGAGATTCTGGTTGCGCAGTTATTTTCAAATTTAGCATACGTCCCTGCAAAGTTAAATCATCATCTGCAACACTTATAGAAACTATATCTGATTTTATGGCATCATGATTTGTATAAAAAGTATTACCCACCAAACATCTAAATTCGTAGCCAGATAATGAATAAGTAGCCGCAACAGTCGTAAGCGTCGATTTTTTTAATGGTTTTGTTGTTGTCGAGTTCGATGGTGTAGAAGTTGACGCACTCGCCACACTAGAAGTTACAGTTTTCCAAAGTTCATTTTTGTTTTCTCTGTATTGCCATGTGAAAGTCATATCAGTTCCACCCATAGCAGTTACTGAATATGTAGCTCTTCCACTATTTACCTTTACTTTACTACTATCCATATTAGGTTGAACCATTATAATAGGTGTTTCACCAACAATCAAATCATCTTGTGCTACAGATACAGTTGCTATTTAACTCTTTCATGAGCAGTAAAATTAGCATTACCTACTAAACATCTAAATTCATAGCCTGATACTTCATAACCTGTACTCGTAAGTGTAAAATTAGCACTTGTATAACTACTACCAAGAGTAGATGTAACACTCTTCCAAAGTGAACTCTTATTTTCTCTATATTGCCACTCGTAAGTTGTAGCATCGTTTGCTACGACACTAAATTTTGTCGAACTTCCTTGTTTAACTTTTACAGAAACAGGATGTGTTGTTATACTTGGTGCAATTGCAGTTGTAACAGTTATAGTCATATTTTCACTAACGCTAGAAATATAACAAGCTTTTCCTTTTATATCTCCATAACTATTCATTACATCAGCTGTACTACATGTTACCCCTGTAATACCATAATAATTATTAGGTACGATGTTAAAACTAAAATCCGTACCACTAGCCACAGTAGCACCATTTTTTATTTCATTTCCATTTGTATCTAAAACTTTAAAATTTTCTCCATCAAAAGTAACTGTATTTGTTCCTACTGTGATAATTATATAAGTAGAAAAACTTCCCGTAGTAAAAATAATTTCATCTTTTGTCATTTCTTTTATTGGTAATATTTCATAATTACTATCATCTATAATATGTAAAAGTGCATACGTCTTACTTATATCTAAATCTAAATTTGAAATTTTCACATCAACTTTTTGGCTGTACTCACTAGGTTCATATTTTTTATTATCATAATCTAAAGATATATCAAAACCTGCAACTATATCTTCATCTTGTATATCCTTCTTATATCTTTTAGCCGTGCTTATAGCAGAAGCATCTGACATCTTAACTATGTTAGCATTTGAAGCCTTTGGCATGTAGCCATAAATCTCTAACTTATTTTCTCCAGAATTTCCAGCCTCTACACGCTTAATTTCTGCATAATTTGAGAAAGGAAGCTCCAAATGACATACATCACAAAACATATCTAAATCTTTATCAATATGTTCTCTGCAAGATATTAACTTATTATCTCCAAAGGAAATTTTAAACTTTTCATTAAATTTCCAAACACCAAACCCGACAGCTAAAATAACTATCGTGAGTATTATTATTAAGTTAAAACTCTTCTTTTTCTTCATTCGTAGTCATCCTTTCAAATTTAGAAATTAAAAACTTTCTTTCATTAAACTTTTAAAATTTATAATAGTATTTGTCATTCCACTTAATTTAATTTTTCTGTTGTTATATAAATAAAGTCTTTTCTTAATCTTTCTTCGTACACATCTGTACTTACAATATTTCCCTTTATTATTTCTTCCTAAAAATATAAAATTATTTGTATTTTTATAAATTCGAGTTTTCTTATTTAAACTTAATTTTTCTTCTTTTAGAAATTTTTCTATTTTTTCTAAACATTCTTTTAAATACTCTTTATTAGAATGAAATAATAAAAAGTCATCTTGATACCTTATATAGTATTTAATTTTCAATTCTTCTTTAATGTAATGGTCTAAATCATTTAAATAAAAAATCGCTAAAACCTGCGACGTCATATTACCTATCCCAAGTCCTTTTTCTTCGTTATCTATCACTCTGTTTACTATCTCCAAAGCATCCTTATCTTTAATTCTTCTTTCCAATTTCTTTTTTAATATTTCTTTATCAATACTTTGAAAAAACTTATGTACATCACACTTCAAAATATAATATTTCCCATATTTTTCTTTGCATTTCTTACTATATTCTTTAAAAAATCTAAGTCCTGCACTTGTACCCTTATCTTTTCTGCTTGCAACGTTTGTTTCTATCAAGCAAGGTAAAAGAGCTGGATACAAAATATATCTACTTATCAAATGATTTACAAGTTTGTCTTCCATACTTTGACTTTCAACTCGTCTTTCCTTTGGTTCATATATAGTAAAAACGTAAGGTTTGCCTGGTTTATAAATTCTATTTTTTAGTATGCAATACACTCTATAAATATTTCTACATTTGTGTTCCTTATAACGGTATACCTTTTTCTTGTTTTTAGTATTTCTACATATCTCATCAAATACCGATAAAATATTTTCAAGTTTACAAATATTCTCATAAAGATTACTTTTTCTTTTCATAGTTGGTCTCCTAAAAAGGTAGCACAGATAGAGAAAATCTCTATCTTTATGCACCACCTAAAAATAGTGATAAAGTAAACTCCCTTTCGCTAAAAGCTACTAACAAGCCAACTTATCTATTTTTTATTTTTACTTTATAAAAAGTAACGGATAATAGTTTGTTTCTAAAATTCTCATGCACCACCTTAGTAAAATGCATCCCCATTTTTAGAAGCTACAGGGCGCACCCCATTCTCGTTGTTGTTGTTGTTGTTGTTGTTCACGTTGCCGTTGTTGTTCACGTTCCACAAGTTGTTGTTGTTGTTGGCAGAGGCGAGCCTTTACAACTATACCCTTATGTAAAAACCTATTATGTAGGCAATTTACCAATTTCTGTTTTTGTAGAATTCATCCACCCTGCAAAATATTTAACTACATTATCTAGTGATTCTCCAAATCTAAAATATTTCTTCGAGTTTATTATTTGCTTTTCATAACATCTATTAATAAGAAAATCTAAAAATTTAATTAATGCTACAGCCTTTTCTTCCAACGCCAATTTTTTCATTAAATTCGTCGTTACGTTTGCTTCGTAAGTAACTAATAATAAATCATATGCTGTATCTTTTAATCTTCTTTTTAGCTCTAATTCCTTATTTGGAAAATTTACTATATAATCATCTATATCGTTAATCATATTTTTTACTAATTCTATTATTTTAAATTTTTCCGTTTTAATCATTTTCAAATAAAACCTCTTCCACAGCATGAAGTTTATTTTTTATATTTGGTGAATTTATATTTTCAACCAAATAATTGTGTATTGTGTTTATTCTATTTTTTATAGTTACATATCTGTATGATTTCTCATATATTTCTGTATAATTATTCTTATCTTTATATTTCATTTCTTGCTCTACTTCATAATTTAATGACTTTATTGTAACTAAATAATTTAAGCAATTGTCTTCCAATATCTTTAAAGTTTTATTTACCCCAGCCTTTGGGAACCCACAAGTATTATAACTATTTTCTACGCTCTTTATCTGATACCCACATAAATATGAAAGTATATAGGCATCTTTTCCGTATGCATGGTAAAAAGCTCCAACTTGAATTAGAATTACTGTTTCTGGATTTATTTCTTTCATAGTTTTTAATAATACGTCTTTCAATATTACTTCACTCCTCTTCGAAAAGCTTCCTCAAGCAGACCTTAGGCCTGCTCGAGGACTATCCCCACCTTTTTACTACAATTCTATATTCCATACTCCAATCATATCTGTACCAGCAGTTTTGATATCAGACTTTAGAGAAACTACAGGGCGCACCCCATGCTCGTGGTAGTAGCTGTCGTAGTTCACGCTGCCGTTGTAGCTCACGCTCCACAAGCTGTTGCTGTTGTTGGCAGAGGCGAGCCAGTAATATGCATCTACTTTAAATAAATTTTGATACTTTGCATTAGTCAAATTTATTGAGCTTGAAAATGTGGTATCGCCTGTAACTCGCATTATATCTTCCTTTGTCATCGCCCTCACTTTTAACGTACCTGCCGTTTTACTACCAATTACTGTATTTGTCGAATATGTAGGATATGTTACCGAAGTATCATTTGCATATGTAGCCGTATATTTATTTGTAAATATTTGTGTTAATGTCTGATAAGGATTAAATCCTGTTTTTCGATATGCGTGTGAATTACTTGCATGAAATGAGGTTGTTAAAAATTTAATTGCCAAATATTCGACACTTGTAGATGAATACTCACTATAAAAAGTCAATGGCACTCCTGCACTCACCAAATTTACTGTACCTACAGCTTCATTTCCATCTATGTCTACATCCTTACTTATTACTCTCCATCCTTTATATGTACTTTCATTAATATTATCATAATAAACTGGATAATTCACATAGTCCCCAACTTTCACTACATCTGCAAGCTTAGGTAAATCTCCTACACTTGTAGTCCATATTGCATACAAAGTTGCAGTGCTATCTGTTCCTATACTCATATCGGCAGGTATTACGTCTCCAGCATAAAAGTTTGGAGTAGTGGCACTTGCACTTAGTCCCCAACCTTTAAAGAAATATCCGTCTCTTTTTGGAGATTGAGTTGTTACAACAAAAGGTGCACCATAAGTTCTTTTGCTAGCAAGTCCTGTCGCCATGGTAGCATCACTCGCATTAGCATTATAAGTAATTGTTTGTTCTAAATTTGAGCCACTAAATATAAGTGAAGTATTTCCATTTAAATCTCTAAATACTGCATAAATTTTATTTAAACTTGTAGTACTAGGAAGAGTAACATTTACCTTTAAGCCAGTTGAATAATCTTCCCAATCTGTAATCTTCGTAGTATCTGAAATCTCACTTGTACTCAAATAATATTGAATCTCATTATCTTTGCACATATCGTCAGCCGCATAAATCTGCACTTCTACTTGTTGCCTATCAACATAATTTACATTACTAACCTCAGTAGCACCAGTAATAACAATCCTACCCCAAGGTGGTGTAACATCATTCTCATAATAAGTCTTTATACTACTTTCTGGAAACGCAAAAGCACTACCAGAAATCAACGCTAGCGCACCACCTGTCATCAATAACCCTTTCCAAAACATTCCTTTCATAAATCACCCCTCCTAAAATTAAGAATTGGGGACGGAGGAAAATTCTCATTTTTGAGAAAAAGGGACACTCCTTAATCACAAATTAAACCTAACTCCATTTCTCCAATTTCATATTTTAACTTTGTTTTTCTTTTTTCTTGTTTTTGTTTTTATCTATAAATTTTATTTCAATAATTTAACATTTCAAATCATTCATTGACCACCTCAATTTTAAAGTCTTTTGCATAAGTTATATCTGACAAAACTTGTGCCTTAAATTTTCCGCTTTCAAGTCCTGCGAGTTCATTTATAATTGCACTAAAAGTTTCTTTAACTTCATCGTTTTCATCTATCACACTAATTCTAACTTTTATACTTTTTTGAAATTCTTTTGTATTATTTTTCGTATCAGCCAAAAGCAAACTTCTACTACCATTTATTTTTCCAACTTTCAAATTCGTAAGTTCAAAGTTTTGTACATTCTTTACTCCGTCATACGACTTATATGAAATCTTACTCTCATCATATCCATCAGCCTCTATACGACCGTTTATCCCCGATTTAACTTCGACGGACTTATTTATTTTTGTTTCTGTTTCACTTTGTTTTTCTTCGCCAGAGTTGTGCACACTCGGGTTTTCTTCGTCAAAAACATCGGCCTTAAATTTTTCAAATACGTTGTGCCCCTCAACAATAGTTGCTACAATAATTGCAACAATTGCGATACAACCTATAACAACAAGTATGCTATGTTTATCTTTTATCATTTAGTACCTCCCTTTGAGCAATATGAAACTTAAATATCTAGTAAAAATTTTAGATATTTACCTTGTTTACTTAAGCAAGAAGTATATCGTTTATCCTTTTTTCTTAAGCCTCACTTTTGTTTTTACCTTTTCTCACTATGCTCATCTTACTTCAAATTATAGCGATAAAAAAACATATTGTCTACACGCGTGCTCGCACGTATATGTATCATAAGTAAGAATTTTTAATTCAAAAACATGCTAACAAACTTACGGAAATACAAAACGTGTTTTCAACAATTGTTAGTAAATTGTGTATTATTAAGTTTAAATTAATATTTTGTTACTGTATTGTTACAAACCGTGTAACATTTTTGTAACAAATTCCTTATTTGCTTATTTCCGAAGTTAAATTTTGATTTGGTATTATTTAAGTTTTGTTTTTGAATTTAAAGATATTTGATTTTATATTTACAAGTAATTTAACTTTAAATCATAAAAAATGAGTTGCATATTTTTATACAACTCATTTTTAAGTCCAGATTATTTTATTCATTTTTTATCCTCTTAATTTTCTTATTTTACATATTTCATAAATCAATTTTCGCTTTTTATAAATACATATTATAAATTTATATTGCTTTCATCTCACGAAATCTAGATTTTATATTTCCATTATCCCATTGCCTTAAATTTTTTATTTACTTTGCTACAAAATCCTATTTCAACTCTTCAGATTTTGCTATTTCTTGAATCTTCTCTTTGGGAAGTCCTGCTATTGATGCTATTTGCTCTATAGACATATTCGCTTTAAGCATACTCATTATAATTTCCTGTATACCTTCTGCTCGTCCTTCTGCTCGTCCTTCTACTCGTCCTTCTGCTCGTCCTTTTGCTCGTCCTTCTGCTTGTCCTTCTTTTCTCCCCTCTTTTCTGCCTTGTTCTATTCCTATAGCTCGTCCTTCTCTTTTTCCTTTTCTTAACCCTTCTCTCTTAGCATTTCCCATTGCCGTGTTGTAATCAAACTCAGCTATTTCTAACGCAAAGATAGCATCCATTAGGTCTTTGTTTGCTCTAATTTTGTCTAATTCTTTTTTAGCTTTTTTGATTTGCTCGTTAGTTATACAACCCATTTGAATCAACTCCCTACTTTGATAGTCTATAAACGCAAGCCAAAAATCTCTTACGTTCCCCTTTATTGTAGCAGATTTACGAAATTTTTGCAATTCAATTATATGGATTTCCATCTCTCGAAAGTGTCCCTTGATGCCATACTTTTCATTTGTTACTTCCCATTTAGACATAAAGTCTGGAAATTCTTTATATATTTCCCCATCTATAATCCAAATGCAAATTACTTTGTTCAATTTGCCATACTCATTGCCCTCATCTAATTTGTCAGAATACAATTTGCTCCAGTAATATAGACATCTCTTTTCACTATACTCATTTTTATTAACTTGTATTTCAACATTAACCTCTGTCCCATCTTGCAGTCTCGCTCTGACATCGACTTCTGATGCCTTTTTGCCATAAAATTCTGGCACAAGCTCTTTATTTAAATCTAAAGTAAGTGATTTTATCTTTATTTCTAATATTGCTTCTAAAAAGTCTTTTAAAATTGCCTCGTTTCCTTTTTTACCAAAAATCCTTTTAAACACTAAGTCCTTTTTTGGTGTAACTATTTCATTAAGTTTTGCATCATAATTATAAATATTGTTATCCATATTATCTTCCTTTCTTTTTTCTAAATTTTCGAAAATTATTTTTGAATCTATAAACAAGACCATAACTTAAAAAACTACCACATTTGAAATTGTATAAGTCCACTCACCTTACACAAATTTAGAATTTTTTGAATAAAAATATATTTTGAAAATTTAATAGAATAAAATCTTCAAGCGAAAAAAGATGAAGTCTTATAAAGGTACACTTCACCTAAGCTTTTATAAAACTTAGACTTTTGAAGTATTCCCCTTATAAAACTTCATCTTTCTTTCGTTTGTGAAAATAATGTTACACTATTATTTGAGTTTTGTCAACAATTAAAATTCTGCAATTTCTTTTGGCAATTTAAACTCTGGGCTTCCCATACAGCCAGGTGCAATTTCGTATTTATCAAATACTATAATTACATACCCTTCATCATCTATGTAAAAATTCGGTTCATCTTTTATTCCCTTAAATTCATCCATGAAAAACATTTCTTCCATTCCGTTTCTTTTTTCCATGTCTGCTTTTACAAATTCATTAATTTTCTCTTTATAATTTTCTTTATCTTTAACCAATGATTTAAATGTAATAAGTTCACCTTTCTTTTTATCTAGATTATAAAACTTGTGTGTCGTTGATGAAGAGCCTGCCATGTTTACCACATAAACATCAAAAGATAATACTCTATCATTTTCTGTTTTAATGATATATCCACTATCAACACCAATATGTGCCTCTAAACCACTTGATTCTAGCTCTTCTTTATATGCTTTAAATTCGTCTATTACCTTTTGTCCATTTTCATTTAATTCAGCATTAATCTTCTCTTCTAACTCTGCAGGTAAGATGCTATTTAACTTAGGAACTTCAACTTTTGCAAAATAATATTCTTCTTCAAGTTCATACTTATATCCAGTCAAAATATTCACTAACTTTTCAGCACCAGAATTAATCTTTGCGATACTTTTAGCCAAAACCGGATTAATGTTTAAAGAAAATATGAAAAACACTACACTTGCACAAGCAACACCGCTTAAAATCTTTCCACACATATATTTGTTGCAATTTTTAAATTTTCTCCTTACACTCTTTTTTAGCCTGTTAGGAGCCATAATCGTTTCGTACTTTTCTCTTGCCTCATCAAAAGCTCTTTTCATTTATCTCCACATCCTTTCCCATATTTTTCTTAAGCTTGTCTAAAGCTGCATAAAGTCTTGTCTTAACAGTATTAACATTTTCAGATAAAATTTCTGCTATCTTTTCTATTGATTGATCTTCAAAGAACCTTAACACAATTATTATTCTGTATTTATCTTCAAGTCGCATTATTTCCTTATATAAGTCAACGTCCCTGTATTTATCAAGCAATCCGTCCTCTATCATCGTATCATCTAAATAAATTATCTTCGCTTGTTTTTTTAGATATGTATTTGCTGTATTTATTACAATTCTATACATCCAAGTTCCAATATATTCTTCATTTCTAAGTGTATCTATTGCAGCAAGTGCCCTAACAACACTTTCATTTACTATGTCTTCTGCATATTGCTCTGTCTTAGAATATGAAAACGCCAATCTATATAATCTATCTATATTTTTAGTAACATACTCTTTCAAAAGTTCTTTTTTCTTCTGCATCTTTTTGCCTCCTTCAAATATTTAGACTATGATAATACCAAAAAAGTTTGAAATTTTCAATACATT
>OLSB01003526.1_pt1 | contig 11244 bp, 6 predicted proteins | sample 1672071 | NCBI WGS metagenome assembly OLSB01 (sample SAMEA3136642, study PRJEB25190) | human gut metagenome | biome: human gut; feature: human-associated habitat; material: faeces | place: Austria | collected 2013
GCGTCCCAATTTGTCGGAAAACGGCGTTACTCTTTCAGCAGCAGCTCGCCCGCCTTGTAGATGTCGCCCGCGCCGACGGTGAGGATAATGTCGCCCTCCTGCGCGACGGAGCGCAGATACTCCGCGACCTCGGGCAGCGTTTCAAAAAACACCGCGCCGGGAATCTCCCGCGCCAGATCGCGCGAAGAAATGCCGATTTTGTTGCTCTCGCGGGCGGCATAGATCTCCGCCAGCACCGCAATGTCCACGCGCTTCAGCTCCGCAACAAAGTCGGAAAACAGCGCCTTGGTGCGCGTGTAGGTGTGCGGCTGGAAGGCGAGGATGATACGGCGGAAGCCCATGGTTTTCACCGCGTCGATCAGCGCGTGCAGCTCGCCGGGATGATGTGCGTAGTCGTCATAGACTGCCGCGCCGTGGTAGCTGCCCTTGCGCTCAAGCCGTCTGCCCGCGCCGGTGAAGGATTCCAGCCCTGCCGAGACCGCCGCGCCGTCCACATTCATCACATAGGCTGCGGCTGCGGCAGCCAGCGCGTTGTAGACGTTATGGCGTCCGTAGACGTTCAGGTGCACATGGCAATACCTCTTGCCGAAGCAGAGCACGTCGAACGAGCGGAAGTCCTCCGAGAGATTCTCGGCGCGGATGTCGTTCTTTTCGCCCAGACCGAAGGAGATATAGTGCAGGTCCTCCAGCGTCTGAACGGTGTTTCGGTCGTCGCCGTTGGCAATGACGTGACCCGTGCGGGGCACCAAGCCGGCGAACTTGCGGAACGAACACTCTACGGCGGCAAGGTCCTTGAAATAGTCCAAATGATCCGCCTCAATATTGCTGATGATTGCGACGGTCGGGTAGAAATTCAGGAAGGAATCGCAGTATTCGCAGCTCTCCATGATGATGGTGTCGCCGTTTCCGACACGGTGACCGGCGTGCAGCAGGGGCAGATAGCCGCCGAGCATGACGGTCGGGTCGCGCTGCGCCTCCATGAAAATATGGGTAATCATGGCGGTTGTTGTGGTCTTGCCGTGCGTGCCGGAGATGCAGATCGCGTTCTTGTACTCCCGCATGATAAGCCCCCATGCCTGCGCGCGCTCAAAGACGGGAATTCCCATTGCGCGGGCGGCGGCGATCTCGGGATTGTCGTTATGGGCGGCGGCGGTGCGGATAATGCAGTCCGCGCCCTTGATATTCTCGGCACTGTGACCGATGTGCACCGTGATCCCCTTGGCGATCAGCTCATCGGTGGAGACGGAGGCGTTCATATCCGAGCCGGTGACGGTCATGCCCATCCCGCGCAGCACCAGCCCCAGCGGACGCATGGAGACGCCGCCGATGCCGATCAGATGGATGTGCTTGCCGGGAACAAGGTAGGTATCCAAAGATTTTCGCGCCACGAAAAGCCCTCCCCTTGAAAAAACGAAATTGCAGGGCATTTGCAGCCCTGCAAAACATTATAATACAATTTCGTCGGTTTTACAAGCGGAAAACGCCTGCGGCAGGAAATTCTCCGGCAGCGTGAAGGTCATTTTCCGCCCGTCGGGGTGGGGAAACGTCAGCCGAAACGCCCAAAGCCCCAACGGACCGTCGGTTTTCGCGCCGTACTTTCGGTCGCCTCGGAGCGGGAAGCCCCGCGAGGCAAACTGGACGCGAATCTGATGCGTCCGACCGGTGTGCAGACGGACAAGCACAAGCCCGCCGTCCGACACGCGGTAGGAAAGCCGCGCGGGGCGGACGCCGTTTCGCTTCCGACGGACGACATAGGTCTTGTTCTTCACGCGGTCGTGATAGAGCAGATCGTTCATTTCACCCTGCGGCGGGGTCGGCGGCGTTTCGCACAGCGCGAAATATTCCTTACAGAAGCCGTCCGTTCCCATTGCGGCGGTCAGTGCGGCTGCTGCCTCCCGCGTCTTGGCGAACACCATCAGCCCCAATGTCTCACGGTCCAGCCGATGGACGGGATAGACTGTCCGCGGCGCGAGAAGGTCCGCCATGGAGCGCTTGCCCGACGCATCTGCCGCCGAGAGAACGCCGCGCGGCTTGACGCACACGACAAGCGCCGCGTCCTCGAACAGGACGACAGCTTCCGCGTCGCTCATTCGCAAAGCAGGGCTTCCGCCGCCGTGCGGAACAGCGCTTCATCCGAGGGCGCGTCCATGCGCTGATCCGTGGCGTAATTTTCGGTGATGAGCGCTAAGGATGCCGCACGCAGCTTCAAAATCGACGACACAACATACAGCGCGCTGGTCTCGCCGTCAACCGCCGCCGTGCCGAGCGCCTGCCAACGCGCCAGCCGCTCTCTGCCGAGGGCGGTAGCGGGCGTTTCAAGGCTGAGACAGTCATGACTGCGGAAAATGCCGTAAGCCGCGCCGCGCCGCATCAGCCGTGACAGCAGCGTCATATCCGGTGCAGCGGGGTAGGAGAGGTCAATATATTCCTGCGTCGCGCCCTCGCTGCGAATTGCGCCGGAGGCGGCCAGCAGCGTTCCGAGCGCCGTCTCGGGCTGTAGGGCGGGGCAGAAGCCGATCTTGATGATCTCCTCTACGCCGAGGTGGTGCAGCTCCTCGACCGCAATCGCCATGGGCATACAGCCGAAGCCGCAGCTCATCACGCTCAGGGGCTTGCCGTACATCGTGCCTGTATAGGTGACATATTCGCGGTATTCGCCGACCTTTTCCGCGCGCTCCATATAGGCGGCGTAATGGGGAATCTGCTGCGGGTTCGGGGTCAGAATCACGCGATTTGCGACCATTGCTTCGTCGATGCCGAGATGGTGCATCGTGCCGTCGTTATGCGTCAGCTTTACGCTTCCGAAGCTCATTTTGCCACCTCCTCAAGAAGCTCTGCCGCGCGAATGGCAACGCGCGAGGCAGTTTTGATCCGCTCCGCCAAGAAATTCGGGTCGGCGTAGGCGCCGTAGACCTCGAGCGCCTCCTGCGTGCTGTCGGCGAACATCGAGCCGAGCGCCACGCAGATCGTCCCCGTCCGCAGCCCCAGCAGATGCCCGTAGGTAAAGAGCATACCGGACTCGTTTTCCACGACCAAAACGTTCGTGTCGATCCATTTCTGCATCCGTTCGCGCAGCCCGGGGTGCGCCGCCTTGGACTCCATGTAAAACGCGTCGTGACTGCGGTACAGACCGACGAGCACGTCCTCGCCCGCCTCCTGTGCCGCCTGCATCAGCGCGGCAACGACGAGCGGGTCGGCAACGGCGGGAAATTCCGGCGGCACGACCTCATAGCTCGCGCCCTCGCCGCGCACACAGCCGGAGGCAATGACCAGCCGCCCGGGCTGCATCCACGGCTGCACGCCGCCGCAGGTGCCGACGCGGATGACCGTCTCCGCACCCGCCGCCTTTAATTCCTCCATCGCCGTGGCAACGCAGGAGCAGCCCATGCCGCTGCTGGTAACGCCGATGGGGGTGCCGTTCGGAGTGTGACCCGTGAAGGTCGCGTAGGTGCCGCGGTGCGCCGTAAACGCGGCGTCGCGGAAAAGCTCGGAAATGATCTTGCTTCGATGGGGGTCGCCCGGCATCAGAACGCAGGGCGCGGACTGCCCGACGGCAAGCCCCGTAGCGGGGCAGCAGCCGTCCGCGCCGAGCACCGTCGGGGTGGGGAAATATTGCTTCATGAAGGTTCTCCTTCCGATGAATTTCTGTCATCAACATTATCATAACGGACGGGCGCGGAAAAAGCAATAGGCGCACTTGGCGGTATTGCTGATTTTTTGAAACGGAAATGCGAAAAAATTATGAAAAACACAAAATTTGTTGAATATGCGCATGACAATTCTTGCAAAAATATGGTATAATTATTGTAGAAGGGGTGTGAGAATATGTTCCAGGTCGGAGAGCAGGTTATTTACGGAGCGGAGGGTGTTTGCCGGGTCGAGCGGATCGAAACGCTGCACGTCGGCAAGCAGAGCGGTCGGTACTATGTCCTCAGCCCGATCTATCGAAGAGGCTCGACCGTTTACGTCCCGCTGGATAACGAGCGCCTGACCGCACGGATCAAGCGCATCCTTACGGCGGAGGAGCTGAACGCTCTGCTTGACGCTGCGGCGGACGAGGCGCTGCTTTGGCTTGAGGACGCAAACGAACGCAAGGCGCTGTATACGCAGGTGCTGCTCGACGGCGATCGGCGGAAACTGCTGCGGCTGGTGCGGACGCTGTATCTGCGACGTGTTGCGCTGGTGCAGCGGGGAAAGCACCTTCGCGCTGCGGACGAGCAGGCGCTGCGGGATGCCGAGCGAACGCTCAACGGCGAGTTTGCGCTGGTGCTGAATATCCCGCGGCATGAGGTTCCGGCGTATCTCCACGCCCGCCTCGGCGCAACGGCATAGACTTTATAGGCAGCAGACTGTCAAAAAAGTCCGGCTTGTCATTGCGAGACCCTGAAAGGGTCGTGGCAATCTCGCAGAATTGTTCTGAAATTTCGATAAGCTTTGGCGAATTCGAAGCATTTCACATGAGATTGCCACGTCGCTTCGCTCCTCGCAATGACTCGGGGGGAGGTGGGACGAGATTGCCACGTCGCTTCGCTCCGACCGGCAAGCGGAGAGCCCGCATCCGTAAGGCTCCTTTGTCGCCAACGGCTACGGCTTCGGAATGACACGGGGGAGGTTTTTCAACACGCTCACTTTATAGGCATAGATGTTGGGGGCAGGCTTATCGCCTGACCCCGATTTTTTGTTCAAAACAGGGCGGGAGCCGAAGCTCCCGCCCTGAATTTGTGCTACGGATTACTTGAGCGAAAGGAAGACGCAGATGATCTTTGCTGCCTGCGCACGCGTGCAGGTGCCTTCCGGCTCAAAGGTGGTCTTGGTCATGCCGTTGACGATCTGATTGGTCTCCGCCCACGAAACGGCGTCCATGTACCAGCCGTCCTTCACGTCGGTGAAGGTCGCGGCAGCCTTGTTCTCGGGACGACCGGCGAAGCGGTAGATCATCGTGACGAACTGAGCGCGGGTGACGTTGCTCTCCGGCTCGAAGGTGGTCTTGGTCATGCCGTTGACAACGCCGGTGTGCTCTGCCCAGCGGATCGCATCGGCGTACCAAGCGTTCTCCTTGACGTCCTTGAAGCTGGGAGTGCCTTCAATCTCAGGCTCGCCGGCAAGACGGTAAAGCAGCATAACAGCCTGCGCACGGGTCAGCTCGCCCTCCGGCTCGAAGGTGGTCTTGGTCATGCCCTTGACGACGCCCTGCTCCGCCATCTCCATGATGTAGGAGTAGTACCACTTCTTCTCGGAAACGTCGGTGAACGGATTGACAAACGGCTCCTTCACGGTGCCGGAGAGGTTTTCCGCCAGCTTTGCGATCTCGGCGTCGGTCAGACCGATCTCCTTGAGGTACTCGGTGGCTTCCTTCTTGAGGTCAGCCTTCGTTGCATCCTCCATGCCGAAGATGAGGCAGAGATTCTTGAGGATCGCATTCTTGAGGTAAGTCTCCTGCGCCTCGGTGAGGGCAGCCTGCTTGCCGTCAACGACGTTGTAGTAGTTGCGGAAGGTGGTGACGTAATCGTTGGCAACTTCCTCAGCGGAGGCGCCCATGAAGCACTCGAGAATCGCGGCGGTCAGACCTGCACGGTCCTTGCCCTCGGTGCAGTGGACGAGGTACGGACCCTCGTTCTTGGTCATGAAGCGGAAGCCCTCTGCAAGACCGTCCTTGAATTCCTTCGTGGTGAAGGCGACGGGCAGACCGAGGTAGATGACGTTCTGCTTGGCGTAGTAGCTTTCGGCGAAGCCCTCGTAGCCCTTTGCCTCTGCTTCCGTGTCGGCGAGGTTGACGAAGGTCTTGATGCCCGCAGCGGCAGCCGCCTTGTCGGCATAGGTGTTACGACCCAGCTCGGGGTTAATGGGGCTGGAGGAGCGATACAGAACATTCTCGCCCATGCCGGTGGTGGCAATGCTGCGGAAGTTTGCAAACTGCTCGTCGGTCAGCGTGGGATATTCGTCGCGGTTGTTGGTGCGGTTGAGCTGACGGACGGAAAGCTCGTCCTTGTAGCCGCCCGCTTCCTTCAGGGTCACGGTCGCGTAGATCGGGAAGGTGACGCCTTCCTTGACCTGATACTTCGCGGAAGCGCCCTCGGGAGCCTTTTCGATGATGCCTGCTTCGACGCCGATCTGACCGTAGTTGATCGCCAGCGTGACAACATTCTTGCCGGTCGCGGCACGGATGAGCAGCGCGTGGGTGTCAACGTCGTCATAGTTCGAGCAGACGGGGAAGTCGTAGCTCTTGCCGTTGAAGGTGACGGTGACGATGTCGCCGTACTCAAACAGCTTGAGGAATTCCTCGGTGGAGATGTCCAGATCGAGGTGACCGTACTTGAACATATTGCCGCTGTCGGGCACAAGAGCGATCACGGTCGGCTCAAGCTTCCAGGTGGAGGTGATGGTCGGGGTGATGGTCTTCTGAGTGCGGATATAGTCGGTCAGAAGGTTACGCGCCTGACCCTTATCCTCGCCCTGGATCATATCGAACTGCGTGGAATAGATGATACGGTCGGGGTCGTTTTCCTTGAATTCGCAGCCGTGTGCGTTCAGCCATTCAATATAGTGACCGCCGCCGTTGTAGCGGTAGTTGTTGACAACAACGGTAAAGGTCTGATCGGGGGTGACTTCCTTGCCGTTGTAGGTCATGGAGACGATGCGCTTGCCCGCTTCCTTCGTGTAGTCGATCACGTAGGAGAAGCCTTCGCCGTAGATCACATCGTAGTAGGTCAGGTCGCCGGTGCTGACCGTCGGCTTGCCGTTAACGACCTTGATCTTGGTAGCGGCGAATTCGAGCCACTGATGAATTTCTTCGCCCTTCATGGTGACCTGGTAGAACCAGTTCTCGAAGCGATAGAGCTTGAACATATCGCCGAGGTAGATATCGCCCTTGTTGATAATGTTAGCGTTATCGCCGGAGGTCAGCGGTGCGGAGATGGAGAGCTGTGCGGGCTTGTCGTCCTTCGGATTGTCCGGAGTATTCTTGCCGGTGTTGTCGTAAGCACCCCAGAGCTGAACGGTGTTGACGAGGTCCATGAAAGCGGACGGCTTCGTGCCGAGCTCCTGCGCGGTGAAGTCTGCGGAGGCTTCGCCGATCTTTTCGAGCATGTACTCGTTCCACGTGGTGTCCTCATACGGCTGCAGGACCTTCACAAGGTCTTCGTCCAGCTTGTAGTTCTCCATGTTAACGAGGGTGGGAGTGACCGTTGCTTCACCGGTTGCCTTGTCGTAGGAAACCTTGACCTGCGCGATGGAGCGTGCCTTGGTGTACGGCTGGAGAACGTGGACATCTTCGCCCTTTGCGTTCTTGAGCGTCCAATCCTTGTTGTTGTGCTCATGACCGGAGAATGCAAATGCGATGGAGTCGGTCTGCTCGATCAGGTCCCCGATGAAGTCAGACTTGACATCGCTGTTAATGCCGCTGTGTGCAACAACAACGATCATGTCTGCCTTTGCCTTCATTTCGGGCTCATACTTCTTGTAGGTTTCGATGATGTCGGCAAAATAGATGCCTTCCCAGTTTGCGGGGATGTCCCAAGTGGGGATGTTCGGGTTACCGAAGCCGATGATCGCGACCTTCACGCCGTCAAAGTCCTTGATGACGTAGGGATCGTAACCCCTCCAGGTCGCCCAATCCTTGCTCTCGTCGCTGTTGGTCGTTGCGTCGAGGTAGTTTGCCAGGCTGACGGAGAGCTGCTTCTCCGTCGCGGTAGAGGCGGAGGTCGCATAGTTGAGCTGGCGGTTGAGGATGTTCAGACCGTAGTTGAACTCATGGTTGCCGACGACCCACATATCGTAGCCGATGGTACGGAACGCCTTGATCGCGGGATCGTCAGTCTCAGGCTTGTTGAATGCGTAGTAGTAGGTCAGCGGGGCGCCCTGGATGGTGTCGCCCATATCGACGACGTACAGGTTGTCGCCGTAGAGTGCACGCTGCTCCTTGATGTAGGAGGAAACACGGGTAAGACCACGCTTGTAGGTACCGCTCTGAGAGGCGTCAACGGTGTAGTCCGTCGCGAAGATCTGACCGTGCAGGTCGGAGGTGACCAGGAACTCGAATTCGGAGACAACGGGGTCGCCGCCGAGGTTTTCAGCCAGCTTCAGGATCTCTGCGTCGGTCAGACCGATCTCCTTGAGGTACTCGGTGGCTTCCTTCTTGAGGTCGGCGGTCTCAAGGTTGTCAACGCCGAACGCGTTCTTGAGGCTCTTTACGATGTTGGATTCGAGGATGGCAACATACTTTTCGCTGCCGAACTCCACGCCGTAGTAGTTCTCATAGGTGGTCATGTAGTCGGAGTAGACCTCGGTATACTTCGCGCCCATGAAGCACTCAAGCAGAGCGGAGACATAGCCCGCGCGATCCTTGCCCTCGGTGCAGTGGACGAGGTACGGACCTTCGTGCTCGACCATGTAGCGCAGACCGTCTGCCAGACCGTCCTTGAAGGACTGCTCGGTGAAGTCAACGCCGAGGTTCAGGAACACGACATTCTGCTTGGAGTAATAGCTTTCGGCATAGCCCTCGTAGGCGGCAGCCTTCGTCGCGTCGTCGGCGAGGTTGACGAAGGTCTTGACGCCGGCGGCTTCCGCTGCCTTGTCCGCGTAGGTGTTACGACCCAGCTCGGGGTTAACAGGGCTGGAGGAGCGATACAGAATGTTCTCGCCCATGCCGGTGGTGGTGATGACGCGGAAGTTTGCAAACTGCTCGTCGGTCAGGTCGGCATAGTCCTCGCGGTTATTGGTGCGGTTGAGGTCATGGAGCAGGTACTGCGCCATGTAGCCGCCCGCTTCCTTCATCTCAAACTTGACCTCGATGGGGAAGGTCACGCCTTCCATTGCCGTCCAGTACCAGGTCTTGTCCGCGTTGGTGTGCTTTTCGGCAATGCCGTAGGTGGTGGCAAAGTTGCCCATGTTGATCGCCATGGAGACATAGCCGGTGGGCTTGCCGTCAGCGTCCTTTTCGACGATGATCGCGGGATTGCCGGAGTCAACGTAATGGTAGGTCGGAACGACCGGCAGGTCCAGCTCCTTGTCAAGGAACTTTACGGTGACGATGTCGCCCCAGCTGAAGCCCAGCTTCTCGCCGAGGAAGTCCGTAGCCTTGCAGTCGGTGTAGACGTTGCCGTATTTGGTCATCCAAAGGTTGGCATCAAGACCGCCGATGGTGATCTTGTCGCTGACGACGGGCGTTTGCTTGACGGTGATACGACCCTTGGGTGTGCCGTAGTCGTCTGCCTTGATGACGCCGCCGAGCTTCTCGGTGATGTAGTCGATGACGACGGAGTCCAGCGTATAGCCGGTGTCGAACTGGGAGCTTGCCGCTGCGAAGGCGTAGTAGGTATCGCCGCCGCCCGCGACAAAGTTGTTGGTGATAACGGCATACTTGGCGGTTTCGTCAAATGCCTTGCCGTTGATCTCGTCGATGGTCACACGGTTAATGGACTTGGGTCCGTAGTAGGTGGAGCCGGGATAGGTGGTTTCGTTCTTGTCGTACGCTTTGTCGGCGTCAACGGTGAACTTGAGTCCCGCGACCTGCGGGAAGCCGCCGAGAGAGGCAGGGGTGCAATAGGTGGAGGCTTCAAGCGCTTCCAGCAGCTCTGCGCCGGTCACATAGACGACGGCGACGGTGTTGCCGAAGGGCAGGACGGTGAAGATGTCGTTCTTCGTTACGTCGCCCTGCTTAACGGCAGCACGGATGCCGCCGCCGTTGGTGATGGCAACGATGTGGTCCGCGTCAACCTCGGTGATGGAGCCGGGGTTCTTTTCGGTCAGGTACCAGACCATTGCGTCGGTGATGAGGTCGCCGTTGTTGGTCTCCTCGGTGCGGTTGCCCGGCTCCTTGGCGCCGTTCAGATCGACCTCGGAGGTGGCGAACTTCTGACCGTACTCTGCTTTGATGGCATCAAGGATGCCCTGCGCCTTTGCAAGAACAGTCTCGTCCTTCTCGTTGAAGTTGCCCTCGCCGGTGGGAATGAGGAAGTTCTGCTCGATCTTCTTGGTGGCGTTGTCGATCACGATCACGCCGATGTTGGCAAACTTCGTGCCGGTGGACTGGATGGGCTCATCTTTCTCGCCCTTTTCCATGACGGTATGAGAATGAGCGTCGATGATGAAATCGATTCCCGTGACCTTGGAATACAGGTCATAAGAGCGGTACGGTTCGGAGGACTTGTCCACGCCGAGGTGGGACAGGCAGACAACGATGTCCGCACCCTCCGTCTTCAGCGCATCGACCTGCGCCTGCGCGTTCTGCCAAATGGTGAGCTCGGTGGTTTCGGTGAGGAAGGTCAGACCCTTGATGAGCGCAGGATTCGCCTTGGTCTGCGTCTCGGGAGTTTCCAGACCGAAGAAGCCGATCTTTACGCCGCCCTTTTCGATGACGATATGCGCGTCAAAGATGGGGTTGCCGTCCGCATCGAGAACGTCGGAGCAAAGGACCTCGAAATGCGCCTTGGTCATGTTCTCCTTGAGCTGGGCATAGCCGTAGTCGAACTCATGATTGCCGAGACCGACGACATCGTAGCCGGTGGCATTCATCATTTCAACGGCAGTCGCACCCTTGGAAAGGGAGACGGCGGTTTCGCCTTGGCTGTAGTCGCCGGCATCCGCCAAGATGACCTCGGCGCCGGCTGCTACCAGCTTGTTTTTCAGCGCAGCGATATAGGCATAGCCTGTGACTGCGCCGTGAACGTCATTCGAGTGAAGAATGACGGTCTTGCCGCTGCCGATCCCATCGTATTTTTCCGCTGCAAAAACCATGGGCAGCAGGGAAAATACCATGCAGATCACCAGCAGGAGGGACAAAATGCGGGAAAATTTCTTCATGATGACTCTCCTTTAAGAATATTTCACGCGGAGACGAAATCGCCTCTGCGCACATAGATTATAGCATTATTTCCAAATAATGTCCATAGCGAAAACCAAATTTGGCGAATATGCCAAATAATGACGGAAAACTTCGGCATTATCCACAAAGAGACGAGGTGGAAAAGACAAGTGTCCGCGCAGAGAAGAACCCGCGGGTGTGCTCGGCGAGCAACCCCCGCGGGTTCTTTTTTGTGGGTTTTGTTTGCTTTGCTTTTTGCTGTATACAGATAGTTTCGCCCGCCGCTTGTAGGGGGCGGCATCCTTGACGCCCCGTGTGCAGGCAGTGTCGATAGAATCCGTAGGGCGGGGTGCCCTCACCCCGCCGTGTGGTGTAGGTGGCGGCGTCCGCTGCGCAGCCGTCAGCGACGAAGGAGCGCTACGGATGCGGCGTGCCCCTCGCGG
>OLSB01003528.1_pt1 | contig 11237 bp, 11 predicted proteins | sample 1672071 | NCBI WGS metagenome assembly OLSB01 (sample SAMEA3136642, study PRJEB25190) | human gut metagenome | biome: human gut; feature: human-associated habitat; material: faeces | place: Austria | collected 2013
GGCGACCCACCTCCCCTTACACAGGGGAGGCTTTGGAACGGCGGCGGAAAGGGCTTGCAAAATCGGTGATTTTGTGAGATAATATAATGAAAAAATTTGCGCGGGAAGGTTTCGCGCGGCAAAAGGAGGAACGGAACATGGCAAAGCCTCTGATCGCGATCGTGGGCAGACCGAATGTGGGAAAGTCCATGCTCTTTAATAAGCTGACCGGCAGACGGGCGGCAATTGTCGAGGACACCCCGGGCGTGACGCGCGACCGCATTTACGGCGACTGCGACTGGAACGGGCGGGAGTTCGCGCTCGTGGATACCGGCGGCATCGAGCCGAATACCGACAGTGAGATGTTAAAATTCATGCGCCGTCAGGCGGAGATCGCCATTGAGACGGCGGACGTGATCGTGATGGTCACGGATGTCAAGACCGGCGTGACGGCGGCGGATACCGAGGTCGCGACGATGCTTCTGCGCAGCCGCAAGCCGGTCTGCCTCGCGGTCAACAAGTGCGACAGCGTCGGTACGACGAATCCGGACGTCTATGAATTCTACGCGCTGGGGCTGGGCGACCCGATCGAGGTCTCGGCGGTCCACGGTCACGGCACGGGCGACCTGCTGGACTGGTGCGTGGCGCATTTTCCGGAGGAGACGGAGCAGGAGGACGAGGGCGAGATTATCAATGTCGCCATCGTCGGCAAGCCCAACGTGGGCAAGTCCAGTCTGCTGAACCGAATCCTCGGCGAGGAGCGCGTGATCGTCTCGGACGTGGCGGGGACGACCCGCGATGCCATCGACAGCTACTTTGAAAACGAGTTCGGCAAGTATCGCTTTATTGACACCGCCGGTATGCGCCGCAAGTCGAAGGTGGACGACGCGATCGAGAAGTATTCCAATATGCGCTCCATCGCCGCCATCGACCGCGCGGATGTGTGCCTGATTTTGATTGACGCCAACGACGGCGTGACCGAGCAGGACACCAAGATCGCGGGACTGGCGCACGAGGCAGGCAAGGCGTGTATTATCGTGGTCAACAAGTGGGACACGGTGGAGAAGGAAACGAACACCATGAACGAGATGACCGCGAAAATTCGCGCCGATCTGAGCTATATGCCCTACGCGCCGGTGCTGTTCATCTCCGCGCTGACCGGGCAGCGCGTCGGGAAGCTCTTTGAGCTGATCAACTACGTCGCGAATCAGAACGCCATGCGCATCACGACGGGAATGCTCAACAATATTTTGGAGGATGCGACGGCGCGTGTTCAGCCGCCCACGGACAAGGGCAGACGGCTCAAGATTTATTATATGACGCAGGTCGGCGTGAAGCCGCCGCATTTTGTCATTTTCTGCAACGACGCCCGCCTGTTCCACTTCTCCTATCGGCGCTATCTGGAAAATCAGATCCGCGCGGTATTCGGCTTGGAGGGCACACCCATCCGCATCACCATCCGTCAGAAGGGGGACAAGGACGAGTAATGGCGCTACGAATCATTGCCTGTGCGGTCGTCGGCTGGTTTTTCGGCGGCTGGAACGGGGCGATCCTGATCTCCCGTGCAAAAATGCACGAGGACGTCCGCTCCAAGGGCAGCGGCAACGCGGGGCTGACGAATTTTCTGCGCAGCTACGGCGGCGCGGCGACGCTGCTGGTGCTGCTGATCGATGCGGGAAAGACCGTGGCGGCGTGTCTGATCGCGACGTTGATCCTGCCGCAGGATACGGTGCTTGCCAAGATTACGGCGGGGCTTGCCGTGCAGATCGGGCATATTTTCCCGGTATTTTTCGGCTTCCGCGGCGGCAAGGGTATTCTCTGCGCGGGCGTTGCGGCGCTGGTTGTGGATTGGAGAATTTTCGCGATTGCGTTCCCGCTGTTTCTGATCGTCTTTTTTGCAACGCGGTATGTCTCGCTGGCATCGATTACCGGCATGGCGGCGATGGGCGTACTGTTTGTGGTGTTTTACGCCGACCGACCGCAGGTTTGGTGCCTCGGCGTGGCGATGGCGGCGCTTGCAATCTTCATGCATCGGAGCAACATCGTCCGACTCGTGAAGGGAACGGAGCGCAAGACCCATTTTCACAGGGCGAAAAATGAGGAGGAGACAAGATGAAGATACTGGTGGTCGGCAGCGGCGGCTGGGGAACGGCATTGTCGCTGCGCCTGCTGGCAAACGGTCATGCGGTCACTCTGTGGTCCTACCACGAAAAGGAGCGCGAGGTGCTGGAGACGACGCGCAAAAATCCGCTGCTGGCGGGGGTGACGCTCCCGCAGACGCTTCGGCTGACAAACGATGCGGCAGCGGCGACGGGTGCGGAAACGGTCGTGTTTGCCACGCCCTCCTTTGCGGTGCGGGCGACGGCAAAGACCTTTGCGCCTCATCTGCGGGAGGATGTGCTGCTCGTCTCGGTCACGAAGGGGATCGAGGACGGCAGCGGCTGCCGCATGAGTCAGATCATCACACAGGAGACGGGAAAAACGGTCGTTGCTCTCTCCGGCCCCTCCCACGCGGAGGAGGTCAGCAGAGGACTTCCGACGGGCGTGGTCGCCGCCTGTGAGGACAGAGCGCTCGCCGAGCGGGTGCAGAATGTGTTTATGAGCGACTGCCTCCGCGTCTATACCTGCCCCGACGTGATCGGCGTGGAGCTGGGCGCGGCGCATAAGAACGTGATTGCCCTGTGCGCGGGTATCTGCGACGGCATGGGCTACGGCGACAATACCAAGGCACTGCTGATGACGCGCGGGCTTGCCGAGGTCGCGCGGTTGGGGCTGGCGATGGGCGCAAAGCGTGAGACGTTTGCGGGCTTGGCGGGGGTCGGCGACCTGATCGTTACCTGTACGTCGATGCACTCGCGCAACCGCCGCGCCGGTATTCTGATCGGGCAGGGCGTGGAGGTGCAGGAGGCAATGCGACAGATCGGCGCGGTCGTCGAGGGCTACTACGCGACCCATTCCGCCTATCGGCTGGCAAAGCAGCACGGTGTCGAAATGCCGATCACGGAAACGGCGTACGACCTGCTGTACAACGGTGAGCCTGCCTCTGCCGCAGTCGGACGGCTGATGCAGCGGCAAAGGACCTCGGAGACCGAGGATGCGGCGTGGGCACGGTGAGCGTATGCGGAAGAGGGAACTGCTGCGCAGCCTGAAATTTTTGCTGTTTTCAATCTCGGCGGGTATCATTCAGGCGCTGGGCTTCACGCTCTGTCACGAGCTGCTGCACCTCAGCGCGACGGTCAGCCATCTGATTGCGCTCATCCTGTCGGTGGTCTGGAACTTTACGCTCAATCGCCGCTATACCTTCCAATCCGCGAACAATATCCCCAAGGCAATGCTGCTGGTGGCGCTGTTTTACGCTGTATTTACCCCCGCTTCGGCATGGCTCACGGCATGGCTGACCGACACGATGGGCTGGAATGCCTACCTTGTCGAGGGGATCAATATGGTGCTGAATTTTGTGCTGGAATTTCTCTATGACCGCTTCGTCGTGTTCCGCTCGTCGCTGGATACGAACGAACGGGCAAAACAGAAAATAGAACGGACATAACAGCGGGACGAGCCGCATACGCTGCACTGAGGTGATGGCAATGCGGAAAACGCTGCGGCGCAATCTGCCGATGCTGACGGTGCTGCTGGCGCTGGCGGTTTTCGTCGGCGTGGCATACGGGAAGCAGGCACGGGCGCTTCCGACCGGCTCGTGGGGGCTGAGCTTCCAAACGGAGGGCGAGCCGCCGACGGGCAATGCTTCAAGCGAGGCGTTGCGGGAATATAACGCGGTATACTTGGGCGATACGACGCAGAAGGTCATCTACCTGACCTTTGACGCGGGCTATGAAAACGGCTGCACGGCGCAGATTTTGGACGTGCTGAAAAAGCACAATGTCAGCGCGGCGTTTTTCCTTGTCGGGAACTACATCGAGCAGAATCCCGAGCTGGTGAAGCGCATGGTCGCCGAGGGGCATACCGTCGGCAATCACACCTATCACCACTACGATATGTCGAAGATCGGGGATATGGACAGCTTCCGCCGCGAGCTGGAGGAGCTGGAGCAGCTTTACACCGCGACGACGGGGCAGACAATGCAGAAATTTTACCGTCCGCCGCAGGGCATTTATTCCGAGGAAAACCTCAAAATGGCGCAGCAGCTCGGCTATCGGACGGTGTTTTGGAGCCTTGCCTATGTGGACTGGCTGAATGACAAGCAGCCCACGTCGGAGCAGGCGTTTTCCAAGCTCATCCCGCGTATCCATAACGGCGCGATCGTCCTGCTGCACAGCACATCCAAGACCAACGCTGCCATTTTGGACGATCTTCTGACCCGCTGGGAGGAGCTGGGCTATCGTTTTGATACGCTGAACAGCCTTTTTGCCGCGCAATAAGCCTGATTCGCAAAAACGGGCGCTCTGGGAACGAGCGCCCGTTTTTTGCGTCAAAATATCGGGATACTTACAAAATAATTTCTCATAAAAGTGTAACCACCGTGGTGCAAACGGTGCTTTATAGGGTGAGAGGACCTTTCAAATCGAAAAGGAAGGAGAGAAGCGTTTTGGACGACAGCAAAATCGTCGCGCTGTATCTGCGACGCAGCGAGGAAGCCATCGAGCAGACCGCAGAAAAGTACGGCAGCCGTCTGCGGGCACTGTCTTATCGGATCGTCGAGGACAGTCAGACCGCCGAGGAATGCGAAAACGACACCTACATGGAAGCGTGGAGCGCCATTCCGCCGCACGAGCCGCGCGCGCACCTGTTTGCGTTTCTTGCCCGTATCACCCGCCACCTTTCCCTCAACTGCTGCCGCGACCGCAGCCGTCTGAAGCGCAGCGCGTACCTCTGCGAGCTGAGCACGGAGCTGGAGCAGTGTATTCCCTCGTCGGATGATGTGCAGCGCCGTATCGACGGGCTTGCGCTGGGCGAGGAGCTGAACCGCTTTTTGGGTGCGTTGAGCGAGGAAAAACGGAACATTTTTGTGCGGCGGTATTGGTTTTTGGACTCCGTTCCCGCCATTTCCGAACGCTTTGCGATCTCCGAGAGTAAGGTAAAAACGGTGCTGTTCCGCTGCCGCGAGCGCTTGCGGAAGCAGCTTGAAACGGAGGGTTACACGCTATGAACGGAAACGATTTTTTGGATAAAATGGAGCTGATCGACCCCGCCTATGTGGAGGCGGCGGACGAGACGCCGAAAAAGAAGCGCGTCGCGTGGCTCAAATGGGGCGCGGTCGCTGCCTGCCTGTGTGTCGCGGCGGGAATTGTGCTCGCGGTCGTGCCGCAGCGGGGAGAGCCGCAGCCGTCCGAGCCGATCCATATGGGCACGACGGCGGCGCCGGAGACGGAGCAGAGGACCGACACACTGACCGAGCCGAAAACGGAGACGCCGACCGAGCGGGAGACCGAGGCGACGACCGAACGAAACCCCGATACCGTCAGCTTGGAGACGATCACGATCCCCGACCTGTACGCGGGCTTCGGCTTCGAGGGCTTTGCAGTCTATGACATTTCCGAGTACCGAAGGGGCAATCCGTGGACGCCCGATATGGAGCTGACGACGCTGCCGGTATATCGCAACGGCGCTTACGATGCTTCCCGCACAGGTGTGCCGATCGGCTTGACGGAGGAGGAAATGCGGGAGCGGTTGGAGCGATATGCCGACGCATTTGGCTTGACGATTCTTTCCACGGAAACAAAATGGGAGAATGTATACGTAAAGCTTCGTGACCCGCGAACGGAGCGAAAGGCGGTTTGGGTAGAGGCGCAGACCGACGGGGGCGTGCTGCGCGCTGCGGCAAGTGGCGGCGTCAGCCTTGAGCCTTCAAGGGAGCGAGCGATGCTTCCGGAGGGCTGCCGATTTACGAACAGCTCCACGACGGACGAGGAAGCAGGAAAAACGCTGGCATATCTGATAGAGCGATATGCTGACGCGCTTGGGCTTGCGCAGCCGGCTGCCGTAACCTACGGCGACTATAACATCGATGGAGAGTTCTACCGCAGCTATGAGGCTTACGACGGCGCGGGGACGGCGGAGGAGATTATTCTGAACTACAATTTCCGTAGGGTGCGATTTATCTCTGATGAGCATTCCGTCGATGCTTCCGAAAAAAGCGGGGCGGGCGCCTTGCAGCGTATTGTGTTGGGCGACGGGCTGCTTTTGGCGGAGAAGCTAGGCGATTATCCGATCATCTCTGCGGACGAGGCAAAGGAGCTGCTGCTATCCGGGTACGGGCAGAGCAGCGTCCCGTCGGATTATCCCGCGCCGACTGCCGAAACGGTCGAGCATGTGGAGCTGATCTACCGCATCGGAGCACTGGAGGAGGTGCTGCTGCCGTATTATCGCTTCGATGTGCGCCTGCCAGATAAGTCGAATTGCGGCGCAGGGCTTGGCTTGAAAAGCTACGGCGTATACTACGTTCCCGCGATCGCGGCGGAATATCTCACGGATATGCCGACCTATAACGGCTGGTTTATCGGCTGAACGGCGCGGGCGGTTATCAATCGCCCGTTGCAGGCATGACCCATACAAACGGAATACGGAGTAAAAACGGCGGCTTGCGGTGCGCGGGCTGCCGTTTTTTTGCGGAAAGCAAGGGAAAAAGGCAAAAATTTTTTGTCAAAACATTCAAAAATGATTGACAGTTTTCGTGGATTCTGCTATAATCTTTAATCGCGTGAGCATAGATTTCTGGCAATGCCGGAGGTGTTATTTCCATCGTGCTGGATGAGCTAAAGACCGCCGAACGGGTGGTCGGGATCAAGCAGCTGCGGAAAGCCTTGACCGCGGGCAGAGCGAAAACGGTGTTTATCGCCGAGGACGCCGACCCCCTGCTGACAGAGCCGATCGTCCGCCAATGCCGCGAGAGCGAAGTTACCGTCGTTTTCGTCGAGACGATGCAGCAGCTCGGTGCAGCCTGCAATATCCCCGTTCCCGCCGCTGCTGCGGCGATGCTTTGATTTTCTTGTATCCGACGGAATATTTTAACAATATTTCGGGATAATATAAACGCCGATAAAGCGTATTTCAAAAGAAAGGAGAACAACATGCCTACTTTTAATCAGCTGGTCAGAAAGGGCAGAGAACAGGCCACCTACAAGTCCACGGCTCCCGCTCTGCAGAAGGGTCTTAACACCCTGAAGAACCGCGCTACCGATCTTGCATCTCCCCAGAAGAGAGGCGTCTGCACCGCAGTTCGTACCACCACTCCGAAGAAGCCGAACTCCGCACTTCGTAAGATCGCCCGTGTTCGCCTGACCAATGGCTACGAGGTTTCCGCCTACATCCCCGGTGTCGGCCATAACCTGCAGGAGCACTCCGTCGTTCTGATTCGCGGCGGCCGTGTCAAGGACCTCCCTGGCGTCCGTTACCACATCATCCGTGGTACGCTCGATACGCAGGGTGTTCAGGGTCGTATGCAGAGCCGCTCCAAGTACGGTCAGAAGCGCCCGAAGGCCAAGAAGAAGTAATCGCAACCCAACGCCTTAATTGCGGGCAGACCTTGCCTGCAAGAGCAAGGCACTCCGCCTTGCCATGCGTTTTTTATATATTTGATGTATGGGAAACTCTTGGCAGGCACAAAACGGTAGGTTCGCCCTATCGAAGTACCTATGAAATCATTTTATGAAGGAGGGAAGCAAAGTGCCCAGAAGAGGTAATGTTCCCAAGAGAGAGGTCCTTCCGGATCCTGTCTATCACTCCACTCTGGTAACTAAGCTCGTTAACAGCGTCATGCTCGACGGCAAGAAGGGCGTTGCCCAGCGTGTCGTCTACGGCGCATTCGAAATCGTTGAGCAGAAGACCGGCAAAAACGGTCTGGAAGCTTTCCAGCAGGCGATGGAAAACATCATGCCTTCCCTGGAAATCAAGTCCCGTCGTGTCGGCGGCGCGACCTATCAGGTTCCTCTGGAGGTCCGTCCCGAGCGTCGTCAGACTTTGGGTCTGCGCTGGATCACCGCTTACTCCCGTAAGCGCAGCGAAAAGACCATGAAGGAACGTCTCGCAGGCGAGATCATGGATGCCTGCAACAATACCGGCGCCTCCGTCAAGAAGCGCGAGGATACCCACAAGATGGCAGAAGCCAACAAGGCATTCTCCCATTTCCGCTGGTAACAAAAAAGGAGTTACTGAATGCCGAGACAATATTCTCTTGAGAATACAAGAAATATCGGTATCATGGCGCATATCGACGCCGGCAAGACCACCACGACGGAGCGTATTTTGTTCTATACCGGTCGCACCTACAAGCTGGGCGAGACTCACGAGGGCAATGCGGTCATGGACTGGATGGAGCAGGAGCAGGAGCGCGGCATCACCATTACGTCCGCCGCGACGACCTGCTTCTGGCGCAACTGCCGCATCAATATCATCGACACCCCGGGTCACGTTGACTTCACCGTTGAGGTCGAACGCAGCCTGAGAGTGCTCGACGGCGCGGTCACCGTGCTGTGCGCCAAGGGAGGCGTCGAGCCTCAGACCGAGACAGTCTGGAGACAGGCTGACAAATATAATGTGCCGCGGATGGTCTATGTCAACAAAATGGACATCATGGGCGCCGATTTCTTCAATGTTCTCAACATGATGCACGATCGGCTCAAATGTAACGCTGTCCCGATCCAGCTGCCGATCGGCGCAGAAGCGGACTTCAAGGGCGTCATTGACCTCATCAAGATGAAAGCGAATGTCTTTTACGATGAGCTGGGCAAGGACGTCCGCGAGGAGGAAATCCCCGAAGATCTCCGCGACCTTGCGCAGGAGTACCGCGAGAAGCTGCTCGAATCCGTCTCCGATCAGGACGACGAGATTATGGAGCTGTTCCTCAACGGCGACGAGATCCCCGCGGAGAAGATCCGCGCCGCGATCCGCAAGGCGACGATCGCAGTGCATATGATCCCCGTTACCTGTGGCACATCCTATAAGAACAAGGGTGTTCAGGAGCTGCTGGACGCTATTGTGGACTATATGCCGTCCCCCTTGGATAAGAAGGGAATTTCCGGCGTAAATCCAAAAACGGATGAGGAGGAGTTCCGCCCTGCGGACGATAACGCCCCCTTCTCCGCGCTGGCGTTCAAAATTGCGACCGACCCCTTTGTCGGCAAGCTCTGCTTCTTCCGTGTCTACTCCGGCTCGGTGAATAAGGGAACGACCGTTCTCAACTCCACCAAGGGCAGCCGCGAGCGCCTCGGAAGAATCCTGCGGATGCACGCCAACCACCGCGAGGACATCGAAACGGTCTACTCCGGAGATATTGCCGCCGTCGTCGGCGTGAAGAACACCACGACAGGCGATACCTTCTGCGACGAGAAGCACCCGATCGTCCTTGAATCCATGGAGTTCCCCGAGCCGGTCATCCGCGTCGCCATTGAGCCGAAAACCAAGGCGGGGCAGGAGAAGATGGGCATTGCTCTGATGAAGCTGGCGGAGGAGGACCCGACCTTCAAGACCTACACCGATACCGAAACCGGTCAGACCATCATCGCCGGCATGGGCGAGCTTCACCTTGAGATCATCGTCGATCGTCTCCTGCGGGAGTTCAAGGTCGAGGCAAACGTCGGCGCTCCGCAGGTCGCCTATAAGGAGACGGTGCGCGGCACGGCAGACGTGGACATGAAATATGCCCGTCAGTCCGGCGGTAAGGGTCAGTACGGTCACGTCAAGATCAAGCTTGAGCCGAACGAAAGCGGCAAGGGCTATGAGTTCGTCAATGCCGTCACCGGCGGCGCGATCCCCAAGGAGTATATTCCCGCGGTCGATCAGGGTATTCAGGGCGCTATGACTGCCGGCGTGCTTGCCGGCTTCCCGGTCGTGGATGTCAAGGTCACCCTCTATGACGGCTCGTACCACGAGGTCGATTCGTCCGAGCTTGCCTTTAAGATCGCCGGCTCGATGGCATTTAAGGAGGCCTGCCGCAAGGCACAGCCCGTCATCCTTGAGCCGATCATGAAGGTCAGCGTTATCGTCCCCGAGGAATATACCGGCGACGTGATCGGCGATATTTCCTCGCGCCGCGGCAATATCCTCGGCATGGAGCCGAGAAACGGCTCGACGCAGATTGACGCCAACGTCCCGCTGTCCGAGATGTTCGGCTATGCGACGGATCTGAGAAGCCGCACGCAGGGACGCGGTCAGTATTCCATGGAACCCAGCCACTATATTGAGCTGCCTAAGAATATTCAGCAGGAAATCGTTGAAAAACACGGTTCATACTGAAAAAACTACTTGCCAATATGCATTTTTTAGTGTATAGTGGTAGGTGAGCAATTCAAAAATTTTTATTTACCATTCATAAATCAAACAGGAGGATTTTTTCAATGGCAAAGCAGAAATTCGAAAGAACAAAGCCGCACGTTAACATCGGCACCATTGGTCACATCGACCATGGCAAGACCACGCTGACTGCTGCGATCACCAAGTACCTCTCCTTCTTCGGCGACGCTGCCTTCACCGATTATGCAAACATCGATAAGGCTCCCGAGGAGAAGGCTCGCGGTATCACAATCAATACCGCTCACGTCGAGTACGAGACCGAGAAGCGTCACTACGCTCACGTTGACTGCCCGGGTCACGCCGACTATATCAAGAACATGATCACCGGCGCTGCACAGATGGACGGCGCGATCCTTGTTATCGCTGCTACCGACGGCCCCATGGCTCAGACCAAGGAGCACCTGCTGCTTGCCCGTCAGGTTAACGTTCCCTCCGTCCTCGTCTTCCTCAACAAGGTTGACCAGGTTGACGACGAAGAGCTGCTTGAGCTCGTCGAGATGGAAGTCCGCGAGACTCTGGACTTCTACGGCTTCCCCGGAGACGACACCCCCATCATCCGCGGTTCCGCTCTGAACGCTCTGATCTCCGAGTCCACCGACCCCAACGCTCCCGAGTATGCTTGCATCAAGGAGCTCATGGACGCCGTTGACTCTTGGATCCCCACTCCCGACCGTATGGCTGACAAGCCCTTCCTGATGCCTGTCGAGGACGTCTTCACGATTTCCGGACGCGGCACTGTCGCTACGGGCCGTGTCGAGCGCGGTCAGATCAAGAAGAACGAGCCGGTTGAGATCGTTGGTCTTATGGACGAGCCGAAGTCCACCGTCGTTACCGACATCGAAATGTTCCACAAGCTGCTCGACTACGCAGAAGCCGGCGACAACATCGGCGCTCTGCTCCGCGGCGTGGACAAGAAGAGCATCGAGCGTGGTCAGGTTCTGGCGAAGCCCGGCTCCATCCATCCCCACACCAAGTTCAAGGGTCAGGTTTACGTTCTGACCAAGGAAGAA
>OLSB01003530.1_pt1 | contig 11234 bp, 9 predicted proteins | sample 1672071 | NCBI WGS metagenome assembly OLSB01 (sample SAMEA3136642, study PRJEB25190) | human gut metagenome | biome: human gut; feature: human-associated habitat; material: faeces | place: Austria | collected 2013
GGCACGGCTGGGCGCACTGGCCGCGGTTGGAGTCCCGGCCGGTCATGTAGTTTGAAAGAAGGCACCTTCCGGAATACGACACGCACAGTGCTCCATGCACGAAAATCTCAATCGGCACTTTTGCTTCCCTGCGGATTTTCTTCGCCTTCTCAATATCTACTTCGCGCGCTAGCACCACACGCTCTGCGCCAAGGTCTTTCCAAAACAGTGTTCCGTCTAAATCGTCGATTCCCATCTGCGTCGAGCAATGTGCTTCCATATCCGGAAAATGCTTCACAATATAGTCAAACACCGCCATATCCTGCACGATAACGCCATCCACACCGATTTCATTCAAAAACGCAAGCTGCGCACGCATATCCGAAAGTTCCTCTTCAAACACGATGGTATTCATCGTAACATATACTTTTACTTCTCGCAGATGCGCATAGGAAACCGCCTCCGGCAGCGTCGTCTCATCGAAATTGCAAGAATACGCCCGTGCGCCGAATTTCTGCATGCCAAGATAGACCGCGTCGCATCCGTTTGCGATCGCGGCCTTCAGTGCCTCCATATTTCCTGCCGGAGCCAGTAATTCCGTCATTTGTTCCTCCCTGTTTATTCCCACTCGATTGTTGACACAGGTTTGTCCGAAATGTCCCAAAGCACTCTATTCACGCCCGGAACTTCCGCAATGATTCTGTCACGAATTGTACTGAGTACACTGAACGGAATCTCAACTGAAGTTGCGGTTACGGCATCCACCGTATCAATAGCACGGATGATTGCCGCCCAGCCCATGTATCTCTTTCCATCCTTAACGCCTGTTGACTTAAGATCCGGAATCGCAACAAAATACTGCCACGGTGTCGGATTCAGCTTGCCGATTTCTTCTCTTACAATTGCATCCGCTTCTCTTACCGCTTCGAGTCTGTCTCTTGTAATTGCACCTGTGCACCTCACGCCGAGACCCGGTCCCGGGAATGGCTGTCTGTAAACCATGCCATCAGGGAGTCCGAGTTCCTTGCCTACAACGCGAACTTCATCCTTATACAGCAGTTTTACCGGTTCTACCAGTTCAAACTGCATATCTTCCGGAAGTCCTCCCACATTGTGGTGCGCCTTTACGCCGTCACTCTCAAGAATGTCAGGGTAGATGGTTCCTTGTGCGAGGAACTCAATTCCTTCCAGTTTGCGTGCTTCCTCTTCAAACACGCGAATAAATTCCGCGCCGATAATCTTCCTCTTCTTTTCCGGTTCTTCCACTCCTGCAAGCTTATCAAGAAAGCGGTCAACAGCATCCACATAAATCAGATTCGCATTCATCTGATTGCGGAATACCTCGATAACCTGTTCCGGCTCGCCTTTACGAAGAAGACCGTGATTTACATGTACGCATACGAGTTGCTGCCCGATTGCTCTGATCAAAAGTGCGGCTACAACCGATGAGTCCACACCGCCGGACAGCGCCAAAAGCACCTTCTTGTCTCCTACCTGCGCGCGAATTGCTGCAACCTGCTCTTCGATAAATGCCCCAGCCAGTGCCGGTGTTGTAATTCTTTCCATAGTTTCAGGGCGTTTATTGTTATCCATTTTTTCCTCCGTATGTATATATTTTTTTCATTTGTTTCTGCGAAATTTATGCGAGTTGAAACCGAACTTCCCCCGCAAAAAGTTTTTTCCGCAGCCTTCGAACAGCTATTAAATCATTTGCATTCTTGTCACTGAACATAAACCATAAATAATAACATAAGAATAACCAATGACTTTCACTTTGAACCTTTGCTTATCAATCAACTGCAAGTTTTGTCCAAAAGCCGTAGACGGAAGGGCATTATAACCGTATATCCGTTTGCCTTTTTATAATATTAGGGGCAGGGCCGCTCTCAATCCGGTATTTCGAAGCTAACCGTCGAATTTACCCGGTCAAGTGCAAGCTGCACCTGCGTCAGCTTTTCGGAAACTTCTTTCAGTTCTTTCTTCGCGTCCTCAATCTCGTAGTTCGCAAAAATATAATTCACAATCGGTGACGAGCTGAGATACGGGCTCATATCCCTTTCTTTCGGCAGTCTCCTCGCCATCTCCCCGAGGATGTCCTTACGGTAGGAAAGCTGAGGAATATATATGAGAACTTGATCTATCGTCATCTCTATTTCCGGAATAACAGTTGTCGCGTTGAAAATATTCAATTCATGCTTAACCTGCCGGATTCTTTCCTCGAGCTTGTCAAGCGTCCGCAATGCTTCCGTCAAGTTGAACTCCGGTCTCACCGTCTCCGGATCTTCACCCATTGCTGCCGGAAAAGTCGATTTTTTAATAATCTCAGTCGCGAGTGCCGAGCGCTGCTCGTTTAGGCTTTTAATGAGTTTTGCTGCCTCTGCCGATGTGTATTTCATCTATGTACCTCCTGTAAATTGTCTGAAAACTGCTACTTAATATGATACATGGAATAAGGGTTATTTGCAATCAAACTTTGCAAAAAAAGATAAAAACTACGCTTGTTGTGAAAAAAGGAAACGGGCACTCATCGCTGAATTGTCAACTTTGAGTGCCCGTCTCACTAAATTTTGTATCACCACAATAATTCGGAGTAGCCTATAGTTTTACTTGTATGCGTAGTAAATGAGTCTTGCCATTTCGCCACGAGTAATAAGATGATCGTCACCACCGAATTTGTGATCTCCGGTGTCTGTATAAATTTTCTTCTCTTGTGCCCATGCTACAGCCTTTGCATAATATACTTCTTTCCTGAAGTCATTGAAAGTCGTTGCCTTCTTTGCCTTTGGCGAACCCACGCTCAGCCATACATAATAGAGTGCCTGGCCTCTGGTGAACACTTGCTCTCCGCTGAACTGTCCGTAGTCAATGTAGCCTTTCTTCTTCGCCCAGAATACTGCATAGTAATACGAATCTGTGCTCTTTAAGTCAACAAACCAGTTCTTAATGCCTTTGAATCCTGTTCTCGGTGCTCCATTTGCCTTGTAAATGTATTCGAAGACTTCACCCTTCGTGCATGCAACCGTAGGTCTGAATTCTTTGCTGTTAAGCGGCTTCATAATCTTCTTCTTGACAACCCATTTTACAGCTGCCTTGTCCTTGGATGCTACATCTGCGTAAGTGCCTGAAGATGTGCTTGATTTTACCTTAATCTTTATCGTTTTGCTCGCGTTAAGGTTCAGCGTATAGCCGCCGGATACCTTCTTCATGTAGTCCTTGTCAAGCGGCATATAAGACTTTCGGCCTGCGCTGTCTGTACAAATCAAATATGCATCTTCCATTTCCGCAACACTGCTGAAGGTTGTCTTTCCGGCACTTGTCGTATACTTAACGATTTTCGAGCTTTTCTTTGAGAAAATCTGCACACCGACATTCTTCTGAACGCCGATGCCGATGTAATTCCATTTCGAGTCCAAAAGGTTCTTGCGGTGAAGCGTACTGTTCATCCATGCAAACATTGCGGATTCGCCGGTAACGCTTACGCCTCTGGTACAGTTATAAAGATTTTCGCCGGCAGCTCCGGTGCCGTAGGATGACGGAATTGCTGTGTTAAACAAGCTGCCGTCAGGTCTGCGATGCGCTTTGAGGTCATATTTTACGCACTCATTCGTACGAGTATCACATGCCTTCTGAAGTGCGCCTACCATTGTGAGAAGTTTCTTGCCTTCTTTAAATCTTTCTTTATTGGTTTCACGTAAGATTCTCCATTCTTCCTTATTAACGGAGATGGACTTGCTCGGCATATTAGTTCCGAGCATCGGGATCTTTTTAGAATAACGAAGTTCCTTTGACTTGCCATCCAGTGATACAGCAATATAAATTGTAATGCTGCCTTCTTTGTCGGTAGTTGCTTCTACCTTGTAGAACTTGTTTTCTGACAGCTCACATGTACTGCCGTTTTTCACAGCTGCCTTCGCTGCACTTAAAAGCTGCTCCTTCGTAGTCGAATTGCTGATCTTTACCTTGGCCACAGCCTTCCCTACAAGGGACCAGTCTTCTTCCAGTTCCGCGGAAGGCGTGGTATCTACAGGTTTGCCAAGTTTCGGAATGCGTGCTGCAAAAGGATTTCCTTCCTCTGTCACAAGGTCATCGTCGATAGCAACATAAAATGTGATGCTGCCGTCAGTGTCTTCAGTTGCCGGTGTAAACTTATCTCTGTAGATGTCAATTGTTGCCGACTGCATATCGCTCGGAAGCGATTTCCATACGAGCTCATGTAAATCGCCATCAGAAGTAAGCTCCTGAGCTTCATAGCTTTTCAAAGCATTCTTTATAGAACTCTCGATTGCCGACATATCGATGCCCGCACACGAAACCGTAACGCTTCCCATGGTCATGGTGAGCGCAACGACGAGCGTCAGCAGCATGGTTAATATTCTGCGTTTCATTTTTCTACCTCGTTAATATTCTTTTTCTTTCTGCATTTTTAGCCTTTTTCAGAGACTCTTTTTTTATTATAACTCATACATCAATGTGCAAGTCAAGCATTTTTAAAAAAATTTCACAAGATAATTTTCACTGCACTTCCTCCGGTTTTTTCTTTTGTTACCACGATTTGCTTGTCAATTCGCTCTTTCAGTTCCGCAACATGCGAAATAATCCCTACCAGTCTGTTGCCCTCGGTAAGCCCTGCAAGTGCCCGCATCGCCTGCTGTAAGGATGTTTCATCCAGTGAACCGAAGCCTTCGTCTACGAACATAGTATCAAGTTTGATTCCGCCTGCGGATGACTGGATTTCATCCGACAGCCCAAGTGCCAGCGCCAAAGATGCCTTGAAAGATTCGCCTCCGGACAGGGTTTTTACACTCCTTTCGCTGCCGTTATAGTGGTCGATTACATCGAGCTCCAGTCCGCTTTGGCTTCTGTTATTCTCCGCCTTGGCTCTGCGCTTAAGTTCGTACTGCCCGTCTGTCATGACCACAAGGCGGGTGTTTGCCCTCTCGATAATCCTGTCAAAATAAGTCATTTGAATAAATGTTTCAAGCATTATCTTTTCTTTTCCGCTTATATTTCCGTTGGCCGTGTTCGATAATGCTCGTACCCATGTCCATTTCTTTTCAATTTCGGATGCCTCTTCGGACTTTGCGAGAATATTGTCCAAAACACCTCTGTTTGCGGTTATTCTTGTCATCGCCGACTGCTTTTTATCGGACAGAATGCCGCGTCTTTCAAGATTTTCCGAAAGGCTCTTCCTCTCTTTCTCTGCATCGCATTCGATTCTGCCATTCAGTATTTTGGCCGCTTCGTCTATCGCTGCCATGTAGCCCGCAATTGTTTTTTCACATTCGGAATATTCATCAGCGGCGGTTTTTATTGCTTCTTCGATAGCACTTTTTCGGGTGTTAAGATTTTCTATTTCTTTGACTGCCTCCTCTTTCGCGGAAAAACTCAGTTTCTTTTTTAATTCGCTGATTCTTTGTTCTGCCGAATTCAGCTCGGCTTGCAACGCAATTAAACTTTTTTCAAGCTCGATCGCCTCATTTTTCAGATTTTCCGAAAGCAGCTTCTTGTTCGGGACTAACTCTTCGATAAGTTTTTTTCGTTCAACTTTTTTCTTTATCTCCTTAAGCTCCTGAACAAGATCGAAAAGAGCAGACTCACACTCCTTCTGCTTTGCAAGCACAGCCCCCGGAATGCCGTCATATGCTTCAACCGTTACGAACTTCTGTGCACTTGTAAGAACGGCCTCTCTTTTCTCGGAAATTTTCACTTTTACTCCATGTGCCGCCTCGCTTGCCTGCGTTAATTTACCCGCTGCAATTTCATAATCCTGCTTGATTTTCTCAAGTTCTTCCTTCGTCGGAGCTCCCTCGGCTTTTACGGCAGGCAGGGGATGGGTTGTCGACCCGCATACAGGGCAAGGCGCTCCTTCTTCGAGTGTTTCCGCAAGAATGCCGGCCTGTTCATCCAGATAGAGTTTGTGTTTCAAGTCATAAGTCTGCTTTTTTTCCTTTGTTATGGTCTCCAGTGATATGTACTGAGATTGCTTTTCTGTCAAATCTTTTTCGAGTTTATTGATCTCGCTGAGCGATGTGACGATTTCAGCTATCTCAGAAAGGATCTTATTTATAGATTCCCTTTGCGTGTTCAGCTTGATTTCTTCCTCTTCCGATTTTATCAAAGTTTCCAGTTCCGCATCCAGTTCCGCAATTTCAGCGTTGACCTTCGCATTCGTCTCACTCTTTTCTTCAATTGATTTGCTGCTTGCGGATATGGTTTCCGAAATTTCTTTTTTCCTCTTTGCTTTTAGCTCCAGTGCTTCATATTCCGGAAGTTCCGCATTTAATACGGATATGCGATTATTCAGTGCCGTTATTTCAGGCTTTTTTCCCTCCGCTGCCGCTACTGCTTTCTTCAGCTCGGCAAGCCTTGGTTCTGCCTCTTTCAGCTTTTCGGTTGATTCTGCAAGGGAATCTTCGGTCTTCTTCTGCTCCTCAACCTTTGCAATCAGTTTCGTTGCTTCCGATATTGCCGTATCCAGGGAATTGTACTCCTTCGTGTATTCGTTGTAACAGATATTGTCTTCTTTTAGAAGTTCCTCCAACAGGTCAACAATACCGCCTATCGGCAGCTGATCGTTCTTTGCTTTATCCACATTCACCAGAAGTGCATTATCCTCCTCACAGGCGATTCCGCTCACATACTGTTTAATGCTTTCCCTTGTTCTGTCATACTCCCTCGCAAGTTCCGAGGCTTCCGTTTTCAGCTTTTCCTGAAGCACATAATAATTCTGTGTGTGGAATATCTTCTGAAAGATTTTCTTCCTCTCATCGGTTGGTGCAATGAGCAGTTTCAAAAAATCACCTTGTGCAATCATTGCTATCTGTGCGAACTGATTGCGGTCTATTCCCATTATCTCTACGATCGCCTTGTTAACCTCGTTTCGGTTTGCAATAACCCTTCCGTCGGGTAACCTAAGCTCTGCACCGGCTTTTTCTACAGTCATGCCTTCCCCTCGGGTTTTCTGTCTTTCGTACTCGGGATTGCGCTTTATGCAATACTCTTTACCGGCATATTCAAACAACAGTTCAACCTCTGTCGGAGTTTTCGCTTCCGCATACTTGGAACGAAGCATGTCTGCCGCTCTGTTGTTTCCGCTTGCTTCCCCGTAAAGTGCATAGGTAATCGCATCGAAGATGGTTGTCTTTCCGGCGCCCGTGTCCCCTGTAATGAGATATAATCCGTTCGTGCCCAGTGCATCCATGTCCAGTTCTGTTCGTCCGGCATAAGGGCCGAAAGCTGACATTATTAATTTTTTTGGTCTCATTGCCTACTCTCCCATACTTTCTCGATCAGCGAACACATAAATTCCGTTTCCTCATGGTTCATCTCAACACCGTTTTGTTTCAAATAAAATTCGGAAAACAGCTGCAGCGGGGATTTCGTTTCGACGTCTTCCGCTGCACCGATTTCGACTCTGTGTCTTGTCCTTGCGTTGTCATAATCAAGCTTCATCAAATTATGATAAACAACCCTCAGCTTTGCAACCGCATCCGGAATATCTTCTTCATCCGTCAGCGTGATATGTGTATAGTCTTCCTGATAAGTTTTCCCTTCATAAAAACTCTTAAGCATCAATTCCTCGTACTTCCCCTTGAGTTCAACCATATCACGAAGCGGGACGAGCGGGGTCTCACGAACCGACACGTCACCGTTTTCTCCTATTTCAACGATACTCACCGACTTCCTGTCGTTTGCCTCAGAAAAAGAATATTTAAGCGGCGTTCCGCAGTATCTTATTTTCTCTGAGCCGATGTTCTGCGGCCTGTGTATATGTCCAAGAGCAACGTAATCAAATTTGTCAAAAACGGAAGCATCCACATTATCCGATCCGCCTACGGAAATTTCTTCCGATTCCGTTCTTGATGCCCCCGTAACAAACTGATGTGTTATCAGAATATTTCTGCTGTCTCCGGATATCTGCATATTGTCGATTGCAATGCGTATCGCATCCGTATAGGTTTCAACTGTCTCCTCGGGATAGAAACGCCGCACATGTGCAGGCTTAATAAACGGAAGCATATAAACCTTTACTTCTCCGTACTCATCGCTGAGTGTGAGCGGCGTTATTTCACCGTTATATACCGGCGAAAAATGGATTCCGCTTCTGTCCATCAGCCGGTTTCCAAAAGCAAGACGCTCCGCAGAATCATGGTTGCCGCTGATAACAAAAACCTGCAGGCTGCGTTTTGCCAGCCTGACAACAAAGTCATCAAAAAGTTCAACTGCCTCCGCAGACGGAACCGATTTATCATAAATATCACCTGCAATAAGAATCGCATCCGGCTTTTCGTCATCTATCACATTAATAATTTTCGTCAAAATGTACTTCTGGTCTTCAATCAAGGAAAACTCGTTCAAGCGTTTTCCCAGATGAAGGTCCGAAAGATGTATTAATTTCATATCTTTTTCCCTTCGTCATTCATATACGGCGATAATTTTCTTCGCAAGTTCCACTTGCTGCCTGGCAACATAGTCCGGCGACAAGATTTTAATGTCGCCACCGAAGTTCATAACCCAGGTGAGAAAAACCGGGCTCACCGCCACCTTTACGGTCACATCGAAGCTGTCTTCACCGTTCACCTTCCTCAGGAGCACACCCTGTCCAAAGCGGTTTATGATAGGGTCTGCCATTTGGTTCTTGCACCTCAAAGTTACGAACTCATCCCTGCCGTTGAACATACCGAACATTTTCTTAGAATACAGTGCCATGTCAAAATCTTTGAAATGCTGCGCGCCTGCCCTTCTTTCCTGTAAAACGGTCATCTTCATCATTTTGTCCACCCGATAGTGCTTAATCATTCCGGCCTCTGCGTCAAATGCCACCAGATAATAGTTTTCGTCGTCCCAGGTAAGTGCCCAAGGACTTACTTTATAGGTCTTCCCACCATGCCTCAGTTCCTTCTCACCGTCAGCATTCCACTTGAAATACTTAAAAGAAATCTGCTTATCTCTGTTGATGGCATTGTGGATATCGTCCACCGTGTAATAGATGCTTTCGTTCATGTTCTTAATGCGGTTTGTCACATGGACATTCCTCGAAAGCTTCTTGGCCTCGTACTTACTCGTCAGCCCTTCGATCTTCTTGATCAGCACTTCACTTTTCTTGCGAGTAATAAATTTGGAGCTCTGGACGGCATCTACAAGCAGTTTCAGTTCCGGAAGTTCAAACTCCCTGCCTGCCAAATAATATTCCGTTCGATTTCCGATTGTATTCTTTTCAATGTCCATCCCAATGCTTCGCAAAGCCTCGAAATCATCGTATATGCTTTTTCGCTCAGCTTTAACGCCGCAGAGGCTCAACTCGCTGATGATCTCCGACATACTAAGCCCATGCTCATCATCGGTTTTCTCCTGCATGAGCCTGGCAAGATAGATCAGTTTCAGTTTCTGATTTTGAGATTTCGCCATAATAGGCCTCCTTCCGTCATTCCTACACCGTTTTCCTGTTTATTAACTTGCTTCTTTCATTCGCATTCTTCCGAGCAGCCGCTGCAGCAAAGTTCGTTCTTTCGAAACGTCAGGTGGGAGTGACTTGATTTGCTTATACAAAAGTTCGCCTTCTTTTCCGAGTATGTTCTTCATGAGCTGGCAAACCTTGTCCCACGTTTCAATTACAGAAGGTTCCATAACGGCTCCCTTCCAGATGGTTTCAATTCGCTTGACGAGGATGTCATCTTCTATCTTTTCTTTCAACAAGCTTACAATCGTGTCAAAATGTTTATCCGAACTTACGAGAAAAATGTTTTTTCCGTCACGGCTGCCCATTCATTCTGCCGCCGCAATTGAAATTGCGAAATCCACCGAATTCGGTGCTGACATAACTTTCTTGTAAAACACTCCCGCTTCAGTCATGGCCATAATGGCTTTCCGGTTCTTATCGCTCGAGTAGTAAGTGTTCTTTGCCGCATAAAAAATATGTACCTCATCACCTGCCGCAAGAAGCTCAATTCCCTTGATGTTCTCCTTTGGGTTGTTGTCCCCGTCGATAAAATATATTGCCATGTTTTCCCTTTCATTATGTACTTTTCGCAGTCTGATTTCAAGTAGATTGTAGCAAAATGTCTGTACAATAAAAAGGACATGACTTGTTGGTTCCTTTACATATAAAAACAGAATCGTTGAAAGCCGCGGTTCTGTGTATATTATTATATTATTATATGCGAATCAATAGTTGAAATTTTAATAAAAAAAGAAACATTGCAATAAAAATTAGTTAGAATGAAAGTATGAAAAAAGAAATCATTCTTAAACTAATTGAATTATATTGCTATGTTTCTGCTATCTATGATAGCAGATTAGCGTATTCAGTACAACGTTTTAGTAATAATTGTTCGCCTAAATTTACTGATCAGGAGATAATGACAATTTACTTATGGGCAACTTTACAAAAACAATATACTAAAAAAGATGTATATAAATACGCTATAAATCACTTAACTGAATATTTTCCTAATATTCCAAGTTATCAAGCCTTTAATAATAGACTTAATAACCTACATGAAGCCTTTAAAGAATTAACTTATATTTTAACATCTATTTTCAAAAATGAGTTTTCAGATGTTATTGAAAATATAGTTGACTCCTTTCCGATAGCGTTAGCTAAGGATAAAAGAGCTTATAAAGGAAAAGTTGCTAAGGAAATCTGTAATAAAGGTTATTGTGCAACTAAAGATTTTCACTATTACGGATGTAAGCTTCATGTAATTGCAAATGTGAGACCTAAAACTACACCTTATCCTGAATATGCATTGATAACAGAAGCATCAGTTCATGATTTAGAAGCAGTAAGAGAACTTTTTACTAGCTTTAGAAATAGAAAAATATATGCTGATAGAGCTTATGCTGATGCTCAATTGCAATCATTAGCTAAAGCTAATGGAACGGTTATTTTAACTCCATATAAACGAAAGCGTGGAGAAAAAATAGTGGATTCATCTGATTCATTAGCATCAACCGCTATAAGTAGGATAAGGCAGCCAATTGAATCATTATTTAATCAAATTGATGAAAAAGTTAAATTACAAAATGCTTCAAAAGTAAGGTCACTTAATGGAATTCTTACTCACATTTGGGGTAAACTTTCAGCCTTTATGCTAGTATTCAGTAATACTTTTTACTTGTAATTTAAAATTATATATTTAATTTTAAATAAAAACTATTAGATATTTTCAGAATTTTAAAATTATTCAAATCTTGATTCACATATTAATATACAATTTTATATATTTCAATATTTTTCATTATATATATTTTTT
>OLSB01003532.1_pt1 | contig 11232 bp, 12 predicted proteins | sample 1672071 | NCBI WGS metagenome assembly OLSB01 (sample SAMEA3136642, study PRJEB25190) | human gut metagenome | biome: human gut; feature: human-associated habitat; material: faeces | place: Austria | collected 2013
ATAAAAAATTTGTAGACATTTTTTATATTTTGCCTACAAATATTTTACACTAACTTTTTCAATCTGTGTAATATTTATTTTAGACTTATATTACTCATTATTTATATAACTTGTTTTATATGATTCACTTTGTATTTATTTTTATAAATATATATTTCTATTACATCAATTCTTATAAACGAATTGTTTAAACTGTTTTTGTATAAATAATATTTAATAGCTTTTTTTATGTGTTTTTGTTTAGTCTCTGTTACTGCTTCAATAGGATCTCCATATTTAAGACTTGTCCTAGTCTTTACTTCCACAAATATTAGTTCTTCATCTTTACTAACAATTATATCTATCTCTCCTTGTCTGCAGAGAAAATTTCTTTGTATTATTTGGTATCCCTCTGCTGTTAAATATCTTACCGCTAAATCTTCACCTAATTTTCCTAAATTTTGATTTTTATACATAATTTCTTTCTCCTAATTATTTCTTACAAAGCTGTTCCCAGCTATTTGCTTTATATAGCCTTCTATTTCCATAATTGTTAATAATGAATTAATTTCTTCTATATTTTTATTAAGTTTTATCGCTATTTCTTCTCTTGTTGTAGCGGTTTTTAAGATTTGATATATTTTATTATATTTTTGTGGTATTTTTAAATTTTCTGTAGTATTTAATTCTTTTATTTCTTTATTTAAGTCTCCTATTATCTGATTAGGACTTACTACTATTTTAGCATTGTCTTTTATTAGTTCATTTATGCCAACACCATTTTTAGCGTCCAAATTATTTGGTATACAATAGACTATTTTCCCTTGTTCTTTTGCATATTTGGCTGTAATTTTGCTACCACTTCTATGTGCCGCTTCTATAACTAAAACAGCATCTGCAATTCCGCTTATTATTCTATTTCTATATGGAAAATGTTTTATATTGGTTTCTTCATTATTATCATGCTCTGTTATTATACATCCGCCTTCTGATATGATTTTATTAAATAACCATATATTGTCCTCTGGATATACTTTATTTAAACCACCTCCAAGAACCGCTATAGTTTTACCTTTTTCTGATATTGCGCCATCATGTGCCGCAGTATCTATTCCTAACGCAAGTCCACTAATTATACAAATATTAGCTTTTGATAATTCTTTTGCAAATAACCTAGCATATTTTCTACCATATTCACTGCAATTTCTGGAGCCAACAATTGCCACTATAGGTTGATGGTTTAAAAGCATTACATTTCCTGCACAATTCAAATTTTGTGGATATTTTTTTATTTCCAATAATTTTTTTGGATATTCTTTTTCAAAACATGATATTGTTTTTATTTCTATAATATCTCCTCCTTATCTTTCACAATAGCTAATTTTTCCAATATTTCCTATCTAAACTTCTATACTGAATTGCCTCTGCAATATGATTGCTTTTAATATTGGAGCTACCATCTAAATCTGCAATAGTCCTAGCTACTTTTAAAATTCTTGTATATGCTCTTGCACTTAATTTTAACCTTTCAAAGGCTGTCTCTAAAATATTCTTTGACTCTTTATCTAAAACACAAAACTTTTCTATAAGCTTTGGAGTAAGGTTTGAATTTGAAAATATGTTATATTCTTTGTACCTTTCTATTTGTAAATTTCTTGCTTTATTTACTCTCTTCTTTATATCTTCTGAAGTCTCTATCTTTTTGTTGGATTGCAATTTTAAATATTTTACTGGTGTTACCTCTATTTGTATATCTATTCTATCTAATAAAGGTCCACTTATCTTATTCATATATCTTGAAACAGTATTTGGACTACAAGTGCATTCCTTTTCTTTAGACCCATAATATCCACAAGGGCATGGGTTCATAGAAGCAACAAACATAAATTTACACGGATATGTAAAACTTGAATTCATCCTATTTATAGTAACTTTTCCATCCTCTAGTGGCTCTCTTAATAAATCTAATGTGCTTTTATTAAATTCTGGTAGTTCATCCAAAAATAGCACTCCATAATGAGCCAAACTTATCTCTCCTGGTTTAGGAAACCTTCCACCTCCAACTAAAGACATTGGTGTAATTGTATGATGAGGAGCTCTATATTGCCTATTTGTAATTATGGGACTATCTTTAGGTAGTGCTCCAGATATACTATATATTTTAGTTATTTCTAAAGTTTCTTCAAACGTTAAGTCTGGAAGTATTGACGGAATTCTCTGTGCCAACATTGTTTTACCAGAACCAGGGCTTCCAATTAGCAAGCAATTATGTCCTCCAGCCGCAGCAATTTCCAAAGCTCTTTTTACATTTTCTTGCCCTTTTACTTCTGAAAAATCAAAATTATTAACTTTATTATTTAATATTGTTTTTAAATCTGATTTTTCTGGTTCTATAACTATCTTCTTATTTAAAAATTTTACTACCTCTCTAATATTTGATACTCCTATTATATCTATATCGCTAACTATAGCTCCCTCTTTTGCATTTTCTTTTGGAACAATAATCTTTTTAATTCCTAACCTTTTAGCTTCTACACACATTGGTAAAATTCCATTTACTTTATTTATCTTTCCATCCAAAGAAAGCTCTCCAATAAAAGCAACATCTTCTTCTATATTGTATATTTGTCCTGAATTTAACAGTAGTCCTATTGCTATAGGTAAGTCAAAATGAGTGCCTTCTTTTCTTAAATCTGCTGGTGCCAAATTAACTATTATTTTTCTACTCTGAAATTCAAACCCAGAATTTTTAATTGCAATTCTTACCCTTTCCTTTGCTTCTCTTACACTAATATCTGGCAAACCCACTATTTCCCAGCAAGGCATGCCAGAAGAAATATCTACTTGCACATCAATTAAATAGCCTTCTAATCCATATAAGGCTAAACTTTTTATTTTTGATAACATATTACTCCTTTTTATTTTTGAAAAATTTTTAGAATTAAATATACTGAAATTAAAATTAATCTAATTAAAATACAAATTTATTATATTTCCCATTTTTCTAAAAATCAATAAAAATCGTTCATCAAATTCTAATTTAATTTGACAAACGATTTATATTTATTACATTATTTCTTATTTTTAGTGTTTTTTTCTAAAAATATAGCTTATTTTTTTCTATATATTCTATTACTTCGGGTTTTGTATATTGCTTTGCTTCATTAAAATTTCCGCTCTTGCTTAAATTTCTAATTATACTTGAACGCAATTCTGTATACTCATTTAATTGTAAGATATCAATATTATTTTTATCATCTTTGCAAATATTGTTACTTATAAAGGTTTCTAAATCTATGTTATCTCTTTGTATCACAATGTATTTATAATCTTTTATTAGATTATTAAAATTTTGCCATGTATTTATTTTTATAAAATTATCAGCACCCATTACAAAAAATATCTCTGTATCATTCTTTTGATACTTCTTTTTTATCATGTCAAATACCTCTATAGCAGAAAAACTTTTACTTTTATTTAATTCTATATCTTCTACATCTATATTTTTCTCTTGGTTACAAACTAATTTTAGCATATTATACCTATCTTTTTCATCTATTAAATCTGGCTTGTTATATAAATTTCCTACTGGCACAAAGAAAAATTTATCTATTTTCAATTGTTTTAATGTAGTATAAGCTATATTTATGTGAGCATAAGTTGGAGGATTAAAACTACCTCCAAAAAAAGCAATTCTCTTCATTTTCTAATCCTTTTTATAATATTTTTAGTAAATTATATGTTTTTTATATGTTTTTGTAAAGTTTTTTTCTTCTAATTCTTGCAATATTGCTAATTTCATGGTACAATAATATGCGTTATAATTAGAACTCAAAGGGAGGTGCAAAATATGCCAAATATAAAATCTGCAATTAAACGTGTAGGCGTAATTGAGAAAAAGACTGCAAGAAATAATATGATTAAATCTGGATATAAATCAGCTGTTAAAAAATTTGAGCAAGCTGTTGAAGCAGGAAATGTTGAAGAAGCTACAACTTTATTATCTGCTGCTACAAAGAAAATAGATCAAGCTTGTACAAAAGGTGTTATTGTTAAAAACACAGCTGCTAGAAAAAAATCTTTATTAGCAAAAAAATTAAATGCTATGAAAGCATAAAATAAAAAATTGTGCACAGTTTTTTATTTTTCGCCCAGAAGGGACGCCCTTTTTCGGGCGATTTTTTTTATTATTTTCGCCCATTTTCGCCCAAGAGGGACGCCCCTTTTTGGGCGATTTTTTATTATTTTCGCCCAAAAAGGGGCGTCCCTCTTGGGCGCTTCCATATATTTCCTCTATCTTTTCTTTTATTTTTATGTTAATATATAATTGTAAGTACTTTTAGATAGGAGCTTTTAGCATGAATAATATTAAAAATTCTTTAAACCAAATAATTAGTGTTTTTGATTTTAAACTTAATAAAAACATAGAAAGGATAATGAAAACAGGAATAAAATTATCTTTTATATTAACATTGTTTTCAACTCTCATTATGTCATTATACATAACCTCAAATCCATCTTACATAGTTTATGATTTAGGAACTTCATTATTTAAAGCATCTACCAGATTTATAACAGCGTTTATTATATATGCAATAGTTTTTAATAAAATATTAAAAGATATAACTTAATCTAACATATATTTAGGAATGAGCTTGTACTTGAGTGATTTATTTTTTTAGCTCTTCTATAAACATTTTGTTAAGCATTTGTGGGTTTGCTTTTCCTTTAGTTTGTTTCATTGCTTGTCCTACTAAAAATCCTAATGCTCTGTCTTTTCCTGCTTTATAATCTGCTATTGATTGTGGATTTGCTTCTAACACTTGCATTACGACTTCTCTTATCGCACCTTCATCAGAAATTTGTATCCAACCTTTTGCTTTTATTATTTCTTCCGGATTACGTGTTTTGGTATCTTCTGCAAACATTTCTTCAAGCACTTTTTTACCTATTGCAGAGCTTATTGTTCCCTTGTCTATTAATTCTATTAGGCTAGCAAGTTCAGCTCCTGTAAATGGAATGTGCTCTGGCTCTAATTCTTCCTCATTTAATATACGAGAAATGTCTGATAATATCCAGTTTGCAACTGCTTTTGCATTTTTGCATATTTTTTCTGCATCTTCAAACAAGTTTGAAAAATATTTAGAAGCTGTAAGTAATCTTGCGTCCTTTTCAGACAACTTGTACTCTTCCATGTATCTTGATCTTCTGCTTTCTGGAAGCTCTGGTAATGTTTTTCTTATGCTTTCAACATACTCATCAGATAACCTAATTGCAACTAAATCTGGTTCTGGAAAATATCTATAGTCTTGAGCATCTTCTTTATTTCTCATTGAAAATGTTTTTCCAGATACATCATCCCATCTTAAAGTCTCTTGCTCTACGTTTCCTCCATTTTCTACTACTTCAATTTGCCTTGTCACTTCATATTCTATAGCTCTTGAAATAGATTTAAATGAATTCATATTTTTCATTTCTGTACGAGTTCCAAAAGGAGTACCTTTCTTGTGTACTGATACATTTACATCTGCTCTAAAAGATCCTTCTTGCATTTTACAGTCTGATACTTCTATATATTCAAGTATTGATTTTAATTTTTTTAAATATCTATCTGCTTCTCCAACAGACCTTAAATCTGGTTTTGAAACTATTTCTATTAATGGAACTCCAGCTCTATTTAAATCAACTAAACTTCCTCCGCTGAATTCGTTATGATTTAATTTTCCAGCATCCTCTTCTATATGAATTCTTAAAATTCTAACCTTTTTACTATTTCCTTTGTCATCTTCTATCTCTATAAATCCATTATTGCAAAGTGGTTTATCAAATTGTGATATTTGATACGATTTTGGTAAGTCTGGATAAAAATAATTTTTTCTATCGTTCTTGCTCTCTTTTGCAATTGAGCAATTTGTGGCTAAACCTGCTTTTACTGCATATTCTACAACTTTCCCGTTTAATACAGGAAGTGTTCCTGGCATTGCCATACAAATTGGACATGTATGTACATTTGGCTGTGCTCCAAATTCTGTAGAACAACTGCAAAATATCTTTGTTTTAGTTGAAAGTTCTGCATGAACTTCAAGTCCTATTACAACCTCATAATCTTCTTTTGACATCATTATTCTTCCTTTTCATTTATTTAGGTTTTCTGGACATCCTATAACCATTTAAATTTTTCTTTTTCCATTCTATTTCTTAAATTCCGGTCTATATTTCTCTCTGAATTTTGTTTCCTGTTCAAATGTATATGCCGCATTTAATATTGTTTCTTCTTGGAACTTATTTCCTATTAATTGCATACCTATTGGCATTCCTTGCTTATCTACTCCACATGGAACAGATATTGCTGGAACTCCTGCAACATTTATAGAAACTGTGCAAATATCTGCTAGATACATTTCTAAAGGATTACTTGTCTTTGAACCAATATCAAATGCTGTTGTTGGTACTACTGGTGTTAACAATACATCATATTTTTCAAAATTTTTCTCAAATTCTTTTCTTACAAAAGTACGAACTTGTTGAGCTTTTTTATAATATGCATCATAGTATCCAGAAGATAACACATAAGTTCCAAGTATTATTCTTCTTTTTACTTCTGGTCCAAATCCTTCACTTCTTGATTTTCTAAATAGATCATTTAAGTCTTTGTAATCTTTTGCTCTATATCCATAACGGATTCCATCAAATCTTCCCAAATTAGAACTTGCTTCAGCACACGCAATTATGTAATAAGTTGCTAAAGCATATTTAGAAACATCTAAAGAACATTCCTCTACTATTGCTCCCATCTTTTTGTATATTTCTATCGCTTCTTCTAATTTTGCTTTTACTTCTCCATTTATTCCTTCTCCAAAAAATTCTTTTGGAACACCTATCTTAAGTCCTCTTACGTCATTTTTTAAACTTGAAGTATAATCTACTTTTTCTTTATTATATGATGTTGAGTCCTTTTCATCATGTCCTGCTATTACATTTAATAGCATAGCACAATCTTTTACATCCTTTGTGATAGGTCCAACCTGATCTAATGATGATGCAAATGCTACTAAACCATATCTTGATACTAATCCATAAGTAGGTTTTAATCCTACTACACCGCAAAAAGATGCTGGCTCACGAATAGATCCGCCTGTATCTGATCCAAGCGCCCATGGCACTAAATCCGCTGCAACTGCTGCTGCAGAGCCACCAGATGATCCACCCGGTACCTTATTTAAATTCCATGGGTTGTGCGTTATTTTTATAGCTGAATTTTCTGTTGAGCTTCCCATAGCAAATTCATCCATGTTTAGTTTTCCCAGACTTATTATTTGTTCTTCCTTTAGTTTCTCTACAACTGTTGCATCATAAGGTGCAATAAAGTTTTCAAGCATTTTAGAAGCACAAGTTGTCTTTACTCCATTTGTACATAAATTATCCTTTATTCCTATTGGAATACCTGCTAATTTACCTTTTCTTGGATTTGAATCTATTTTTTTTGCTTCTTTCTCTGCATCTTCCAATGTAGTAGTTATAAAAGCTTGTACTTCTGTCTCTTTATTCTCAATTCTTTCTTTATAAGCATTTATAATTTCTTCTGAAGTCAATTCTTTTTTGTCTAATTTTTCTACAAGTTCATGTACTGTAAGTCTTGTAATATCTTCCATCTCTGTCCTCCTGTATATTTACTAATCTTTCCATTGAAGCATATTTTTTATTTCTTCTTTTACAACTCGTTCTTCTCTGCAATTATCTATTTTAACAACATTTATATTAGGATATTTTTCAGCTATTTGATCTGCCATTTTTAAATATGCATTTTGTTGATTTATACTGCTTTGCTTGTTAAACTTTGCATAAGCATTTTTTGCCTTTCCTGCTCTGTTTAATCTTTTCTCAAATTCGTCCTCATCACTTAAATATAATGTAATATAATAGATATCAAAATCCATATTTGCAAGTCTGTCTAGTAATTTTTCATATATATCGCTAAATGTATATTCTTTAAACCCTAGTCGACAATAAATTTCCTCTGTAAAAAAAGTTCTATCAAATAGTAGATTAATACTCATATTTTGAAGTTTTTCTATATAGTCTACTAAATCTATATACATTTTTTCTGATTTTACTCTACCAGTTGGTGTTGAATCTGCAGTTCCACTTAATCTATACAAATTTGTATATGGAATTACATGTCTTATATAATCAGTCATTGTTGTTTTTCCTGCACCTTGGGCACCTTCTACAATTATTATTTTTGAATTTGACATTTATTTTCACCTCTATTTATTTATTGCATTACTTTTGGTATTTTAAACATTTCTCTCTCTTTTTCAGGAGCATTTTTTAAAAGTCCCTCATGATTTTCAAAAACTTTTACTTCATCTTTTCTAAATACATTGCAATTCTCATTAACTCCTATAGTTTCTTCTAAACCGTCTATTGGAGCTTTATTAACAACTTCTGCAAAATTTAATATTTCTTGCAAATTTTTTAAATAATCTTCTGTTTCCTCTTCTTTTAATTCTAAATCCGCAAGTTTAGCTATATGTAATAATTCTTCTTTACTAACTTTCATAGTTAAAACTCCTTTCTTTGCTTTTATATTATATAATTTATTTTTAAGATAAACAAGCTATATTGCCAAATTTATTACATTTCAATATGTTTTTTATTTTATTAAAGTAAATTTATTACAAGTATTATTAAGAAACATACAAAAAAGTATATATTTTTTATCTATGATTTAACATTGTTCTTAAAATATTTTTTCTATATTCAAAAACATATATCTAAATTATAAAAAATATATACTCTATAAAAATTGTTAACCTTTATTATTTTTATATTATAAACTAGAAAGTACAGCTAGTAAAACAACTGTAATGTAAGCAAATACACATAGTGAAACTCCAATTATTCCAGTTATTAATCCTGCTTTTCCTAATTTGCTTCCTAATTTTTTTGTAGTTTTTGCGCCAAATACTATTGCTAGTATTCCTGCTGGCAAACTTATATACCAAAACCAGTTTAAAACTATTGATACAATTCCTAATGTTAATGCAGCAATGCACATACCTGATTTATTTTTCTCTTTTACTTCTTCTTGTATTTTCTCTTCACTCATCTACTTTTCCTCCTTTATATTTAATTTTGCTATTTCCTCTAAATTATCTAATCTATTTACTTTTAGCATATTCTCTGAAATTGTATATAATTTATCTTCTATCCACATTCCTCTTAATAGCTTGCTTGTATTTTTCATATAATAACTATTATAGTTTTTAACAGTATTATTATTTTCATGTGTAATTACACCTTTTAATTTAAATCCATCTTTTAGATTTATATCATATACAAAATATCCTTCAGAAATATAATTTTCACTTTCATTTACATAGGAATTTACCATAGTCGAAATGTCAGAAGTTGAAGAAGATACTTCAAAGTCCTCATTATAGTTATTTACAGGTATTGCAATTATTCCCTTTTCTGCAGAGAATAGCAAAGCTTTATGGTTAGTAAGTATTGCAGATGTAGTCCTACTATCTCCTATTAAAGTTTGAGAAATTTGAATTGGGTTATTTACATCAGATACATCAAATAGAGCCATTTTCATACCAGTAATTACAGCTCTTGTACTAATTACTTTGCCCATTGAATTTCTATTAGTCTTCTCTTCGGTTTGCATTCCTATTCCTATTATATGTGTGTCATCATAAGGTTGTAGGTATGTGCTATATCCTGGTATTTTCAACTTGCCAAGTACAGTAGGTTCTTTAGGATTGCTTAAATCTATTACATATAATGGATCTGTGTTTTTATATGTTACCATATAAGCTTTATTTCCTACAAATCTTGTAGAATACATTTTTTCTCCTTCAGAAAGGTAATCTGTTTCTCCAAGTTGATTTAAACTCTTATCAAATACAACTACTCTTGATCCTTTTCTAGTATAAAGTCCAATTCTCAAATTATCATTGTATTCATCTAAAGAAAATTGATTTATAGTTGTTCCTTTTACTTTTGTTTCGTTATTAAATTTTATTGTTCCATTATCATTTATATTAAATTTATATATTTGTGTATACTTATCATAATTATAATCATAGTCATAGTTATTTATTTCTGAAAAGAATCCTATTATTCCTTTAAGTCCAAATATTTTTTTTATCAAAAATCCTAAATCTTCAGATTCATCTTCTTCATATTTTTCATTTAACAAATACATATTTTTTTCTGAAATATATGCATTTTTTACATTAAATAAATATGAATTTACTTTCACTCCTTCATCTTTATTTAAATCTAAACTTGAAATTATAGTATTATCTCTAGATTTAACTTTTGTTAAATATTGTATATTAGAAAGTTCTATTTTCTTTTCTTTATTGTTTTCATTATAGTAGATATCTATTTTATTATTTTCTTTTCTTAATTTTCCAGAAGATATTACAAATAATTTTCCATTAATGCATCTTGAAGTGTAATATTTTTCGTGTAATGTATATGTTTCTTTTAGCTTTGGCATTGATTTTGAAGATATATCATAAACATTTACAAGAGTATTTGATTTATTATAATTAATATATTTTTCAGCAATTACTACCAATTTATCTCCATAAAGTAATAAATCCACAGGAATATAATCATCTTCTGTTGACTCTATTCTTGTTTCTATTTTTGGATTTGTTGCATCTTCAACATTTGTAATAATTACTTTGTCTTCTGAAATAGAATAAATAAAATCTCCATCTGTTTTTGTTATATCAGCTTCATCAACATTTTCTACTTGAATATTTGTTGTAGAATGTTCTTTTGTAGTATTACCTTTTACAGTATTTTGATCAGACAAAGAATTAGTAGTCGTTATTTCAGCATCCATCACTCCTCCTGAATAGTCTATTAATTTAGGGCTTCCACCAATAATAGATCCTAATCCATATATTGGAAAAGTAAGAATTCTCAAAAATACATCATTATTGTAATTAGATTCTCCTTCATATATTTTCATTAATTCTTTTTCTGATTTGACGGAAACAAGTTTGTCTTCCTTCTTTTTAAAAGAAAAAAAGGCACATAAAATTACTGCTAATACTAGCACAATTATTATAAGCCATACAAGTATTTTTTTGTTTTTCACAAAATCCCCCTCCTTTATTGTTTTTATTATATCATTTAATAATAATTTTTCAACATAATTTTATAAAAATTGTAATTAATTTTTGATAATGTCATAGTAAAATTATTATTTGATTATGTCATAAT
>OLSB01003535.1_pt1 | contig 11226 bp, 8 predicted proteins | sample 1672071 | NCBI WGS metagenome assembly OLSB01 (sample SAMEA3136642, study PRJEB25190) | human gut metagenome | biome: human gut; feature: human-associated habitat; material: faeces | place: Austria | collected 2013
CAGATGCAGTCTGCTTCAGCAGACATGTTCTTCTTACATAAAAAAAATCCACTGTAATATTCCCCGTTCACAATAAGTAACTGTCGGCTTTCTATTACAGTGGAAAAATCTTATACCTGCTATTTTTGTTTTCTCAGAAAAATTACATTCCTTTTGCTTTCTTCACGCACTCCATCTGTGCCTCGATCACTGCGCTGCGCAGTCCCTTTTCTTCCAGAACACGTACTGCCTGAATCGTCGTTCCTGCCGGTGAGCATACCATATCTTTCAGTTCGCCCGGATGTTTGCCTGTCTCCAGCATCAGTTTCGCACTTCCGAGTACGGCCTGTGCCGCAAATTTATATGCCTGCGTACGCGGCATTCCATCTGCCACGGCAGCATCTGCCATCGCCTCAAGAAACATAAATACATACGCCGGAGAACTTCCGGAAACACCAACTACGACATCCATCAGACGTTCCGGGATCACTTCTGTTTTACCGAAAGTATTGCAGAGAGTTACTGCAAGAAGTGTTTCCTTTTCCGTCACCTGTTCATTGACGCAGAGTGCCGTCATGCCCTCGCCGACCATCGCCGGAGTGTTCGGCATCGTACGGATGATTTTTGTCCCTTCTCCCAGATGTTCCCCGAGCCACTGCAAAGTTTTACCCGGTGCAATGGAAATAAAAATCTGTCCTTCTTTTACATTATCTTTGATTTCATCCAGCACTTCTTCCAGAAACTGCGGTTTCACTGCCAAAAAAACAACATCTGCAAAATCCACAACCTGTGCATTTGTGTCTGCCTTCTGAATACCCAGTTCTTTCTCAATCTTTTCACGGGTTTTGTCTGATTTTGCAGATGCGATCATATCTCCATTCTTTACTTCACCACTTTTCAGAATTCCCTTTAACATGGCAGTCGCCATATTTCCACAACCGATAAAACCAATTTTCATGATAATCTTCCTCCTTATATGAAAACATTAAATCATATGCAGGTGCTGACAATACCATCAGCATCTCCTCTTCGTCACTTTACAATTCTATAGTAATATTTTATCTATATCATACCTGTTTTCACACAAAAAGTAAAATACTATCTTCTTATTTTGAACATTCTCCATTGTTATCATCCTGCTTATTGAAAGTGTAACGTTTTATGGTATTTTGCGTACTGATCAAGCAGATCACTCCACCTCTGTCCCTCCGGTTTGTTTTCGTTATTGTTGTAATTATCCGGTCCCTTCAGTTCATCCATGTATTGAGTATAATCCAGAATGTAGATATCAACTGTGGAAATGTCTCTGTCTTGGATTGCAAAAATATTGCAGTTTCCGGCAGAATCATTATATGGAAGTTTATTTCCGTTCGCATCAAGCGCTACCATAAAGCAATCACTGTCAGAACCCTCTTCATAAAGTTCATTTACTGTCAGTTCGTACGGAGTTCGGATCACAGATTTGAGCCCGATCCCTGCTTCATTCGCGTCGTTAAGTTCCATGACTTCGGTCTGAGAATCGTCTACCGTAACCGGAATATCAAAGTTCCAGTCACCTTCATATTTGTAGTAGCCCGCATCTGTTCCATATTTTTCATAGTCATCTTCTGACCATTCATAATCTGCTTCCAGTCCTCTTACCTTCGTGATATCCAGATGCAGATTAAAGGTATCCGGAATCTCAATATCTTTAATATATTTCTGATATTCTCCACCACGCTCAGATACTTTATTGATAAATTCTTCCAGCAGCGCATATCCTTCATCCGTTTCATCATTTAAATCATCCTGTGTCACGCCCATCTCATCCAGTACCTGCTGTGTCATTTCGTTATACTTTTCATTATATTCCGTATAATCTTTCGACGCCTGTGCGAGATCATAACGGAAAATACATGCATAAGTTTTATCATCCAGGAACTGCCCTTCCACCTGACCATCGATGACCGGATCTGCATCTGCATTAAAATCAACGCCACTGGTCATATCCAGGTCAATAACCGGTGTACCGCTTTCTGCTATGGTTTCCGTCTCTGGAAATGGCGTATCACTTTTAAGCTGCATCGTCATGTAAACTGCCTGGCTGTTGGCAAATACTTCGGAACATGTGATCGTCAGACCGTCAGCGGTTTTGGTGTAGGCGGTATCTTCTTTTGTTGCCGTAGCATTTGGGGCAGCTTCATTCCCTGTCGTATTGCTTTCTGTCTGATTTCCTTTCTCTCTGTCGGAAGCAGTATTTCCATTTTCTTTTGTCTCAGTTCCATCAACAGCTTCCAGTGTCGTTGCATGGTCTGCAAAATCTCCAAAGAAGCTTACGTTGTCCTGTAAGATTTCAAAAAGTCCACCCACAACCGGAATATTTTTTGCCATGACCGGATTTGTCATATAAAATATAAAACCAACTGCAAGTACTGCCGCCATACCGCCTGCAATCCTGCCCCCGATTTTCATCCAATGATATGGATCTTTTGGAGTTTTTTTCTGCATGGCAGTATCATTTTCAATCATGCGATATGCCTGATTAATCCGCTCATGTACAATTACCGGAATTTCCGTATCCTTCTGAAGCTTTTCCTGAAAATCCATTTCATTATTATTAAACGACTTCATTATGCACGTCCCTCCCTGACCTTATACTGATACATTTCTGCAATCTGTTTTCTTCCACGTTGGAGACGGGATTTCACAGTACTCTCCTTCATATCCAGAATCTCGCTGATCTCCCTGATATTAAAACCTTCCATATAATAAAGCAGGATTACCAGACGATACTTGTTATCCAGTGGTTCCAGTACCTGTGCCCATTCCTTCGACGCATATTCCTCTTCATAAAAAGGTGTTTCCGGCATCTCATCGGTGTAAGTAACCAGATTCTTTCTCTTCAGGATATCCTTACATTTATTGATCAAAATGCGTATCATCCATGTTTTGAAATATTGGTTCTGTTTCAGACTTTTCAGATTTTCATAACATGAGAGAATGGTATCCTGTATCGCGTCGGCAACGTCTTCATCGTTTTTCAGATATGCACAAGCGACCTTGTACATGCTCTGCACCTGCTCATCCATAAGCCGGCAGAACGCATCTTTGTCACCTTTTTTCGCCTTTCGTATCAAAAATTCATTCATCGTAGTCTCCATTCTCCTGTATTCGACCGGTCGTCAGGAAATGTTGTGTAAAAGCTTTGTTTATGTGCTTCTACTTATTAGACGCGCAAAACATCAAAAAGGATGCAGATTTTTTCATAAAATTTTCCACATGCAAAAAATACTGCAGAGTCACTGGAAGGGGTATGGCTCTGTGGCATGTTATTGTACTACTTTGCAAGCAGCATGGACAGATAAGAAGTTCTCGTGGTGTCCTGCATAGAATAGCCGATCGTCTGCAGTATTTCTTTAACCTTATCCAGTGCTGCTTCTTTTTTTTCTTCTGTTTCAACAATAATCTCCAGTTCCAGATAATCCCCAAGATTGGTAACAGTATCAACGCACGCTGTGATATTCTCCTTGTGAAAATACTGTCTCAGCTTTTCTACTGGAGGTACCGGTCGAAAACCGATGTGTTCGAGTATTTTCCGACAGATTTTGGCATCACCTACAGTTGTTTCCAACTCCTGTCTGGTCATGGAAATATTATCCATTTTTGCCCCCTTATATGTAATGGCTGCACTCCTCTTGCCTGTCATTCGATTCTCCGTACTGCGTACACGAAAAGCCTCATCCAAAGCGGCAAAATCATGATGATCTGACGTATAATAAGTATCCGATTCCAGAACAAGATCTGCCCTCACAAAACCCGTTTCTTCCAGAACCCTCTCTATATCTGTCCTGCTGTTTATCTTTAGTTTAATCTCAACTTCTACACTCATATTTGCTCCTGCTCCTTACATTAAAATACTGTCCAATTACCAGTTATTTTCTGTTACTGATACAGATTGATTTCTCAACACTTATAAAACATACAACTCATCTGAACTAAGGTAACTTCACTTCTTACTGCCTGTAAAATGACAGATCTTTTTCATCTAATATATCACAGTATAAATATCATGAACAGTACACCTCATATTATATAGTAGTCATTCAGAACTCATTTCAAACCTGACTTTTAATAATCAGGCTTTCCTAATACAGATTCACTTTTCTGCTATTTCTCCCATAGTATGTCATTTCGCAGGAAAGCCTTGCCTTACCATCTTCCCAGACTCAAAAATTCAATAAAAAAGAGGAACCCTTCATACGAAAATCTCCCCTTCCGAAACACCAGGAGATATTTTCAAAGGATTCCCCATACAACAAAATTTCTTATTCACACCCAGCCCAGGGTATGCAGAGGAACGGGCAACGTCCCTTTGCGGTTTTGTATGATTCTTTCAATCACATAATCTTTCTGAACAGATCTTTCAGATCTTCCACACTTGCATCTTTCGGGTTGCCCGGTGCGCATGCATCAGCGTGTGCAGATTCTGCAAGGAACTGAAGATCTTCTTCTTTAATTGCTTCCAGTTTTGTCGGAATTCCTACATCAACAGAAAGCTTTCTGACTGCATCGATTGCAGCTTTTCTGTACTCTTCCTGTGTCATGGAATCTACATCTTTGACACCCATAGCACGGGCGATTTCACGGTACTTTTCACCTGTACATTCCTGATTATATTCCATAACGATCGGGAGCATCATTGCGCATGCAACACCATGTGGTGTATCATAAACAGCACCCAGAGTATGTGCCATGGAATGTGCGATTCCAAGGCCTACATTTGAGAATCCCATACCTGCAATATACTGTCCAAGTGCCATTCCCTCACGGCCTTCTTTTGTGTTTTCTACTGCACCGCGAAGAGATTTGGAAATCAGTTCGATTGCTTTCAGATGGAACATATCTGTCATTTCCCATGCAGCTTTTGTGGTATATCCTTCGATTGCATGTGTCAGTGCATCCATACCTGTAGAAGCGGTCAGGCCCTTAGGCATAGAAGACATCATTTCCGGATCAACAACTGCGATGATCGGCATATCATGTGGGTCAACACATACGAATTTACGTTTCTTTTCAACATCAGTAATAACGTAGTTAATAGTAACTTCTGCAGCGGTTCCTGCTGTTGTCGGAACTGCAATGATCGGTACGCAAGGTTTCTTTGTCGGTGCAGTGCCTTCCAGACTTCTTACATCTTCAAATTCCGGATTCGCAATGATAATTCCAATTGCTTTTGCAGTATCCATAGAAGAACCGCCACCGATTGCAACGATATAATCTGCACCGGATTTTTTAAATGCGGCCACACCATTCTGTACGTTCTGGATTGTCGGGTTTGCCTTAATATCAGAGTAAATTTCGTATTCCAGACCATCTTTTTCAAGGACATCTGTTACCTTACTTGTAACATTAAATTTAATCAGATCCGGGTCGGAACATACAAAAGCTTTCTTAAATGCATGTGCTTTTGCTTCGTTTGCGATCTCAGCGATTGCGCCTGCTCCGTGATAAGAAGTTCCATTCAAATTGATTCTGTTTGCCATGATTAAACATTCCTTTCTTACTTGTCTGCACATTGTCTTTTGCATCTGTACAACATTATTTGCTTTAACTTTGTCATTATATTAACAATGCATCCATAAAAAAGAAAGTTACAAAATTCGTTAAGTGTAACGTTTCCTGTAACTTTCGTGATTTGTTCCAAATTTATATATTCATGTTCAGTAAAAATGACAGTGTATTTTCTATATAGCGTCTGTTTTTCAATAAAAGTCCTTTATTTACGGGATTTTTGTAATGTCAATTTAAAATTTCAAGATCCACAAAAACCTCTGCAAGTTTTCCCGGCATACCGTCAACCACTGTCTGAGCAAGTTCCTCCGGTGTACATGTCAACTCTCCTGTCACCCATCTTACCGTCATATAAATTGAGCTCTGGCAATACATTTCCAAAAGATAATGGATGTTTTCTCCGGCTTTTTTGCCACTTTTTTCACAAATTAAATTTTCATAAAATTCCAGAATCAATTCAAAATCATGCTGTCTGAGAGAGTTCTGTTCATCATAGCGAAATGCCGCAACAAAAAATGTCTGCTCTTCCTGAATATAAGTAAACTTCTTCACAAGCGCATCGTAAACTGTTTTTCCCTGTCCCATATGCTCAAAAGATTTCACCAGAAGCTTGTCAAAATACCAGTTGATCAGATCATATTTATCCATAAAATTTCTGTAAAAAGTCTGCCTGGTAAGCCCACATTCTTCCGTAATCTGCTTTACTGTAATGTTTTCTACCGAAGTAGATTTCATACATTCTTTCATTGCTCTTGCGAGCCGGTATTTCGTTTTTTCTCCCTTTATCAGATCTCTCTGGTTGCCTGTTTCAGCCATTCTTTTTCATCCTCATTTAAGTATGGTGTGATTGTCTCATACACTTTGCGATGGTAATCATTTAATAGTTTTCTTTCATGGTCAGACATCTGTTTGGGATCAATTCCCTCCAGATCAAATGGAACCATTGTCAGTGTTTCAAACCTCATAAACTGTCCGAAAGAAGTCTTTTCTGCCTTTCTGCAAAGCACAAGATTTTCATGTCGGATTCCAAATTCTCCCTCCAGATAATAGCCCGGTTCATCAGAAGTAAGCATACCTTCTTCGAGTATCGGCGCCGGACGATCCGTGAGGTTTTTCCAGCGAAAACCATTTGGTCCCTCATGCACATTTAAAAGATAACCGACACCATGTCCAGTGCCATGATTATAGTCCTCTTCCAGTTCCCAGAGTGGTCCTCGCGCAAGATAATCGAAGTTTAATCCGGTACATCCATACTTGAATTTCGCAGCTGCCAGATTCAAATTCCCACGCAGAACAGCGGTAAAATATTTCTTTTCTTTGTCGCTGACCGGTCCGAGAACTATCGTTCTTGTAATGTCTGTCGTGCCTTCCAGATAGTGTCCACCGGTATCTGCAAGTACCATTCCTTTCGCTTCGAGCGGAATATCCGTCTCCTTTGTTGCACTGTAATGTACAATAGCTGCATGTGTTCCATATGCAATGATCGGATCGAAACTGTCCCCGAGAAAATGCTCCTGTTCACTTCGGAATTGATAGAGTTTTTCCGCCGCACTCAGTTCTGTGATCGTCTCTTTTGCCACATTTGTTTTCAGCCAGTGAATGAATTTAGTAACCGCCACTCCGTCTTTAATGTGTGCGAACCGCTCATTTTCCATCTCTGTAAAGTTCTTGACAGCTTTCGGAAGAAGTGTCAGATTTACCTCATCCAAAATCACCGCATCTGCCGGAATATTGCTCACAAGGCGACTGTTGACACCGGATTTGGAGAGAAGGATTCTGCTGCCGGACGGTATCGCCTGTACGTAAGAATAAACTTCATTATATGGATAAATTTTCACTCCGTCAGCTTCCAGATTCTCACAGATTTTCTGCGCAAAGGCACTGACATTTGCATATAACCGAAGCTCGGTATCTGTCATGATCAGATAAGAAAGCACCACCGGACAACAGTGAATATCATTGCCTCGGATGTTCAAAAGCCACGCAATATCATCAAGTGAAGTCAGGACAAAAACGTCTGCATTTTTTGCTTTCATCTGCTCGCGGATCTTTGCAATTTTATCTGCTCTTGTCTCACCGACCCATTTTACATCAAGCTCCATCACCGGTTCACATGAAAGTGCCGGACGGTCCTTCCAGATTTCCTCGATCAGATCATCATCTACCGAAAAACTAATGTCTTTTTCTGCCAGAAGCTGTTGCAATTCTTCCGCCTCTTTTGCACTTACTGTACGTCCGTCAAAGCCCAGACACATCCCCTGTTCCAGTTTTTCTTTCAGAAATTCATGGACGGTCGGAACTCCCGGTTCCCCGGATTTAAACAGTTCGATCGTACTTCCCTTAAGCTGATCCGCCGCCTGAATAAAGTATCTGCCATCCGTCCAGAGTCCTGCCATATCCTTCATGATAACCGCTGTTCCTGCCGAACCCGTAAAACCTGTAATATATTTTCTGCATTTAAAATAATCACCCACATATTCTGAACCGTGGAAATCATCTGTCGGAACCAGATATGCATCGACTCCTTTTTCTTTCATAAGAATACGAAGAGCTTCCAGCCTTTCTTTTACTGTCATAACCTACGCCTCCCGCCTGATAATCTGTAAATCTGTAATCCATGTTAAACAGATTCTTTCTGTTTGTCAACTAAGAGAACTTCCCTTATACCCCGTCAGGGGACCTCGCCGGTCCCCTGACAACCCCTTGGCTCCTTAAAATCTCCCAGATTATCCAACTATGTAAACATACAAAAAGTACCAGAACACCCTGTCTATGTGTGGAGGAGGGTATCCTGGTACTCTGACACTCTATTGATTTAATTAAAATTTTATTCTTGCTTTGCGTGGCCCGGTGGGGTGCGCGAGGGGAGAGCGGCCTTCGCAACTGTGAGCGCCCTCCCCTCGCATAGGGTTTTCATATTTTATAAAATACAATTCCCCTGACTTTTAAGGCAATGATCAACCTTTTGGTTCAAAAGACATTTTCTTAGAAAAGTCCTGTGATCTTGCCTGTTTCATCCACATCAATACGTTCTGCAGCCGGTACCTTCGGCAGACCCGGCATGGTCATAATCTCACCCGTCAGGGCTACGATAAAGCCTGCACCTGCGGAAATCTTCAGGTTACGTACAGTAACTTCGAAGTCTGTCGGTGCACCGAGTTTTGTCTGGTCATCTGTCAGGCTGTACTGTGTCTTAGCCACACAGATCGGGCAGTTGCCAAATCCGAGTGCTTCCAGCTGTTTTGCCTGTTTCTGGGCATTTGCCGTAAGTACAACTTTCTTGCCGCCATATACTTTCTGTACGATCTGGTTCAATTTGTCCTCGATGGAGCCTTCCAGTTCGTATGCATAGGAGAAGTCGTTCGGTTCTTCAACAAGACGGAGAACTTCTTCTGCAAGCTTGATTCCGCCTTCACCGCCTTTTGCCCATACTTCGGAAAGTGCTACGTTTACGCCGAGTTCTTTACATTTTGCTTCTACAAAATCGAGCTCTGCTTTTGTATCTGTCGGGAATGCATTGATAGCAACTACGCAAGGAAGTTTATATACATTCTTGATGTTGCTTACATGTTTCAGAAGGTTCGGGATACCTTTTTCAAGTGCTTCCAGATTTTCATTGTTCAGGTCTGCCTTCGGAACACCACCATTGTATTTCAGTGCACGCACGGTTGCTACGATAACAACAGCGCTCGGGTGCAGATCTGCCATACGACACTTGATGTCGAGGAATTTTTCAGCACCAAGGTCAGCGCCAAATCCTGCCTCTGTGATCGCATAATCAGCAAGTTTCAGAGCCATCTTTGTTGCTGTTACGGAGTTACATCCGTGTGCGATATTTGCGAATGGTCCGCCATGTACGATTGCCGGAACGTGTTCCAGTGTCTGAACAAGGTTCGGTTTCAGGGCATCTTTCAGAAGCGCAGTCATAGCACCTTCTGCATGAAGGTCACCTGCTGTTACCGGTTTCTGCTCTGCAACTTTACCATATGTGTAACCGATGATGATTCTGGAAAGTCTTTCTTTCAGGTCTTTGATGTCACTTGCAAGGCAAAGGACTGCCATGATCTCGGATGCAACAGTAATGTCATATCCGTCTTCACGAGGCATACCATTTGTCTTTCCGCCAAGTCCGTCTACTACATTACGGAGCTGACGGTCGTTCATATCCACACATCTTCTCCATGTGATCTTTCTCGGGTCAATGTTCAGTGCATTGCCCTGGAAGATATGGTTATCAATCATTGCTGCAAGAAGGTTGTTGGCTGCACCGATCGCATGGAAGTCACCTGTGAAATGAAGGTTGATATCTTCCATCGGAACTACCTGTGCATAACCGCCGCCTGCTGCGCCACCCTTTACACCGAATACCGGTCCGAGGGATGGCTCACGGAGAGCTACCATTACGTTTTTGCCAAGTTTCTGCATACCATCTGCAAGACCTACGGTTGTTGTGGTCTTTCCTTCACCAGCCGGTGTCGGGTTGATTGCAGTTACAAGGATCAGTTTACCATCCTTTTTGTCACTTTCTTTCAGAAGATTGTAATCAATTTTTGCTTTGTATTTTCCGTACTGCTCCAGATATTTGTCATCAATACCTGCTTTTTCTGCAATCTTTGTGATTGGCAGCATTTCGCACTCCTGTGCAATTTCGATGTCACTTTTGAATCCCATAATTGTCTCCTTTCTGTAGGCACCGCGTCACTTTTTAGTAAAAAAAAGCAGTATCCGAGGTTTCCTCAAATACTGCCCAGACGGTCGGCTCTGCAAATCTCTGATTCCCATGTGGTGATTTCCACTGCTCCGCCAGTCATCAGAGATTCTTTTAAATTGTTGAGACAATTTTATCATAAAGACTTTAGTTCGTCAAGAAATTATCAAAATTATTCTTTTCTTTTTGCAAAAGTACAAAAAAATCAAAATAAATTTTGTATATTTTTCACACATATTTCCCATCAAATTTATGCAACTTTAAAACCTGTGCTTACGCTTCCGCGGTCAGCTTCTCCAACTCCTCCACATAAGAAGCAAACACATCCAGCGCCTCTTCCACAGGCTCCGGCTTCGTCATATCGACGCCGCAGATCTTCAAAAGGTCGATCGGATCCATCGAGCAGCCGCCGCTTAAGAACTGTTTGTACTTCTCCACGATACCCGGCTCCCCTGCCAGGATCTTGCTGCTGATCGCAATCGCCGCCGAAAATCCCGTTGCATACTGATATACATAGAACGGTGTATAAAAATGCGGAATTCTCGCCCATTCCAGCGCGATCTGCGGATCCGAAATCATATCCGGTCCGAAATACTCCTTGTTGATCGACAGATACAGCTCCGAAATACCGTCCGCCGTCAGCGTGCCTTCCTCTGCCATCTTCTCATGAATCCGCTTCTCAAACTCCGCAAACATCGTCTGGCGGAACACCGTTCCCTTAAACTGATCCAGGAAATAATTCAGCAGGAAAATCTTCTCCTCTTTTTCTTTCGCATGCTTCAGCAGATAGCGGATCAGCAGTGCCTCGTTGCAGGTTGATGCCACCTCAGCGACAAAGAGGCGGTACTCCGCATACGTAAACGGCTGTGTATGGTTCGAATACCAGGAATGCAGCGAATGGCCCATCTCATGCGCCAGTGTGAAGACCGAATCGATATTTCCGTTAAAGCTCATCAGCACATACGGATGGGAATCGTAAGAACCCCAGG
>OLSB01003536.1_pt1 | contig 11226 bp, 8 predicted proteins | sample 1672071 | NCBI WGS metagenome assembly OLSB01 (sample SAMEA3136642, study PRJEB25190) | human gut metagenome | biome: human gut; feature: human-associated habitat; material: faeces | place: Austria | collected 2013
GGCCACATTAAGTGGCCTTCGGCTCGTGCGGAACTTGTATCGAGCAAAGCGTCGGGCCGCTCCTAGTGCGGTTACGTGGTCGTTTGCATCTGGCGTGTTAGGGCCACTGGGTTGTGGCCTTGATTCCGCTGCAAGCGGGTAAAGACTGATATTGTCAACGCGAGGGGCTCATTCTTTTTGGTGGGCCTCTTTTTCTGGTATGGGGGGACTTTGGTTTATGGCTAAGCGTTCGGGGTCGTATTCTGTGCCGTTCTCGTTTGATTTGCTTTCGTTTGGTGAGGCTGTGGGGCTTGCTGCCGATACGGGGCGGATTTCTGGGGATGCTGGTCCTCTGCTCGAGACGGTTGTCGATATGCTCGATGAGCTGGGGCGGCCGGACGAGTACTTTGATTGCATTCAGGTTGCCGGTACCAATGGCAAGACTTCGACCACGCGTTTTTCGGCTGCTATCCTTCGCGGCGAGGGGCTCAAGGCTGCGCTTTATACGTCGCCGCAGCTTGTTCGCTATCCCGAGCGCATGGAGGTCGATGGGCACGTCGTAAGCGATGAGGCGTTTGCCCGTGGCGTTTCTGCTGCTGTTGAGGCGGGGCATCGAGTGAATGCGCGCCGCGTGGTGGCGGGGGAGCGTGCCTATACCATCACGCCTTTTGACCTGCTGACGGCCGCCGCGCTTGTGGTGTTTGCCGAGGCTCGCGTGGATGTCGCCGTGCTCGAGGTCGGCATGGGCGGTCGCTGGGACGCCACGAGCGCGACCGATCCCGTTGCCGTTGCCATCACGGGCATCGGACTCGATCACACGCGCATTCTGGGCGATACGCTCGAGGCGATTGCGGGGGAGAAGGCTGCGGTCATTAAGCCCGGACGCCTGGTTGTGCTGGGCGAGGGCACGCATGAGCCGAGCGTTCAGCGCGTTATGGACACACGTTGTCGCGAGTGTGGTGTGATGCCGCTGGTGGTGAGCCACGCCACGACCAAGGTGCCGGCGCATGTGGGCGATACGGTTGAGTTTAGCTGTACCACGCCGCGTGCGATTTATACGTCGAGCATGGTTAAGCCGGCGTATCAGCCGCAGAATGCCGCGTGCGCGATTATGCTCTGCGAGGGGTATCTGGGTCGCGAGCTCGACCACGAGGCGCTTGATGCTTCGCTTATGGGCTGTGCCACGCCGGGCCGTTTTGATGTGTTGGGAACCGATCCGCTCAAGCTGATCGACGCCTGCCATAACCCCCAGAGCTGCGAGAACTTTGTGAGCGCCTTGGACGAGATCGATCCGTGCGTAGAGAATCGCCCCACGTTGCTGTGCGCCGCGCTGGCAGACAAGGACGTGGCGGGTATCGTCGACGTGCTGATCCCGGCCTTCCCGCGCGTGGTCGTCACACAGACCGATTCCGATCGCGCCCTGCCGGCGGAGGAGCTTGCTGCCCTGGTGGACTCCGATAAGCTCGCAGGCGTGTACCCCAGCGTGTCCGAGGCCCTCGCAGCCTTTGAGGCCGCAGGCGAGCCCTTCGTAGCAGCAGGCACCATCACCCTGGCCGGCGAAGTTGCCGGTCTGCTCCGCTAGATCCCTTCCGCAGGGTAGCTAGTTTGCCTGCTCGCCACGAAATGGGCCTATCTACTACGTTTGACCGGCTACCCTCAACCATGCCGAGAATCGCAAAATCAAAACCGCAGGTAGAAGGCTTGTCAATTTTCAAAAAATACCCGCATGGTCGCCCCATGCGGGTTAAACGTAGTAGATAGGCCCATTTCGTGGCGACATTCATGTGATGCGGCAAAGGGGCTGTCCCTTTGCCGCATTGCCTAGTCTAGGCGGACCGGATCGTGGGGGTAGGCGTTGAGGATCTCGACGCCGCTCTCGGTGATCAGGGCAAGGTCCTCGATGCGGACGCCGGTGCGGCCGGGGAGGTAGATGCCCGGCTCGATGGAAAACGTCATGCCCTGCTCCACGACCTGCTCGTTGACGAGCGAGACGTCGCCCGGCTCGTGGTCTTGCAGGCCGATCGAGTGTCCCAGACGGTGCGTAAAGTACTTGCCATAACCCGCGTCCTCAATCACGTCGCGCGCGGCACGGTCCAGGTCGCACATGCGCACGCCCGGGGCGATGAGCGCCTCGGCGGCCTCGTTGGCGCGGCGCACGATGTCGTAGATGCGTGCCGTCTCCTCGTCCGGCTCGCCCCAAAAGAACGTGCGCGTCATGTCCGAACAATAGTTGCGGCGACGTCCGCCAATATCGAACAGCACCACGTCGCCACGCTTGAGTACCGTATCGTCTGGCTCGTGGTGCGGGTCGCCGGCGTTGGCGCCAAAGCTCACGATGGGCGGAAAGCTAAAGCCCTCGCAATCGTGCTTGCGATACAGGCCAAGCATCTGGTCGGCGATCTCGCGCTCTGTCACGCCTTCGTGGACGAGCTCGATCGCGTCGGCCATCACGGCGTCGTTAGCGGCCGAGGACACGCGCATAAGCTCCTGCTCGGCGGCGTCTTTGTAGGTTCGCGCGGCGGTCACGGCAAAATCGCCTAGGAAGAATTCGCTCGCGGCATGGCGCTCCATGAGGGGCATCAAGAAGCCGGAGCGCATGACGGTGTCGATGCCGAGCGGTTTGGTCGGATCAACCTCGCGAGCGATGGCGTCGGCCACGACGTCGGTATCGGTGTGGTACGCGACGCGGGCATTGTCATACTCGGGCAGCTGATGCAGCGCGTTGACCAAGATCACGGGCTCGCTACCGCGTGCGAGCAGTACGCCGCAAAAACGCTCGAACATATCGGCATAAAAGCCGGTCAGGTAATAAATCGACCACGGGTCGTTTACGAGTAGCTGCGCGCCGGGGTGCTGAGCCTCGAGCGCATCGAGCACGCGTGCCACGCGCTGGTCATCGACATGTGCCATACATCGTCCTTTCGTTAGGTTGCCACCATGGTATCCCCAATGCCAGGGTAGTCAATTTGGGACGGGGCTATTTTAGCTGCGTCAAACATGCGAGCTGATAGGTAAAAGTAGTCAATATGGTCCCGTCCCAAATGGGCTGGTTTCAAAACTATGGCGGATTACGGGGCTGGACCTGTATTACTTGACCATGGGAAAATCGCGAAATTAAAACCGCAGGTAGAAGGCTTATCAAAAATCGAAAATTGCCGGTATGGGTGGGGGTCTCCGAATCAGCCCCGTAATCCGGCATAGTTTTGAAATGGCACTAAAGTAGGCACAAGCTAAATACCGATCCCAAGGCAAGTTGCGGTGGAATAGTTCCTTGATGCCGGGGTTTTGGCGGAAATCGGGAACTATTTCACCGCAATTGAGGAGGGGCGGGGCGGATGCGGGGTAGCTAAAAGAGCACCGTCCCAAACGAGCTGCTTAGGCCGGGTCGATGTCCATGCTGGCGATGAGGTCGGTACCGGTGTCTAGGAGGTTGGGGAGGACTACATCGCCCATGCGGATGGGGGCTTTGACCACTAGGCCGCGGATGAGGTCCATGGTCTGGGCATGGAGTTCGAGCGGGATGGCTTCGGCCGTGCGCACGGGCAGCAGTGCCTCGTCGCCGCCTGATACTGCCACGGTGGTAGTGAGGACGCGCATGGGGCAGGTGAGCTCCTGATGTGCGAACTTATCGCCGCGCGGGCAGCTGTTGCCGGTCACGGCGCGCACCGTCGCCACGCGGTCGTCGGCCCCGCGCTCCACTTCCACCGTAAGGAGGCACTCGGATGGGCAGGTGGTGCAGTTGAACTGTAGCGTCTCGATCGCATTTGTGCTCATGGCTATGCCTCCTCGACGGGCTCGACGGAAAGGATAATCTCGCTGGCACCCAGGTCGAGCGCTCGCTGTATCACCTTTGCCGACATCGGGAAGCTTTCCATAACGCTCGGTTTAAACGCGCGGACCTTGCCCGTAAGCAGTTCCTCGTCGCCCGCCAGAATGCGCACGCGGGCGGCATCGACCGGCCGGCGCACGCGAAAGTTGAGCCTGGTGAGTGCCACGGCCGTAATACATCCCGGCAGCGCGTAGCCGGCAATGCCGGCAGGGGAGACCGTGAGCTGGCAGCCAGCGCCCGTCTCGACATCCGCGCCGGTCCCCAGCGCGTACGTCGCCGCGGCTGCACCGGCACGCTCGGACTCGGCCGTCACGTTATCGGCCAGGTCGTGCACGTGCAGCACGTTGCCGCAGGCAAAGATGCCCGGCACGCCCGTCTGCAGGCTCTGGTCCACCACGGCGCCGCGCGTGCGCGGGTCAAGCTCAACACCCGCGCCTACCGAAAGCTCGTTCTCGGGAATCAAACCTACCGAAAGCAGCAGCGTGTCGCACGGAACGATGCGCTCGGTCCCCGGAATGGGCGCCAGATTTTCGTCGACCTGGCTCACCTCGACGGCCTCCACGCGGTCATGCCCAATCACGCGCGTGACGGTGGTGGACAGGTGCAGCGGAATGCCAAAATCGTCCAGGCAGTTCTTCACATTGCGGCGCAGGCCGTTGGCGTATGGCATAAGCTCGTACACGCCCTCGACCGAAATCCCCTCGAGCGTGCAGCGACGCGCCATGATGAGCCCAATGTCGCCCGAGCCTAAAATGACGGCGCGCGAGCCGGGCTTGAGGTTGTCGATGTTGATGTATCGCTGCGCCAGGCCGGCGGTAAACACGCCGGCGGGGCGGCTACCGGGAATCTTGATCTCGCTACGCGTGCGCTCGCGGCACCCCATGGCAAGGACGACGGCGCGCCCGGTGAGCTGCAACATGCCGGCGGGGCTCATGAGCGTGACGGTGTGGGACGAGGCATCGCTCGCCGCGCCACTTGCGCCCGTGCCTGCGACTTTGTCCTCGCTTGAGTCGATCCCAATCACCATACTGTCCAGGAACAGTGCGATATCGGTTTTGCGCACCTGGTCGATAAAGCGCTGTGCGTACTCGGGACCGGTCAGTTCCTGCTTAAAGTGTGAGAGGCCAAAGCCCGGGTGGATGCACTGGCGCAGGATGCCGCCCAGGTGCTGCTCGCGCTCCACGATGGCCACGCGCGCTCCGGCCTTGTGTGCAGCAAGTGAGGCCGCCATGCCGGCAGGTCCGCCGCCGATAACGACTACGTCGAACGCCTGCGTCTGCACGGCGCCGGCAGCAACTGATGCCCTGTCGGCATCTGCGCAAGTGCACTCGACGCCCGATACCGCACCCATATCGATACTCGTCGCCATCCTAGCGCACCCCCTTCAACGGTCCCTCTACCAGCCAGGAGCCATCGTCCTCCAGCAGCACCTCGCTGGGATCGCAGCCCAGCTCGCGGGCCAGAATCCGCACCACGCGGCTCTGGCAAAAGCCGCTCTGGCACCGACCCATGCCGGCACGGCAGCGGCGTTTGACGCCCTCGACCGAAACCGCACCCGGGCGGCGTCGAATCGCGGCCACGATCTCGGCCTCGGGCACCGTCTCGCAGCGGCAGACAATCTGCCCCCACGCGGGGTCGGACTCGATCAGCTTTTCCTTGCGCGCAAGCGGCGCGCGGTCGAAGTCGTCCGGCGCGCGGCGAATCGAATCCCAATCGGCCCGCTCGCGCAAAGCAACGCCCGCCTCGCGCATCACGTGCTCCATTCGCTCGGCAATGGCCGGAGCGCTCGCTACGCCCGGCGACTGAATGCCCGCCGCCTGGAACAGCCCCGGCACCACGGCGGACTGTCCAATAAAAAAGTCGTTCGTTCCCTTAATGACCGGACGCCCGCCGGCAAATGCTCGCACCACGCGGCGCGTATCCAGATCGGGCACCAGCTTGCGCGCGCCGCCCAACAGCGCGTTTACGTCGCCCGCATAGGTCTGCGTGTCGCCCGCCTCGCGCACAGCGGCCGTCGCGGTGATCACCGTGTTGCCGTGGACGGTGCCCGTAACGATGACGCCCTTGGAAACCGGCGTGGGTACGGGGTAGAGCGGCATGAGTGCGCGCGGCTCCTTGTCCAGCACCACAATGTTGCCCTGGCGCCAGACCATCTGGAACTCCTCGGCGCCCGCCATATGCGAGATGTCTGCGGCGCCGTTGCCCGCCGCGTTAATCAAATAGCGGCAGCGCACATCACCGGCCGGTGTTACCAGCGTAAAACGAGCGGTCCCGTCACCGCTCCTGTCGCCAGCGCCGGGAGCTACCTCGATCGTCTCCACCGGTGCGGAGCGCACAAACGTCACGCCGTTGGCTACGGCGTTCTCCATCGCGGCGATGGCGACCTCAAACGGATCGACATAGCCGGTCGAGGGACACCACAGCGCGTACGTGGCCTGGGCGCTGGCGCGCGGCTCCAGCTCGTGGATGCGCTCGGCCCCGATGATCGCCAACTCGGGTACGCCGTTTGCCAGCCCGTTGCTTTGCAGCTGCTCCAGCTGCGCGCGGTCTTGGTCGCTAAAGCCCAGCACCATGGACCCGGTGCGGCAAAACAAAAAGCCCAGCTCCTGGGCCCACGTGCCATATAGCTCGCAGCCGCGGGCGTTGACCTGGGCCTTAACCGTGCCCGGTGCCGGATCGTAGCCGGCGTGCACCAGGCCGCCGTTGGCCTTCGACGCGCCCAGGGCAATGTCGTTGGCCGCCTCGACCACGCAGATGGACAGGTCATAGCGTGCGAGCTGCCGCGCGATGGCGCATCCGGTGATGCCCGCGCCCACAATCGCGATATCAAACGTTTCCGTCACAGTGCCTCCAAGACGAGTTGACAGGCTGTCAATAAGGCTATCCTACGGTGTGCGCATCCCCCGCGCAGCGGCAATGCGGCGAACAGCCCCGCTGCATCCGCCAACGGCAGGCGAGGGGAGACTCAGGTCAATCGGTGACCTCGTCTGGCACCCCTGTTGTCAAAGGTTTGTCTCGTTCTGTAACGGTAAGCAGAAGAGTTGGGTTCCAGATGTTACAGATCGAGATGTTTGCCAGGCAGGCCCTCTGTTTGTCTTGATTTGTAACAGTAAGAGTAGAAAATCGGTCCTATGTGTTACAGATTGAGATTTAAAGTCAGGGAGAGGTTATCTGTCTCGATCTGTAACATCTCGGGACCGTTTTGGGGTCTAGATGTTACAGATTTAGATGAACCCATCAGTCGGTTTCGAATGTCTAAATCTGTAACAGTTAGACCTGTTTTTGCCGAGTTGATGTTACAGATTGAGATATTGAGATTGGACATTTTCCTTTGTCTTGATCTGTAACAGATAGAAGGGTTTCTGGCCCCTAGTTGTTACAGATTGAGATATTTAACGGAGGGCTCACCGTTCATCTTGATCTGTAACAGTAGGGACTGATTCTGGAGCCAAGATGTTACAGATTGAGATTTAAGTCTGGGAGAGAACGGTTTGTCTAATTCTGTAACATCTGGACCCGGATTCCGCTCTCACCTGTTACAGATTGAGATGTTTCTATCCGCCCATGCCTGCGACCTGCCAAATCGTTAACCCCCGTGTTACACTAACTCGAGTTGTAACTACCCCGAAAGGTACCCGTAATGTCCAAGTACATCTCCGAGCTCATGTCGCCGCAGCTTATGGGCGTCATCTATGCCTTTGTTGGCTTTATCATCGCCCTGTACGTGCTGTCGGTCGTCTATGTGTTTATTGACGCCCGCCGCCGCGGCGCTAGCGCTTACGTGGCATGGGGCATTATTGCCCTCATCCCGTTTGTAGGCCTCATTGCCTACCTGGTCCTGCGCCCGCACTCCTATGCGGCCGACCGCGAGGAGCAGGAGCTGGACATGGCCCTGCGCGAGCGCCAGCTTGCCCAGTACGGCACCTGCCCGCAGTGCGGTGCGCCCATCGAGAAGGACTTTGTGGTCTGCCCGGTGTGCGACACCCAGGTTCGCAACGTGTGCCCCAGCTGCCATCGCCCGCTCGACGCACACTGGAAGGTCTGCCCCTACTGCCGAACTCGCATCCAGTAGCGCATCCATCGCCGGGCTGGCCGCAAGCCACGGGCACGCTAGGCGCACCGCGCGCTCCGCACGCGCCCCACGCGATGAAGCATGCGTAGAAATTCGCCCGCCGTGCCATTCAGGTGCGGCGGGCGCTTGTATACCTAGGTAACCTGCCTATAATGATGCAAGTCAAAACGCACGCGCCGGCAAGCGCAATGCACACCGCACGGCGCCAAGCAGCACTTGCACAAGGCATCCGAGAGGAGAAAACATACCCATGAAGGCACTCTACAATGACGGTTCGGTGGCCGAGCTCCCGCAGGACGAGGTCACGCACGTCATCCGCCACTCCGCCGCGCACATCATGGCGCAGGCCATCAAGCGCCTGTACCCCCAGGCCGATTTTGCCTACGGCCCCGCGACCGACAACGGTTTTTACTACGACGTCGACCTACCCGAGGGCGTGAAGATCAGCGAGGACGATTTCCCCGCGATCGAGGCCGAGATGAAGAAGATCTGCAAGGAGAACCTCAAGTTCTCCGTGTACGAGAAGTCCCGCGCCGAGGCCATCGCCCTTATGGAGGAGCGCGGCGAGAAGTACAAGGTCGAGCACATCGGCGATCTGGACGACGACGCCCGCATCACCTTCTACCAGCAGGGCGACTACATCGACATGTGCGTCGGCCCCCACATCTGCTACACCAAGGCCCTCAAGGCCTTTAAGCTCACCGGCGTCTCGGGCGCCTACTGGAAGGGCGACAAGGACAACAAGATGCTCACCCGCATCAACGGCGTCGCCTTTGCCACCAAGGAAGAGCTCGACGAGCACATGCACATGCTGGAGGAGGCCAAGAAGCGCGACCACCGCAAGATCGGCCGCGAGATGGACCTCTTTATGATGCGCGACGAGGCCCCTGGCTTCCCGTTCTTCCTGCCCAACGGCATGATCCTTAAGAACACGCTGCTGGACTACTGGCGCGAGATCCACCACAAGGCCGGCTACGTGGAGATCTCCACGCCGCTCATCATGAACAAGCAGCTGTGGAAGACCTCGGGCCATTGGGACCACTACAAGGACAACATGTACTCCACCGTCATCGACGACGAAGAGTACTGCATTAAGCCCATGAACTGCCCGGGCGGCGTGCTGGTGTACGCCTCCAAGCCGCACTCCTACCGCGAGCTGCCCATCCGCGCCGGCGAGATTGGCCTGGTGCACCGCCACGAGCTGCGTGGAGCCCTGCACGGCCTGTTCCGCGTGCGCTGCTTTAACCAGGACGACGCCCACCTGTTTGTGCGTCCCGACCAGCTGACCGACGAGATCGTGGGCGTGGTCAACCTTATCGACTCTGTGTACCAGAAGTTTGGCTTTAAGTATCACGTTGAGCTTTCCACCCGCCCCGAGGACTCCATGGGTTCTGACGAGGACTGGGCACGAGCCGAGGAGGGTCTGCGCACCGCTCTGGAGAAGCTGGGCATGGAATACGAGGTCAACGAGGGCGACGGCGCCTTCTACGGCCCCAAGATCGACTTCCACCTGGAGGACTCGCTCGGCCGTACCTGGCAGTGCGGTACCGTGCAGCTCGACTTCCAGATGCCGCTCAACTTTGACCTGGAGTATGTGGACGCCGACGGTACCAAGAAGCGCCCCATTATGCTGCACCGCGTGTGCTTTGGCTCCATCGAGCGCTTTATTGGCATTCTGATCGAGCACTTTGCGGGCAAGTTCCCCACCTGGCTGGCTCCCGTGCAGGTCAAGGCGCTTCCGGTCTCCGAGAAGAGCCGCGACTATGCCCACGAGGTGTGCGCCAAGCTGGAAGAGGCCGGCATTCGCGTGGTCTGCGACGACCGCGACGAGAAGATCGGCTACAAGATCCGCGAGGCCCGCAGCATCGATCGCGTGCCCTATATGCTCATCCTGGGCGAGAAGGAGGTCGAGGCCGGCAACATCTCCGTCCGCGATCGCTCCAACGAGACCGTCCCGATGAGCGTTGACGAGTTTGTTGCCAAGGTGACCGAGGAGATCAAGACCCGCGCCTAGCACAAACAATACAAGAAGCAATAAAGGCGATCGTCCTCGCGGGCGGTCGCCTTTTTTGTTGTGCAAAAAGGTACGCATTGTCGGCGATGCTTCTTCGGCCGAGGTGTTTGTCAACGAAGGTGCGCTCGTGTTCTCCACGCGCATCTACCCTGCGACCTATGGCGTGTCCGTTGACGCCGCTGGCGCGAACGTGACCTACCACGCGCTCAACATCTAGGCGACTCGTCGCATATTGGCGCTATACTGCAGCCGTTGCCCACGATGTGGGAAACATCCGCATCGTGGGCTTTTGTTTTGAGGGGACGGTGCCACGTGGACGTGCAACAGCTAGAAGAGGCTTGGGCTGCAAGGGCCAACGCACGTGAGGCGCGACTGGTTGCAGCCTCGCATGCGCCGGCAGCGCTTGCGCTGTTGGGGACTGTGCGCCCCGGTGACCGCCTGGTGGCCTTTGCGGATGACTTTGCCAAAGCTTTTGTGCGCGGCTTTGATGGCTGCGACATGGCTATGGTGGGGGAGCCGTCGGTTGCGGCGTTTGCTGCCGCGTCTGAGGGCTTTGATGCTTCGCCTGATGCCGAGGGGCCGCACCTGTGGTGGTTCGCCAACTCCATTGGCGCGTTCGGTCTGCGTGTGCCCGATTTGCGCGCGTTAGGCCGCGCCGCGCGTGAGGCCCATGCGCTGCTCGTGGTGGATAACACGGTGGCGTCGGCTTTTGGCTGCAATCCGCTGCGCTTGGGCGCCGTGCTGTCGCTCGAGACACTCGACCGCGTGTGTGCCGGTAAGGCCCCGCGTAAGCTCGTTGCCGCTTCGGTGGCGCGATCGCAGCTCAAGCGCCATCGTGTGGATGCCGCGGCTGAGTGCGCGCATGCATTGTTTGCGGGCTGCGGTGCGTCGGCGCTCGATCTTTCTGCTGAGGAGGCCGACGTGCTGGAGCGCGGGCTTTCCTCGCTTAACGCTCGTATGCAGGCTCACTTCGATCGAGCCCGTGCGCTGGCCGAGTATCTGGCCGCGAACGAGATGGTGCGCAACGTGCGCTATCCCGGGCTGAGCTCGCATCCTGACCACGCGGTTGCAACGGGGATCCTCGAGCATGGCTTTGGCCCGGCAGTTGAGTTTGACCTTATCGAGCGTAGCGCGGGAGAGTTGTTCGACGCTTTGCCGGGGGAGTTTCGCACATCGCCTGCCGGCGGCGCAACGACGCGCCTTTCGGCCCCACGTGGCAAGCAGGGGGACACCATCCGCCTCTTCGCCGGCACCGACGACCCCCTGACGGTAGCCGCCGCCCTCGATAACGCCCTCCGCAAGTAGCTAATTTGGGACGGGGCTTTTTTAGCT
>OLSB01003538.1_pt1 | contig 11203 bp, 10 predicted proteins | sample 1672071 | NCBI WGS metagenome assembly OLSB01 (sample SAMEA3136642, study PRJEB25190) | human gut metagenome | biome: human gut; feature: human-associated habitat; material: faeces | place: Austria | collected 2013
AATCCCAATTGATAGACAAACAATTGGGATTTCTTATTTGTTTTTACTTTATAAACAAATAAGAAATCCCAATTGTTTGTCTATCAATTGGGATTCATTTATAACTTTCTTTTCTTAAGCTCGAACAGGCTCAGCACTAGCATTCATTTCATCTAGAATTTTTAGAGCTCTATCAAGGACGGTAGTATCATCCAACATAACCAAACCACCATCCGGACCAGGCTCTAAATGTATCCCAACACTCTTACCCTCCTTAAAATTATGACCGCCAAAAAAATTTCTAACTGTATCGACGTTCAATCCGAGCTCATCGGCTATTCTATGCATACTACCAGTAGGTAATGAATCTTTAATTCTGCGAAGTTCATTAAATGTTATTGTTCTCATATTTATAAATTTAATGGTTAATAACTCTGTGAGTTTCACTTATCACGCTATAAACTTAAGGAAAAAAAAAGATAAAACAAACTATTTTGGTGTCTTTTTTACAAAAATAAAGAAGCCTGTCAAAAGGAGATTTGTATTTTCCCTTTCAACAGGCTTCTTTCTATTATTAACTATCTTATTATGAAAGAATTATATCTATCAGATAACTTCAACAGATGACGCAGGTACCCATCCTACTTTACCATCCTCTAAGCGGATTTCTTTCCATTCACGCATGGAGTTATCTTTAATTTCAACCTTCCGTCCCTCATGCAATATGAACAAACTGGTGCCACTTTCACTCGGAGTACTACGTACTGTTACACTTGGAGTTAGTACGATAGCATTGTTACGATTCAATAGCTCATTTTTTTGTTGAAAAGCAAAGACATTCGCTAATAAAACTAACACCAGAAATACTATCCCTGCAATAAATCCTATTTTCTTCCACACGATTTGCTTGGAAAAGAAGAAGAAATAAAGAGATGCAAGCAACAAAAAGAAACAAACGACGCCTACCTTTGCCCAAGCATCCACACTCAAACAATTAATCAATGATTTCGTCCAAGATACAAAGAAAACCTCGGGTACAGGGATCACTTTATCAATCGTTTTTGCACGAGCAATCTCTAAATTAGCCCGAATATCAGCATTGCCTGGCTGTATTAAAAGTGCACGCTCATAATTTAAAATGGCTTTTGCTATATCACCAGCCTTATAGTAGCTATTTCCTAGGTTATAGTATACCTCGGCCGCTTCTCCTTCTTTCAGCAGAGCTTATATCTGAATAGCAGAGGCATAATCATTCTTCACATATGCGCTATCCCCTTCTGCTTTTGTCACACTATTCTCTTGCGCAGCAGCCGAGAATTCAGTGTGTGAACCTATTGTTACCGAATCATTCGCTTGTTGTAATGTATCCGATGCAGTCTGTCCAGAAGAGGTCAATGCCATTAACAGGCCAACAAAAGTAAAAAACAGTATTTTTTTCATCATATAACCTCCTAATTAATGTTTAATAGAATTCTCCATTTTACTTATTACTGCTAATGAAGCCGAATAGACTTTATCCATAGCCTGATTATCATCGCCAGGAGCAAAACGGGCAAACTCACAATCATTCAATGCAGCCAAGAATTCTTTAATCAAAGCATCCTCCACTCCATATTTACGAAGTTCCTCTTCAATATTATCTTTTGAAAGTCGAGAAACCGGAATATTCAATTTATCGCTTATATATCCCCAAAGAGCCTTCAAGACTTCGTCATAGAAAACATCTTTTTTATTCTCAGCCAACAACTTACCAGCTAACTTCATACGTTTAACAGCAACCTTATTTGCCTTTTTCGTACGCATTTTCGCAACATTAGCATTAGCAGCTATCTGGTTACGGTAAATGATAAAGAAAATGATAAACGCAACGCCAGGTACTAAATAGAGCAACCAATATAACATAGAGTCAAAGAAAAAGTCTCCCTTTTGAGAAAGCGTCACATCATTTTGCTTGATGAAGCGAATATCCTCATTCAAGACTTTCAAATCCTCTTTATTCGTAAAGTTAGCAATAGTTTGCGCTGCATTTCCTTCACCTTTCTCTACATGCAATTCATACTCTTCGGTAGTCAATATCTTATAAGTACGGGATTTGATATCAAAATAGCTGAATTTCACTGCTGGTATTTTAAATGTTCCGGCATTGCGTGGAATAGCCAGATATTCAATAACCTTACTACCCGAAAGCCCTGCACTTGTCAGCCTGAATTTATTATCAACTTTAGGGTCATATACCTCGAAGTCATCCGGAAATTTCACCTCAGGATCACCTATTAACTTCAAATTGCCTGTACCGGAAATGACAAGTTTAATAGTTACAGCATCGTTTGTCTTTACATTAGTACTATTAATGGAAGAAGAAATGCTAAACTCTCCCACTCCACCGGAAAAATCAGCAGGTTTATCGCCTGGTAAGGGTTTTACATCTACAGTTAGTTTCGGTGTCATCAATGTCTTTTTGACTTCAATGTAGTTACTGCCACCATTAAAGAAAGCTTCAAATGGATCAGATACTTGAGTAGCTTTAGCAATAGAAGCATCAAAACGTGCCGGATCAATAGTCAAATTACCAGACTGCTGTGGAAACAACACAAATTGCCGATAAACGGTAGTTTGATAATTCCGCCCTTTATAATGTTCCAAGCTCCATTTTCTATCACCCGGAAGTTCGACTTCTTGTGAATGAAACCCTTTAAAATCAGGAAGTTTTACATTGTCAAAACCGCGAAGGTCAACCAGAGTGTAAATTTTATAAGTCAGCAAGAATGCTTCTTGTTCATACACATTGGCCTTACTAATAGTAGGCAAAATAAAGAGATCCTGATTGGAAACAGAAGTTCCTGAAGAAGCACGACTAGTATTGCCCTGCTGGCTACTATTACCTCCGCCTGAAGAAGCTGCTCCGGCCTGATCTGCTGGCAGAACCTTGATTTGCACAGAATTAGAAACCATCTGATTACCATCGGCTGTAATTGTAGCTCCCGGAATTGTGAAACTACCCTCAGCAGTAGCCATCAGTATATAAGTGAAAGTAATACTGCTGGTTGAGGTCGATACCCCATTAACTATTTGCATACTACTTTGCTGAGAGCGACTGGGTCCCATCAGTACGTCAAATCCCTTAATAGAAGGAGCACGGAAATCCCTCACCTTCTGTGTAGTCACTGTATATGCCAGTCTGAACTGGTCACCCACCGCTACAGCATCAGGAGCTGACGCGGTAAATGACACCTTGTCATTAGCCAAAGCTTGCAGACTGACTACTACCAGTGCTATCCATAAGAAAATTAATTTTCTCATATATTATCGTATCTTTTATTATTTACCAATCCTTTTCCAAACGACCACCCTGGATAACTTGCTGTTTCTTCACCTTATCCTGTACATCTTTCTCATCCTGCATCACCGACTTCAAAAGCTGTTCAGCATTTTCCTTTGACATCTGATTTTCTTGTGGCTGAGGAGGTTGCTGCTGTTGATCCTGGTTCTGCTGATCTTGTTGATTTTGGTCTTGTTTGTCTTTATCTTGTTCTTTTTCCTGCTCCTTTTTGTCCTGATTCTGATCTTGGTTCTGGTCTTGATTCTGCTGATTCTGTTCCTGATCTTTCAGCATTTTCTGAGCCAAAGCCAAGTTATAACGCGTCTCGTTATCTTTCGGATTATTACGTAGTGACTCTTTGTATGCTTCCACAGCTTTGGCATAATCCTTACCGGAGTGGAATATTACTCCCATATTATGATAGATTTGAGCAAGATTACCCTTATCTTTCTCCATTTTAGTGGCAGCAACAAACTGCTCCATAGCCTCCTGCAACTTATTCTGTTGCATAAGCGTATTACCCAGATTATACATGGATATCGCTGACTTCGGATTCACATCAATAGCTTTCCGATAATTCACTTCAGCATTTACATACGTACTATCTTTATAAGCACGGTTTCCCTTACGAATATAGTCGCGTTCCGCTTTCTGTGCAGAAACTGAAATAGTCGTCAGTAGCAGCAAGATAATTCCGATAGTTCTATTTCTCATCATCATACCTTTCTTCCTTTTTAAACAGATGGATATTACGGAATAACGGGTTTTTACGTTCCAAAATCAGCATTTCAGCCAACAACAGTAACAATATAATCCATGCAACAGCCTGGAATTGTTCGTTGAACTCTGTATAAACCTGTGTTTCCACATCCGCTTTTGCCATTTTATTAATCTCCTGAGCAATCACCTTTTGTGCAGCATTTGAATTGTCTACACGCACATAAATCCCATCTCCTGCCTGAGCTATTTCCTGACACATCTGCTCATTCAAGCGGGTTACAACCACGTTTCCATCACGGTCACGGCGGAAGTCATTGGTTCCTTCTACGGGGATAGGTGCACCATCAGGCATACCCACACCCAGAACACTGACTTGAATACCTTTTTCTGCAGCAGCCTTGGCAGCTTCCACAGCTCCGCCTTCATGGTTTTCACCGTCAGTAATAACGATGACGGCACGCCCTACTCCTTCCTGGGGTGTAAAACTGCGGGTAGCCAGATTAATAGCTGCACCGATAGCCGTACCCTGCTTGGATATCAACGATGGATTAATAGATTCCAAAAACATCTTGGCAGAAATATAATCGCTTGTAATAGGCAACTGTGTAAAGGCATCACCGGCAAACACAATCATACCTACCTTATCATTCTCCATCTTGTCAACCAATTGTGCTACCAGTCTCTTGGCTTTCTCCAGACGACTGGGTTGTACATCTTGTGCCAACATAGAGTTAGAAATATCCAACGCAATCATTACCTCTACTCCCTGACGTTTCACAGTCTCCAACTTAGAGCCAAACTGCGGACGTGCCAGCAATACAGCAAACAGTCCGATTGCAGCAAACACCAGCCAAAATTTCACATCCGGACGATATTTAGATACATCCGGCATCAACTGTGCCATTAGCACCGGATCGCCAAACTTGCGGATCGCTTTCCGTCTCCGATAATTGGAGTACAGGTAGAAAGCCGCCAGGAAAGGCAACAGGAGCAACAGGTATAAATATGTAGGTTCTTCAAATCGAAACATCTTTCTATGTACAATTTAGTAATTTACAATTAATGCATTGTTTTAAGGTATCTTCTTCAAGATAGAATTACGAAGCAATACTTCAAGTAACACGCACAAGAATGCCGCCAAAGCAAACCAACGGTATTCTTCCTGGCGCTTGCTGTATTCCTTCACATTCAACTTGGTTTTCTCCAACTTATCGATCTCCTCATATACCTCTTTCAGCTTAGAATTACTGGTAGCACGGAAATAATTACCTTCTGTGGTAGCCGCAATCTGCGTCAGTGTCTTTTCATCAATCTCCACCGGCATATTGACATACTGCACAGTGTTACCCACTGGATAAGGATACGGAGCCATTCCGTTTGTACCTACACCAATTGTATAAACCCGGATACCAAAACTCTTAGCTATTTCTGCCGCAGTCAGCGGAGATATATCTCCTTTATTATTTGTACCATCCGTCAACAGAATGATTACTTTAGACTTCGCTTTACTATCTTTCAGGCGGGTAACAGCATTAGCAATACCCATACCGACTGCTGTTCCATCTTCAATAATACCACACTTAATGCCTTGAAACAGATTCAGAAGCACTGCATGATCCACCGTCAACGGACATTGCGTAAAACTTTCACCGGCAAATAAAGTTATACCGATATTATCATTGGGCCGACCATTGATAAACTCTGCAGCCACATCTTTAGCAGCTTCCAGACGATTCGGTTTCAAATCCTCTGCCAGCATACTGGTAGATACGTCGATGGCCATCATAATATCTATACCTTCAATTTCACTGTTTTGCCAGCTATTAGTAGTTTGAGGACGCGCCAACACTACGATAATCAATGCCAAAGCAATAATCCGTAACATAAAAGGCACATGCAACAAATAGTTCTTATAACTCTTCGGCGTATGAGCATATACACGAGCATCCGAAATCTGAAGTGTAGCTTCATTATTCCTCCGCTTCATAATATACCATACTATATAAGGTATAAGCAACAGCAGCAAAAACAAATATTCAATATTGGCAAAAACCATTGTATTTACTATTTAACAATTTACTATTTAAGATTGGAGTTACCCTTAAATTTTGCTATCATGCAAAATAATTGTATAACTGCATTCCAATATAAACGAACGAACCAATCAAGGCAACCGACAATACTACGATGCCTATGCCCAGCAATATTTTAGTACGCAATGAGCGTTTCTCAATGATAGTAATTTCAGTGGGTTGCGGTTTTGCATTCTCCACTTCTTTCTCTTTGGTTTCATTGATAAATTCGATGGCATTGATCAGATTCGCATCATTTTCGTTCATCAACGGATTATGTTTAGCGAACTTCACCAAATCGGCAGTCTCAAAAAGAGAACGTAAATCTGCAATAGCTTCTTTATCTTGCATTTCAAGCAGCTTTTCTATAATCTCCGAAGAGGTCATTTCCAAAGCATTGAAACCAAAACGCTCTTTAATATACGTACGCAAAGTATCTGTCAATTCCGTGTAATACTCCTTCGGCTGTCCCTTTTGCCATACTTTTTCCCCTTTGATACGCTCTATTTCTTTCATCGCCATCTGATGCGGAGGTAACTTCGGTTCAACCTTTACCTTACGGATGATAGGTTTATTGTCACAGATACGCATGATCAGATAGATAAGTAATAATGCAATCGGAATAAGCAATATGCCACAGGTGATAATCCCATACCAATCTTCCCACACAAAAGGAGGTTGCATTACTGTCTTCGGACCAAAAAACTGTTCCGGATTCTCTGGATCCAATGGCACATTCATCGAATATACCTTCAGTGCTAATGCCTTCGAACGATATGCCTTATTATCCACCAATACTTCCATCGGTGGCATCATATTCTACAGTCTTTTTGCTGACTGTTGGCGGCATTACCTTGGGCAGTACGTTTACTTTGGAAGCATCTATGATGTCCGGATTGTATTCTTGTTCTACCACGACCGTGCGGCTCAGGGTAGTATCTTTAGCTTGCGTTTGGGCTTGCACCCAGTTCGGTATGGTTATAAGTGCCAATGCCCCGAATATATATTGTACCTTTTTCATATTTATAATTGACGAGGTTTTTACTTCAGTTTTTCTAATCTTTCATTAATCATCTGTTCGATGTCATCGTCGGCATGGTAATTTTGTTGCAGGCTCAGCAAGTATTGGCGTGCATCCAGTTTTTTATCCATTGCTACATATACATCCGACAGCAGAACGAAACTTCTTGCCAGCCAGTAAGCGTGTGGTGTGCTCTGATCAATGAAGTTGAGTATTTCCTTTTCAGCAGCAGTGTATTCACCTGCCTTATACAGTTGTTGAGCGACCAGGTATTTGGCTTCGGCCCCATAAAGTGTGCGTGTATCCTTAGCCAGTGTCTGAAGGTCGTTCATGGCTTTCTTGTCGGCGCGTTGGTTCAGATAGGCCTTGGCACGGAAATACAGGGCTTCGTTGCGTAGCTCCGGTGTCAATTTGGTTTCGGCAAGCAGGTCGGTGGCAGCAGCGATTGTTTCCACGTCATCCTGCATCAGGGCGGCACTGCGCAGCATTCCTGTTTCTGCAAGCTGGCGGCGTTCGGGAGTGGTAGCTTTTGCTTTCAACTGTCTGTAGTCATTCAATGCCTGGTCGAACTGCTTACGGTTGAACAGAATTTCCGCACGTGCAATGAGTGCTTCCTGTGAATAAGGATTATCCGGATATTCCAGCAGTTTGCCGGCATGTTCCAATACGGCGGCTTCATCTTTCTGTTCTTTGCCAATCACACAAAGATAGTAATGGGCGTTCAGGCTGAATGCGCCGTTGGGGAAGCTTTGCAGGTAACGGGTAAAGCTTGATTTGGCAGGAGCGATCTCTCTCTTCATATATACCTTTTCTGCGGCGATATAAGTCAGAGAATCCTGCTCGCTGGCATCAAAGCGGATTTCTCCCGGCATCTTGGCTGCCAGGGCGGCAAATTCATCTACACGGTTAGCATCTACATAGATCGATTTCAAGTCACGCATGGCGAGACGTGCTTCTTCACTACCCGGATACTGGGTTACTACATGCTTGTAAGCATCTATCGCGCGATCATATTCATCGTTTTGGTAATAAAGCAGGCCGATTTCAGCAGCGGCTTTACGGCTGACCGGGCTTTCGGGATATTTATCCAGCAATTCTTTAAATGCTGCGATAGCCTGGCGACTGTTGCTTGTCTGTACATACGAACGGCCTTTTTCATAAAGAGCATTTATGGTATAGGGTGAAGACGGATATTTGTTTGCCATGCGGTTGAGCAATGCAACCTTACCATCATAATCTTTCTGCAAGCCGGCAACCAAAGCCAACTGATAGAAAGAATAATCACCTGCAGGAGTTCCCATATTTTCTGCTTTGGTATAATATTGCTTGGCTTCATCGAAACGGCGTGCGTGCAGATAACAGTCGCCTATGCGATTGTAAGCATCTGCGAGTGCAGTGGGATTTTCTTCTTTTTCCAGTTGTGTGAATTTCAGGAAACGGTTCTGGGCAAGTGTGTAATCTTTCTCATGAAAAGCTATGTAGGCCAGATTATAGTATGCCAGTGCATAAGTTTCTGTATTTCTGTCCGGAGTAAGATTCAGATATTCACTGAAGTTACTTGCTGCTTCCTGCATCCGGTTCAGACGATAATAAGCTTCTCCTCTCCAATAAATAGCATCCGCCTTGTTTTGCAGATTATATTGTCCCAAGGCTACAGACTGGTTAAAGTAACCGATAGCTTCCTGGAATTGTGCATTGGCAAAAGACTGTGTACCGAGATGGAACAAGATTTTCTGTTTCGCCTCCAGAATTGCAGTGCCCGGGTGAGCGATTCGTTCGATGGATTTCAAGGCGGCTTCGTAACTGCGGGTATTCATGTATACCTCTACCAGATAACTGCTGACTTTGTCTACATATTGGGAATTCGGGAATTCATTAAGGAATTTCTCGAAAACAGTAACAGATTCACCGAAAGCGGAATAGGAGGTCTCGTGAATACAAAGGGCGTAATTGTAAGCAGCCTGCTCTTTGACTTGCATATCTGCATTGGAGGCAGCAGCTTGCTCAAATGCCATGCGTGCCTTGTTCTTATCTGACATTTGCAGATAAGCCAACCCCATGTGCAGATAGGCATTTTGTGCCAGTGCGTCATTTTCAGCGGTTACTTCGCCGAGGGTATTGGCCGCTTTGGAATATACACCGCAGTTGTAGTACGAAAGTCCCAGCATATAGAGTGCATCCCGACGGGGGGCAGCCTCTTTATTATTTTCCAGATACTTTTCAAATGCTTCCATGGCTTCGTGATACTTTCCGAAATGATAGTCGGCATCACCGAGAACACGGTACATTTCAGCTGTATATTCATTATTCGGGTAGGCGGAGAGATAATTCTGCGCTACTATTTCTGCTTTATCATAATTCTTTTTAATCAGGTAAATCTCTGCGATATAATAAGGCGCAAGCGCTTTGTATTTGGCGTTATCCTGTAAAGGCAGGAAGCCGGTCATTGCTTCGTCATAACGTTGCTGGGTGTAGCGGATATAAGAAATGTAGTATGTGCAATCGGCTGCATACTTTTTACTGGTGCTACGGAGAGTTTCGAACCATATGGCAGCTTCTTTCACATTACCTGTTTTCAAATAGCAGGTTGCCAGACGGTACGTCATATCGTCGCGTTCTTTATTTCCCAATAGATCGAGACGGGCAGAATTGAACATAGCCATGGCTTCATCATATTTTCCTTCGAAGAAATACACGGATGCCATAAGTGCATAAATGCGATTGGCATAGGGTGTATCAGGATATTCATCCAGATAGGCCTGCAATTTGTCTAAACTTTTAAGGTCTTTTAGTTCGTAGGCAGCACATACCAGCATATACTCGGCTTCCATTCGTTCGCCTGCGACAGGCAGGGGCTTGCCTTCTGCATCTATCTGGCGCACGAATGCTTGCAACGGTGGGATGGCAGCTGCATACGCTTTTTGTTGGAACAGTGACTGTCCTTCCTGGTAAAGTCGTTGAGGGGAAGTGATATTCTCGCTGGTCTGTGCCGTAGCGAGCAAAGGTGCACAGCAGAGTGCCGTGCATAGTATTCGGGAGAGTTTATTCTTCATAATGCAACGCGTTTTTACAAAAGTACGGGTTTTAAGTCGAATTTGTTACACTTGTTTGGCTTTTTTAGGATATACCGTGGTCTGTGCGAATCATTATTCGCCCATTTCTTTCAGAAATATTCCTACCCCTTTGCGGATGGAACTCAGTCCGAAATCTTCTGTATGTATATCTTTCAGTGGCAGAAAGAAGACGTCTGCGGCATCATCCATTGCTTGGTAATGCAAGGTGTCAGTTACTGTACAGCGGAAGAATAAATCCAGGGTATGGACGGTGAAACCGGAATACACATATATATTGGGCAAAGAGAATAAATATTCCGCCTTTTTCACTTCCATTCCGGTTTCTTCTTTCACTTCGCGGCTGACTCCCTCTTCTCCGGTTTCCGCCATGTCGATAAAGCCACCCGGCAAATCCAGAGTTCCTTTAGCCGGATCCTTGGCACGGCGGCATACTAATAATTCGTTCCGTTCATTCATTATCAGTGCCACGGTGGCGGCAGACGGGTTGAAGTAATAGACGAATTCACAGTTGGCACAACGTTTGGACTTTTCATTGTTGATTTCAAAATGCACGGAGCCACACTTGGGGCAGTATTTGAATTGAGAAAAAGGATGTTCCATAAATGGTTGAATATTAGGTTTTAAAATTATGTATCCAGCAGCCATTTCCAGATGGGGATAACTTTTATCTCCATGCCGTTTTTTTGAATAGTCTCCTCTTCATCGTAGGTGATGACGAGTAACGTCTCTACCGCTTGTGTTTCTGCTATTTTCAATAAAGCGTCTGTTTCTCTTTTACGGGTGGATTCTTCTTTTAGGCTATAGGATACTTGTACGGCCAATTTTGCAGTAGGGATGTAAAAGTCTACTTCTATATTTTGTTGATAAAAATAGAGTTCCTCTTCATATTTCTTTTTTAATGAGATGGCAACTATATTTTCCAGAAACATACCCCTTCCAGCGATGTATATCATGAGATCAGTGGACTCAACCCAGTAGAAGATCCCCATTTGTTTGAGCGCGAACAAATTGACACTCC
>OLSB01003546.1_pt1 | contig 11192 bp, 14 predicted proteins | sample 1672071 | NCBI WGS metagenome assembly OLSB01 (sample SAMEA3136642, study PRJEB25190) | human gut metagenome | biome: human gut; feature: human-associated habitat; material: faeces | place: Austria | collected 2013
CTGATTTCTCGGTCGGGGGGCTTTAATATTGCCCTCGTCTGTAAGAGCGATGTCCATAAATGACAATCACCACAAAACAAATGAACGGCAGGATAAATGATAGGTTTACCGCAGGCATATTCCAAAGCGTATGCATGTCGATGATGCTTGCTTGTAACGGGGGAAGCACCGAACCGCCTAGAATTGCCATAATCAAACCGGCAGCACCGAACTTGGCATCATCTCCTAAGCCGGTCAAAGCGATACCGTAGATTGTGGGGAACATCAGAGACATACAAGCAGATACTCCTACGAGGCAGTACATTCCCCAGATATCCTGGAAACCAATCACCCCGGCCGTGAAGAAGCAGGCTGCAATAGCCAGTACTTTCAGCAACAGTCCCGGACTGAGATACCGCAGGATAAACGTACAGATGAAACGGCTGACACAGAAAATAATCATAGCTACAATGTTATATTGCTGTGAAAGCACTTCCGCAGCTTTCTCTTCCATTCCTTCCGACATGAAATAGCGCGTACCATATTGAATGATAAATGTCCAGCACATAATCTGCGCACCTACATAGAAGAACTGTGCGATCACTCCTTCGCGGTAATGGTGTATACCGAATATACGTTTCAATGTAGGCAGGAAGTTGATGTTATGAGACTGATCGCCATTCTTCGGCATCTTCACCATACGGATCACGATCAGCATTGCCAGAATGACAAGCCCGATAATCAGATAAGGCGCAATCAGTACCATCAGGTCTGAATCACGTACCGCAGCAAATTCTGTATCCGAAAGCTGGCTACGCTCCATCGTATCCATCGGGTTCAAGCGATTCTGAATAAAGTTCATCGCCACGTACATACCTAATAACGAGCCCATCGGATTGAAAGACTGTGCAAGGTTCAGTCGGCGTGTGGATGTAGCTTCATCACCCATAGAAAGGATATAGGGATTACAGCTGGTTTCCAGAAACGAGAGTCCGCATGTCAGTATAAAGTAGGCTATAAGGAAGGGATAGTAATTACCCGTCAGCATGGCGGGATAGAACAGGAATGCACCGATAGCATATAATCCCAGTCCCAGCAGTACCCCTGCTTTATATGAAAAGCGACGGATAAAAATAGCTGCGGGGAATGCCATGGCAAAATATCCGCCATAGAAAGCCACCTGCACCAGTGCCCCGTCGGTAACACTCATACGGAAAATCTTGGAAAAGGCTTTCACCATCGGATTCGTGATATCGTTGGCAAAGCCCCACAAGGCAAAGCAACTGGTGATAAGAATGAACGGAATGAGGTAGCTTACTCCGTCTTTACTGATAATGCTGTTTTTCTTAGTGTTGTTCTTCATGGTAGTTATTTCTTTGGCTGGGATTAGTCATAAAGGTGGAAAATACGCTCCATCGGTTGCCATTTCTCGGCGGCTGTGGAACCGGGTTTCACAAGCTGGAAGATGGCCATATAGTCTTCCCACTCCTGTTGTCGGGGCAAGGAAGCGAGGCGCTCCATAGCTGCATCCCAGTCAAACCCTACAGGCACTTCGACTATCATAAACAGGCGGGTGTCCAAAAGATATATTTCCATTTCCAGAATACCGGCTTCACGGATACCGGCAGGTATTTCGGGCCAGATAGCCCCTTGGCTGTGCCGGCGACGATATTCGGCTATCAACTGCGGATCGTCACGGAGTTCCAGTGTCCGGCAGATACGCTCCACCGGCTGATGATGCTCTTTGGCGGGATAACGTTTGATTGATGTGTCCATAGTAAATCAATATTGAAACGCAAATAAACACAGATTTTAGCAGATTAAAAAGTGATACGATAATTATCTACGCAAAGCAGTGTTTATCTGCGTTCCGGCTAAGTTATTAAATAAATTCTTTGATTTCTTCACGGCTGCCGATCTCTCCTTTGGCAATGGCTTGCACCAGAATATTACCGATAGCGGTTGCCTCTACAGGTCCGGCATAGACGGGAATACCCAAAGCCTCGGCCGTCAGGCAGTTCAGCAGTGAATTACGGCATCCGCCACCAATGATATTGAGCTGTTCTACCGGAGCGGGAAGCAGACGATTCAGTTGGTCTATTCCTTGCTTATAGCGCAGGACGAGTGATTGGAGTACACAACGCACTACCTCACCGTAAGTTTCCGGTATAGGCTGTCCGTGCGCTTCACAATACTCCGCAATGGCATCCTCCATATCCACAGGGTTCTGGAATATCTTATCATCTACGTCAATGACGGATGGAATATCCGCTGATTCGGCGGCAGAAAGTAAAAAATCGTATTCACATCGCTCTCCTCTTTCTTTCCATTGTGCCATAAGACGTTGCAAGATCCAAAGCCCGGTGATATTCTGAAGAAAACGAATCTTACCGCCTACCCCGCCCTCATTGGTGAAGCCGGCGCGGCAAGCTTCTTCCGTGAGGATAGGTTCATCCAGTTCAACACCCAGCAGAGACCACGTACCGGAACTGAGGAAGGCACAACGGGATTTATCCACCTGTGTCGAAGGAATCGCATAAACAGCACTTGCCGTATCGTGCGAACCGACAGCTATGACATCCACTTCATCCGTCAGGCCAATTTCTTCGGCAATCTCCCGTTTCAGTTTGCCACGTACCGTACCGGGCATCACAATGTCTCCAAAGAGATGTGCAGGTACTCCCAAGCGATGGATGAGTGGCTGATTCCAAGTCCGGCTACGTGCATCAAGCAGTTCGGAAGTGGATGCAATGCAGTATTCATTATTTGCCACCCCTGTGAGGAAGTAACTGAAAAGATCGGGCATAAACAGAAGACGGTCTGCAACTTCCAATTGCGTATCACCACTTTTCTTCATGCTGTAAAGCTGGAAAAGTGTATTGATGGACATCACTTGTATGCCGGCTTCGGAATAGTGCCGAACAAGGTTGTCACCGAAAAACTCTTCCAGCAAACCATCCGTTCGGGGGTCACGATAACACACTGGGTTTCCCAGCAAGTTACCGTTACGGTCTATCAATCCAAAGTCCACACCCCAGGTATCAATGCCAATGCTCCTGATATGATATCCCTTGCGCACCGCTTGCCGGAGTCCGTTCTTCATCTCATCAAACAGAGCCAGAAAATCCCAGTACACATGGTTTCCCATCCGCACCTGACGGTTTGGAAAGCGGTACACCTCTTCCAGTTTCAGCGTACCCTGGCAGATGGAACCGGCCATAACGCGACCGCTTCCACCTCCAAAATCTACTGCCAGATAGGTATTCATCATTTAGTCTTCTTTCCTAAAATGTATGTTTCAAGATCATCGATCTCTTCAGGAGTAAGTACTGTGTAGTCTCCTCCGGACTGGATCATGATGCGACATGCCATTTCAAAGAACATAGCGCGTTCAAAAGCCTGGTCGAAGTCCTTACCACACACCACCTGCCCATGTTTCAGCAAGAGGACGGAATTATGGTCTTTCAAAGCATCAATCACTCCCTGGGCCAATTCTTTCGATCCCGGACGATAATAAGGAACTACCGGAATCTCACTTCCCACATGGCAGGGAATCTCCGCTGTTACGTTGAAATTCGTAGGACGATTCTTCATACACGCCACAGCCGTGGCATAGTGTGACTGGAAATGCAAAACTACATTCACATCAGGACGCTCACGGAGTACTCCGAGATGGAAACCGCTTTCCATAGAGGGTTTCACTCCATTCAATACTTCTCCTGTAGAAAGGCGGCAGACAGCTACTTTTTCTTTAGGTAGAGAAGGTACCCATGAACCTGTTCCGGAAAGCAGGACTTCGTCACCAATGCGCCAGGAGATATTGCCGCTACTGCATATTGTCAATCCGGCATCTCCTACCCGATACGCCTGGGCAATGAATTGTTCTATGTGTTCGTTTGTTATCATGTCTATTTCTTATTTGTTATTTATAGATAGGTCCGTACGTTGTGCAAGCTCTGTAATCAGCTCCTTCTTTATCCATACCGAATGCATTCCAGGCAGCAGGGCGGAAAATCTTCTCCTCAGGCACATTGTGCATGCACACCGGGATGCGCAGGATGGAGCAGAGCGTGATGAGGTCCGCGCCGATATGGCCGTGGCTGATGGCGCCGTGGTTCGCGCCCCAGTTGTTCATCACGCTGTAAACGTCGGTGAAGGCGTCCTCGCCCGTCAGGCGCGGCACAAACCAGGTGGTCGGCCAGGTGGGGTCGGTGCGCTTGTCCAGCGTGTCGTGTACGTTGTCCGGCAGTTCGCAGGTCCAGCCCTCGGCGATCTGCAGCACCGGGCCGAGGCCGTCCACCATGTTCAGACGGGACATGGTCACCGGCATGCCGATTTCGGCAAAATAGCGCTTCATGTAAGAAGGATACTCGCCGCGGACATGCATATCAGAGCAGAACCAGTTGCTGATCTGCATGGCTTTCTGGTTGGCGATCTCGTCGGCCGGGTCGCAGGTCAGTGCGTAGCTGGTGATAAAGCAGATCATGCAGCCCATCTTGAACTGAGGGTAGTGGTCGTGGGCATACCGAACAGCCTCTGCACTGGCCACAAACTGGTGATGCAGCGCCTGAAAGCGCTCCTGCTTGTTGTCCGGCACCTTGTCGGTAGGGCCTTCAAAGCCCCGAATGGTGCCTGTTTCCAGGATCGCGCCCATGGGCATGGTGCCGCAGTTGATCTCGTTGAAGGTCAGCCAGTACTTGACCTTATCCTTGTACCGCTCAAAAATGGCCTTGCAGTAGTTCATATAGAACTCGATGAGTTCCCGGCTGGCCCAGCCGTTGTATTTTTCCACCAGCGCATAGGGCAGCTCGTAGTGGCTGATGGTGACCAGCGGCTCGATGCCGTGCTTCTTGCAGCAGTCAAAGACCTTGTCATAGAATTCAAGGCCCTTCTCGTTTGGCTCGGTCTCCATGCCGGTGGGGAAAATGCGGGTCCAGTTGATGGAGGTGCGGAAGGTCTTGAAGCCCATCTCGGCAAAGAGAGCAATGTCCTCCTCGTAGTGGTGGTAGAAGTCGATGGCCTCATGGCTGGGATACAGCCGGTCGGAGCGGATAGCAGTTGTCACCCATTTCGGACTGGTGTGAGAGCCATTGGTGCACAGGTCAGGGATACTGGGGCCTTTGCCATCCACGTTCCATGCGCCCTCGAACTGGTTGGCTGCACAGGCACCGCCCCACAGGAAATCATCACGGAAAACGCTCATAAGTTTCTACTCCTATCCTATTTTGTTCTGGTTCAGGCGGGGTTCTGTTCAAAGAACAGCTTCAGGGCACCGATCAGGTTGGCATCGTTGCCATAGCGGCAGCGCACCAGCTCCGGCTTGACCGTCGGCATGACTGTGCAGCGCTTAAACAGCCAATCCAACTCGGCCTGAATCGCAGGCAGCAGGGCCTCTGCCGCACTGATGCCGCCGCCAATGGCAACGCGCTCCACATCCAGCACATGCTGCAGGCTCAGGATGCCAACGGCCACCCGCCGGGCAAAGATCTTGAGAGCCTTCTGCGCTTCCGGCTCCCCGGCATTGTAAGCCGCAAAGATTTCTTCCCCGGTGGGTAGCGGGCCCTGCAGCGACAGTTTCTTCTGCCGGGCATATTCCCGGATCAAACCTGTCGCCGAAGCGGCACCTGCCCACAGGGGTGCATCCGAGAAAGTTTCCACCTTGTTCATCTCAAAGGTTTCTGTCTCCATGGCTGCCATATTGGAAACAAGGCCGCTAACCTCGCCTGCGGCAGCGTGAGCGCCCATCAGCACCTTCCCGTTCAGGATGATGCCGCCGCCGATGCCAGTGCCCAGCACCAGCACAAGGCCATTCTCCACACCGGCCAGCGCACCGGTCCAACCCTCCGCTGCTGCGGCACACTTGCCATCGTTGGCGATGGTCACCGGCACGCCCAGCCGTGCCTCTACCTGCGCAGCAAAGGGCTGCTCCCACATAAAGGCACTGAGCATTCCACCGGTATGGGCGATGCCGTTTCTGGTATCGATGCGGCCCGGCATAGAGATGGCGCAGCCCACGAACTGTCCCTGAAGGGGAGCGGCAAAGCCCTCGATGGCCGCCAGAAGGTCATCCATATTCGTCAGCGGTGTCGGAACCTTTCCACCAGAGATTTTCCGGGCCTGTTCATCGGCCAGGCTGTACTTGATGAAGGTTCCGCCGATGTCGATCAAAAGATACTGTTTCATCTTATCTCCTGCTTTCTATTGGTTGTTTTCAGACTCATGCAAAGCCCAACGCGGCAGCCAGCTCCACAGCTTCCTTTTCCGAATACTCAATACAAAATGATTTTAGCACAACACAGGGCAGCACGCAATAGAACAGCAGCGGCAGCAGAATATCCATCACAGGGCGGTAGCCGTTGGCATACAGGTGCATTCCTGCCGCGGCAGGCATCTGTTGCATAGGGGCAGCACTGTTCGATCATAGAACAGGAGAAACGGAATCGCCAGCAGAACAAAAACAGCGCCCATCACCAGCAAGATCTGATACGGCGCAAAGTACACTGAACTCTATCAGAAATATCGTCAGGCCTACAATATTGATGCCATCCTGCAGGGTGTGTGGGATGAGGATGTCCTCACGCAGGCACGCAGCGCCAAGATGGACGAGCGGATGAGCCTTGTCAGCCTGCTGCTGGAAGCCGTGTTCCTGCAGATGGAACGCTGCACCCTGCGCCACGATGCGCTGCGCCTTATCGTGGCCGCCCTCAAAGCCCAGCGCGGGACGCTGGATGTTCCCGGCGATGCCCTGACCGCTCTTGCCGGGCTGGAGGACAACTGGCGGGCCGAAGCCAACAAAGCCCCCTCTGCCCGGCAGAAGGTCTATCTCGATCTGCTGTCGCTGACTGCCCAATGGCACGGAGAACTTTCCGGCTCCACCCCTTTTTCCGCCCTCAAGGCCTGCTATCAGCGCTCGGTCGCCGACCTGCAGGCTGAGGTCGCTGAAACGCAGAAGAAGCTTGGCAATCTGCTCCGTTTTTTACAGGAAGCCTTCGGTAAGGGAACGGAGCTGAGCATGGCGGTAAACGATCTGACCGTAGCTCCCGTAGCCACCGCATTTCTGGGGCAGTTTCTCAGCACCGATTACTTTGCAGCCAGCCGGGATCTGCTGCTGCACCGGCAGTCGGAGCAGCTGCTGCACCAGATCGATCTGACAGGACTGGTGTAAAATGGAACTGCTGCAATTTGAAATAACCAACGCCGGAACGCTGGGCGGCCGCTGGACACCCCCCGCCCCGGAAACAAAAAAGGCCTCCTCCCTGCCCGGAGCCGCGCTGGCAGCTCTCTTGCAGGAGGAGGACGACGAGGATGATTGGGGCGGCGATGCTCCCGACATGAGCGCAGAGTTTGCACGGCTCGGCCATCTGAACGAAGAGTCCGACACCGATGCCCTGCCCCTGACAGCAGACTTTGCCCCTCTGCCGGACGGCTCTTTGGCGCTGGTGCGCTGGCCCCGGCTGGCACGGCCTGCTGTGGTACCCGACACTGTAGAAGGCCGCACTGTCACCGCCATTGCCGCTACCGCCTTTGCTGCCAGCCATCTGGATGAGAGCTGCTTTGCGCAGTTCGGGCAATCGCCTATCAGTTTCAGCATCTTTTGTATGCGAATGGGCCGCGCAGTCACCACCGAAACGCTGGACGAAGGCGGGCCGACTTCCGTCACACTGCCGGACAGCATCACTCACATTGGTCCCTACGCGTTCTACCACTGCACAAATCTGACTTCCATCACCCTGCCGGATGCCATTTCCGCCCTGCCTGCCGGTGTATTCGGCGACTGCAGCCGCCTTACCAGCGTCCATCTGCCAGAGCAGCTGCAGGCTCTGGGCTATTTGCCCCGCCCCACGGATCAGGTCATGCCGGATGTGGGCACGTTTGCCGGGTGTCATGCCCTGAAACAGCTGACGCTGCCCCCACAGCTTAAAATGCTGGGTGCTCACAGCTTCAACAGTTCCGGTCTGGCGACCCTGACCGCCCGGGATGCTGGGTGTGAAAATTGGAGCCGTACTGTCACTGTGGCTGTGTCTGCATTTGACCACACTGCCGCACTGCTCTGGCTGGAAAAGGCCGATGTTTCCGGCCATGTGGTGGCGCGGCTGGGTCTACCCGTGGCCCGGGATAAAATTCTGGCAGGCGATGCCAAATTCGGAGCCATCCTGCGGGTACCGGTGCTGTTCTTCACCCAGCCGATGCCTTACTTTGACCAACTGGCCCGGGACGCGTTCCGGCTGGATTTCTCGGCCCGTATGGCGCTGGCTCGGCTGGAAGACTCTGCAGGGCTTTCCCTCGCCGACCGCCAGTGGTATTGTGCAGTTCTGGTGCAGTATTTCGACCGGGCTCCACAGTTCATGCCCTGCCCGCCTCAACAGGCTTACGCAGAGCTGTTCCGCTTCCTCTGCCGCACAGACCTGCTCACCGCATCTGATGTCAGCACTCTGCTTCGGATGGCCGGAGCACTCGCCCTTCCCGCCGAACTCATCAGCGAGATGATGGAGGTGCGCACCCGCCGGTTTGAAACAGTCACCGGCTTTGAGGATCTGGAGTTGGATTGATCAGAACAACAGACATTGCGTAGAAAGATGCTCAGTTCGTACAGGCTGTTGCAAAACAGCGCCAATGGAAGCAGAAAGCCGTTCACCGCGCAGATTTTCCAGCGTGGCGAACGGCTTTTTTGCTGCCCCTATATTTACAGGTAGGAGGAATCGAAGAAGTCTTTTAATGTAATTCCTAAACCCTGACAAATTCTTTCAATCGTCTCTACGCTCAGCTGGCCTCCCCGACGGGCAGTACTTTGGATCGTGGAATACGATATCCCGCATTTTTTTGTCAACACACATAGATTCATATCACGCTCTTGCATCAAATCCTGAACACGCTTGATCGTATCCACGAAAATCCCTCCCATCTTTTTAGTTCAAAACTTTTCCAACGATCTCAAATCTTTGCTCTGGAGATATAAGGATCGGCGAATATTTGGTGTTAAGAGAAACCAAAACCGGTTGGTTATGCACCACGCCATAGCTGTCGGTAAGGAACTCTGCTTGGGATTTGTCTGGGGTATGTTCATCGTATTTTTTCAGATATCCACAGTCATCATATACGAATATCCCGATATCTCCGCATTCAAGTTCTTCGCAGCGCTTTACCCATACGATTTGTCCGCTATGATAACGTGGCTCCATACTATCACCGCTAACGTATATCCCGAACTCGGCACCAGCCGGAACGCTACTGGCAGGCACTTGTATCTGCTGGAACATTTCACCCTCAAGAAAAGCTCCTAGACCTGCCGATACTGGCAACTCTGATACAGGCATCATTATGTAGTCGATTTCCGCGGGTTCTTCTGCGTCTGGCTGGTAGCGCCGGGATGCAATCAAGTCCATTTCGTACTCAGCGACTTTTTTTTGCCCGATGTCATTTAGAAGGGCGGGTTTCTGAAAGTTCTTTGTAAAGTAGGAAGGACCCTCCTTGATGTTCAATGCGTAGCAGATTGCAACTAGTTGATAGATGCTGGGAGTGGTATAGCCTTTTTCCCATTTGCTGATTCCTTTATCACTGACATCGACGCCATAGTGACGGAGAAGTTCAGAGAAAGCTACAAGTGAATAGCCATTCCTTTTTCGTGTGCCTGCGAGAATCTGACCAACCTCATTGCTATCCCTCGCAGCGACTGCATCATAGCGCACTGTGGATGGGGCTATGTGCATTTTGGTGAGCGTGGTTTTCTTTTTCATAACAAGAACACTCCTTTGTGATCCGGTAGCTCTATTATAGTATAGAAAATACAGGAAATCAATAAGAAATCTCTAAAATAGCGACAAATGCGTAATTGACATCTCCAAAAAGTGGGCGTATAATCGAATCAAATCCACGAATAACAGCCTTTTGGTGTTAATTTGGGACAGGAAATGTGTTTATTCGGTGTTTTTGAGAGGCGATACTATGAGAAAAGAAAATGTAAGATGCCCGATGTGTGGAACTATGAACTACGATGTGGATCTTGATGAAACCGGTGGCTGGACAAAATGCCGTCTGTGCAAAGCAGTGACCTGCTCTATGGAAGAGTGGAAAAAACATACAGTGTCCGTTCCGGTGTTGAGCGAAAAGCAGCTCGTGGCACGCAGTATGATTCGCAAGTAATGCACGCGGTGTTCTGATAGATCTACAAAAAAGGAGGATTTCTGATGTGTGGTGATTACAACCTTCGCCGTGAGAAAAGATACGTCGAAGTGGATGTTCGTTTTACTCCTGACGGCAAGATCCGTCCTCTTGCCATAAACTATGACAAGACTCGCACTTATGGAATTGATCGTGTCTTGGCAGTCAAGCACGGTACATCACGTTTTGGCGTGAAAGGGCATTGCTTCACCTGCCTGATTTGCGGGCAGAAGCGGAATCTTTGGCTTGAGCAGGGCAAGTGGTTCGTGGAAGCCTACTGCTCCGTGCCGGAAAGCCGTGCTTCGTAATGGCAAGGTACTTATCCCGCGCAGACCTTTCGCGCATAGCGGGTAAGTATATCGACCAGTACTATACCCGCTTCGGGATCAGCAAAGATGCCCCGGAACCCATTGACCCTGAACGGCTTGCAAGCGCTGTTCTTGGGCTGAATGTGAAAATGCTGCCGCTATGTAGCGATGGCAGCGTCCTCGGACTTACCGTTTTTCAAAGATGCGGTTTTACCGTAACTTTAGGGGATGGTACAAAGCTTGTAGAGATATTCATGCCGAAGGACGTTGTGATCGATTCTGCCCTTGCGGCAGACGGCTGCACCGGATGCCGGAATTTCACGATAGCGCATGAGGCGGCACACCAGATTTTAGCTGATCTGTTCCCGAACGACTATGGAAAAGCAGTCAAGTGCCGTGGGCACATTGCCTATCGGGAACGAAACGGACAACCCTCATGGGAAGAATGGCAGGCAAACACCCTTGCAGCAGAGCTGCTGATGCCGACATTTCTGGTCAACGTCGAAATAGAACGGGCAGCGCTGTGCCTGCCGAATGGAATCCTATACAAATCCGCATCTGACCCGAACTATGAAAAAATTCTGGAGATGGCTGTGCGGATGGGAGTATCGTGGTCTGCTATCAGGATCAGACTACAGCAGATGCAGGTCATAAAAGGCAAACCCATCCACTGCCATCCATTGGACATCATCCGATTTGGAGAATGAATATGATTCAGTTAAAGAACCGTCCCTTTGCCGGTAAAGC
>OLSB01003550.1_pt1 | contig 11184 bp, 4 predicted proteins | sample 1672071 | NCBI WGS metagenome assembly OLSB01 (sample SAMEA3136642, study PRJEB25190) | human gut metagenome | biome: human gut; feature: human-associated habitat; material: faeces | place: Austria | collected 2013
CCCGACCTGCTGATTACAAATCAGCTGCTCTACCGGCTGAGCTATACCAGCAGGAAATCCAGCGAGGGATATAATAGCAAATCCGATCACATTTGTCAACATTAAAATAAAAGTTTTCCGGCGGCAGAAGCTCTCTGCCGCCGGAAGCGTTTTTACTCCCCGGTGTGCTCTTCCGTGGTCTCCGCAGCGGGCGTTTCAGGCTCTTCTTCGACCGTGATCTCGACGGAAATGTCCCCGCCATCGCCCTCGTCCTGCGCGACAACATCCTCAAAGCCCGCGTCATCGCTCGCGTGGAACGAGCCCTTGAGCGAATCGATCTCCGACTGCATCTCTTCGATGCGCGCGTTGACCGCGTCCACTTCCTCGACGAGCTGTGCATACAGCCCCTCGGCGTCGTTGTGATGCTCCTCGTAATATGCCTTGCCGAGCTCGATGTACGCCTTCCTGAGCGCGTCCTTTTCCGCCGTCAGAGCGATGGTGAGCTTGGCGAGACGGGCGGCGTCTTTCGTTTTGTCCATGGCGACGTTGGCGTATTCCGCGCCGCGCTCGCGCAGGTTGGTGATGGTGTCCATAAGAGAATCGAAATTGAAGTTCATGATCTGTTTCCTCCTTCAAAGTTTTGGTTTTCGGTTATTCGACGGGTTTATCCTGTGGTTCGTTCGTTGCTTTCCCGTCTTTTTCTGCCGCATCGTTCTGTGCGCGGATGCGGTTGACATAGAGATCCTCCGGCTTGTGCGGTTTCCGGCTCTGCACAACGAGGATCACAAGCGCAGCAAGGCACATGCCGCCGCCGATTACCTGCGAGGCGCGAAGCGCCGTTCCGGGGATGAGCAGCGGCGATGTGCGCAGCGGCTCGAGCAGGAAGCGGATGAGACCGTACCAGACAAAGTACAGCAGCGCCGCCTGTCCGTCATACTGCCGCCCTCCCTTCCGCGTCCAGATTGCAAGGAAGAGGAAGCCTAAGAGATTCCAGAGCGACTCATACAGAAACAGCGGATGCACATAGTACGTTGTGCCGCCGGTCGTCAGCCCCATACGGCAGAAAATGTCCGTCACCTCGCCGATGTACTCGCGGTTCATAAAGTTCGACCAGCGCCCGACGACCTGCCCGATGAGCAGTCCGAGCACGACGCAGTCCATGATCGCGCCGAACGGGATCTTCTTTTTTTTCGCGTACAGCCACACGCACAAAGTCGCGAGCAGCAGTCCGCCGGGGATGGCCGTGCCGCCCTCCCATATTTTGCACCAGTTCCAGAGCGTCTGCCATACGGTGTCGCCGACATAGTTCGACCAGTGGCAGAAAACGTAATAAAGCCGCGCGCCGATGATGGCCGTGGGAAGCGCGACGAGCACAACGTCGGTCAGCGTGTCCTTGGAAACGCCGAAATCCTTCGGCGCACGCCACATACAGTAGAGCACGGCGAGGATGAAGCCAAGACCGATGATCGCGCCGTACCAGTAGAACGTATGGCCGAAGAGCGTGTATGTACCGCTCGGATCGATGGAAAAGCTCTCGCCGAGCATGGGAAATGTGATGATCGCGCCGGGGAATGCTTCTGGCATGGGGAAAACTCCTTTCGCTGTGGTAAAAATCAGGCGTTGGGTCGGATCACGGAGAGAGCCAGACGCTCCCGCGTGAGATTTTCGCAGAGGAACGCCTCGCACTCCGCGAGTGTGACGGATTCGAGCGCGGCGAACGCATCGAGCGCGTTCCAGCCGTCGAGCCGGCTCTCGGCAAGCGATACGGCATAGGCGGCAAAGGAATCGAGCGAGCCGAGCAGCCGGCCGTACTTCGCACGGCGGCAGCGCTCGAGCGCGTCCTTATCCAGCCCGTGCAGCGCAACGCCGGATAGCGCCTCGTGCACCGCCTCCGCCACGGCGTCCGGATCGCGGCTCTGCGCGCCGAAGAGCAGCACGGCCGTTCCGGCGGCGGAGTCGTTTTCAACGGCAAAATCTCCGTTCAGAAGCCCTTTGGCATAAAGGTCGTTGTAAAATGCCGAGGACTTGCCGAGCAGACACTCGCCGGCAAGCTCCGCAAGGAGCTTCTGCCGCTCTCTCGCCGCGCCGTCCGAAAGATACGGCAGCTTCACGCCGAGCAAAAACTGCGGCGCGGAAACGCTCATCGTTTTCTCGACGCGCTTCCTGCCCGGCAAAAGCGTTTCGGGCGCGCCGTAGTCGCGCTCCGGCTTCTCTCCGGGGGTGTCCGGCAGTATCTCGCGCGCCGCCGCGGCGATCGCCTCGGGGTCCACGTCGCCGACGCAGCAGAGCGCCATGTTCGAGGGATGGTAAAAGACGCTGTGGCAGTGGTAGAGTGTTTCGGGCGTGATCTGCGCAATGCTCTCCACGGAGCCGGCAATGTCCTCGCGGATGGGGTGGTGGTCGTAGAGCGCGCTCATAAGCTGGAAGTATCCGGCGTAGCCGGGGCTGTCCTCGCCCATGCGGATCTCCTGCGCGATGATGCCCTGCTCCTTGGCGACGCTCTCGTCGGTATAGTACGGCGTGGAGACGTAGGTGAGCAGCAGCCGGAGATTTTCCATGAAGTTTTCCGAGCCGGTGAAGTGATACGCCGTGAGACCGGCGCCGGTGAAGGCGTTGGGGCTTGCGCCGAGCGCGGCGAAGTCGGAAAGAACGTTGCGCCCGTCCGGCATATCGAACATTTTGTGCTCGAGAAAATGGGCGACGCCCGCGGGCGTGTCGATCCACTCGCCGTTTACCTTGAAGCGGCGATCCGCCCCGCCGTAGCGCGTGGCGAAAAAGGCCGCGTTTTTGCGAAAGCCCGGCTTTACCGCGACAAGAACGGAAAGCCCGTTCGGGAGAACTTCCTCGTACAGCGTTTCGCCGAGATTCGGGTATTCGTGCTTTTTCATTCGGTCCCGGCCTCCTCTCCGCGGAGAAAGTATACGGCGTCAAGCTCCACGCCGCGCGCGACGGCGGCCACATCCTCCGCCGTGACGGTCTCGGCGAGCGCCGCGATATCGTCCGGCGAGGCGTCCGTCCCCTGCACGGTCTCGCGCAGGTAGAAGTCCGCAAGATAATTCGGGCTGTCCGCGCCGGCGCGAAGATCGTTTGCCACGGTGCGCCGCGCCGCGGCGAGCTCGGCTTCGGAAATATCACCCGCGCGCACCGCGTCGAGCTGGGTAAGGATCTCGCCCAGCGCCTCGCCGTACTTGTCAAACTCGATGCCGGAGAGCACCGCCATGATGCCCTTGAGCACGTCGGTGCTGGAAAAGGCGTAATAGCAGAGCGAGAGCTTTTCGCGGACATTGAGAAAGAGCTTTGAGCTGACGCCCGCGCCGTATACGGCGTTGAACACGGCGAGCTTTGCCGGGTCGGGGTCGTCCATGCATTCGCCGAGCCGGAAGCCGACGGCGAGCACGCCCTGCGAGACTTCGTCCTCCTCGGTGAAGTACCGGGGCGTTTCCTCCACGGCGTTCATGCGGATGTCGGTGCCGAGATCGAGATCGATCTCGCCGCGCGGCAGCAGCGCGAACGCCTCGCGCAGCATATCCGCCACTTCCTTTCCCGGACGGCTGCCGCAGTAGAAAAACTCCATCGGCGATGTGGCGAGAAGCTCCTTATAGTGCTTCGTGAGCTTCACATAGTGGACGCTCCCGGCCTCGTCCGCCGTGCCGTAAGCGCCGACGGCATAATCCTCAAAGGCACACATATTCTCCCGCAGGCGCTGGAATGCCCAGCTTCGCTTGTCGTTTTTCACGCGCTCAATGCGTTCAACGAGTTTTTCGCGCTCGGAATCGACGTGCGCGGGCAAAAACAGCCCGCCGCGCGTCGCAGGGGAGAGCCAAAGCTCGCCGAGCAGGGATATGACCTCGCCAAGCACATCCGTCTCTCCGGGGAGAAAGGCGTCCTCGGCAAAGCCCGCATAGAAGCCGACGGCCTGGATCTCGCCGAGCTTTCGCACCGACGGCTCGATCTCCGCGCCGTAGAGCGCGTCGAGCCGCGCGGAGATGCGGCGCATATCCGGAAGCGACTTTGTGCCGCGCCGCAGCACATACGGCAGCAAGGCGTTTTCCGCTGCCGTTTCGCGGCGCAGCTGCGTGAGCAGATATGCCGTGAGACAGCCGGTTTTGAATTTGTCGGTCTGTACCGCCGTCAGTGATACGCAGGGAAACAGCTCTTCCCGGAAGTATTCCATGCGGTCACACCCCTTTTCCTTTGTTTGAATAAGGCTCCCCTGCGCAAAGGGAGCTGTCGGCCGCAAGGCTGACGGAAGGATCGTTTTCTTGAGTATATCACGTTTTTTCCGCCGTTCATAGCGCAAATGCGAATTTTTTCCTCACGGTGTTTCGCCGTACAGCTCCCGCAGCAGCCGGAGGTACCATCCCGCCGCGCCCGTATACCAGCTCCAGCCCGCGCGCCCTTCCTTTCCGGGCGCATAGGCGATATCCGCCGAAAGGACGAACGGCTCCGCACCGTACTCCGGCGCGGTGAGCGAGAGCGCCATATCCTCCGCGAGCGCCGCCGCTTCCTCCCGCCGTCCGGCGCGCCGCAGCGCGAGCGCGAGCCACACCGCCGCATGGGTGTACTGCCCGCCGTTTTCTCGAAAGCCCGGCCCGTAGGTCGAAACATACCCCGGCGCACGCTCTTCCGGCAAAAACGGCGGAGCGTAAATGCGGACAATGCGCCGCTCCCTGTCCCGGAGCGCATCGAGCGCCGCGGTGAGCGCCGTCTGCACGCGGTCTTTATCGGCATAGGGCGAAAAGGCGGCGAAGCTCTGCGCCACGGAGTCGATGCGGCACGCCGCCGCGTCGGTTGCGCCGAGCGGCGTACCGTCGGCGTAATACCCGCGCAGATAGTGATCTTTGTCCCACGCCTCGTTCGCAGCCGCGCCGAGCGCGGCCGCGGCCGTCTCATAGCGATCCGCGCCCGGTTCTCCAAGTCTTGCAAGCAGGGCGGAAAAATCGTGGAACACGCCGGAGGCGAACCATGTGAGCCAAACGCTCTCCGCGCCATCGCCCATGGCGTCAAAGCCGTCGTTCCAGTCGCCGCCGCCCATCCGCAGCAGCCGGTGCGGCCCGATCCCGCGTCGGAGCACAAGCGCCGCGGCGCGGTGGCAGTGGTCGAGCACCGTGCCGCTCTCACCGGCGGGCGCCGGCGTTTCGTACCGGCTGTGCTCGCCTTGCGTGAGCGGCGGCGAGGCGATATACGGCGCGCTCGAGGTGCACACGCTCTCGTCTCCGGTCACACGCACATATTCGCACACCGCCCATGGCAGCCAGAGAAGATCGTCGCCGCAATCGGTGCGCACGCCCTTTGCCGTCTCTCCCGCGCCCGGATGGTACCAGTGCTGCACGTCGCCCTCCGCATACTGGTGGGCGCAGCACGCGAGAATGTGCGCTCTCGCGCCCGCGGCGTCGATGGGCAGGAGATTGATACGGTCCTGCAGTTGATCCCGAAAGCCGATCGCGCCGCCGCTCTGGTAAAGGCTTCCCCGCCCAAGCACACGGCAGCAGAGCGCGGCATAGGCGCTCCACGGCGCGAGACGCCGCACGCTCTCCGGCACAGCTTTGGAATACTTCTCGCCCATTACGCGCTGCGCCCACCACGCCTTTGTCTTTGCCAGTTCCCGGCGTGCCTGCGCGATATCGAGCAGCGCCGGTACGTCCGCCGTGCCGAGCAGCAGCACCGCTTCCCGCTCCACTCGGAACGTCCCGGCAAGCGCCGGGAAGCCGCGGCGAAGAGCGCCGGAGCCTTCGCCGCAGAGGAAGCGCGCGTCCGTACCGGTAGAGCGCCACGACGCGCTGCAGCGCAGCGTCACACGCACATCGTTATATGAGCAGCGCGGGTTTTCCGCACAAAGGGCGTCGCCGTCGCGCCAGACGGACGCGGACGCCGCGTCCTCTCTCTCCGGCGCGAGCTGCACGGGCGCAAAGAACGTAATATTGCACGGCGCGCTGCTTTCGAGCAGGAGCACGCGCACCGGCGTATCCGGCACGATAAACGCCGTGACCGCGGCGCGGCCTCCGCCGATATCGCGCTCCCAGCGGGCATAGCCGAAGCCGAATGTGACGGCGCATGCGCCGCCGTCCGAAAAGAGGCTTTCCGCGCCGTGCTCCGTTTCGATCCACAGCCGCTCGGCCCCCGCCGCGGAGAGCGCGTCGCCCGACCACGGGACGATGGGACATTCCCGGGCGTTTTCGTACCAGAGCGCCGCCGGGCCGCTGTCCGCCGCGGCGCAGCCAAGACCGCCGCCGCTGAGCATGTTCGCCCAGGCCCGCGGCGGCAGCGGCGGCGTTTGGAAGGCCGCTTCCCCGGCATCGGTATACGATACCGGCGGCACGCCGGTATCCTTTTCCGCTGCCGGAGGAAGGCAGAGTGAGCGTGCCCGCCCCGCCGGGAGCGATGTTCCCGCCGCGTCGCCGAAAAGGGCGGCGCCGGCGAGAAGGCTCTCGCGCTCGCCGCGGGAGGCGAAGTACACTCCCCCCGGCAGAGAAAGCGTTTCGGAAAGGCGCATCGCTTCGAGCGCCGCTTCCACCGCCGCGCGCTGCTCGTTCCGGTAATCTCCGGCGGGCGCGGTGAGAAATACGAGATCGTACTCCACGCCGCACGCGCCGAGCAGCGCGTGACGCCGGAGCTCCCGGAGCGCGGCTTCCGTGCCGTTTTCCCCGCCGTCGAACACCATGACAGGAAGATCGCCGGAGATGCCGAGCCGCCAAAGCGCTTCCCGCGTCCCGCCCGGCAGGGCGCGTCCCTCGACACACAGCTGCGGGAACGTGAGGGCGCGGAGGTATTCCATGGCCGCGGCGCTCTCGCCGCACTCCATGCCCCAGACCGCGGCGGCCGCGTCCGCCATAGCGAAGCCGGAGGTCTCTTTCAGGATTTCCCGCGCACCCCGCGCGGCGGTGTCCGCGTCTCCGGCGACGCAGAGCGCGAGCGCAACTTCGCAGGCGCCCTGCTCCGGCAGGGAAACGCGCGCGGCAACGTACGGCTCATTCTGCCAGCCCGTGTTTTCCCGAAACTCCCCTGCGCCGCCGCGGGCGGGAAACTGCCGGAAATCGGAGGAAAACACCGCCTCCGGCGCGGCGGCGAGCGCGAGATACTGCGCGCCCCGGCTCCCCCGCGGCGCGCGGTAGACGGTGAGCACGCCGTCTTTTACCGATGTGCACAGCCCCAGCCGGGCAAACGCCGGGTGCGCGGCATAGTCGCGCGCGCCGAGCAGCACCGGCTCGAAGCCGAAAATGACCGCGTGCGGCGAGGCGCTCCCGGAACGCAGGCTCAGCCGCCGCAGCTCGCCCGGGTGCGTGCGCGAAACGGTGCAGCGCATCTCCCAGAGAAGGCCCGCGCTCTGCCCGGCGAGAACCGCTTCCCCGGCGGTAAAGCGCCAGTGCAGCGCGTTCTTCTCCCCCGGCCCCGGCAAAAGCGGCCGCCGGGCGCCGCCGGTTTCGGCCCAGAGCGCGATGCCGGGCGCGCCCTCCCACGGAGTCCGGGCGCTCCGGTACGGAATGAGCGTGCCGCACGAAGCACGGGACACGCCGTTCGCCGTGACAAGCAGCCGGTACGCGCCGTTGGAGAGCGCCGCGCCGTCCGGGAAAAAGGGGTCCGTCCCCTCGCCGGTCCGGGGCGCCGCGCCCCCGGCGCGCTCCGTTTTAACCCCGGCGCCCGGCTCGCGGCGCAGGAGCTTTCCGCCGGCGGGGATCTTTTCCTGCAAAAGTCCCGTGTACGCGGCCATGGCCGGATCGCTCAGAAACCACCGGCGCAGCACGCCGCCGCACAGCGCGTTCGCAATCGCGCAAAGGCTCATGCCGAGATGGTGCGCCATCACGCACCGGACGCAGACCGGCCCTCCGCCGGTGCGCGAGGGCGTGAAATCGACCGCCTCCCACAGCCCGTAGGGTCCGGAGAGTCCGGCCTCCGCCATGCGCCGAAGATTTTCCACCGCCGCGTGCGGCGCGGCGCAGAGCGACAGGTAGCTGCTATAGGGCGATACGACGCTCTCGCTGCTCGCGCCGCGGCAGAGCGCGAGAGGCGCGCACCCGTGCGCTTTGTAGCGGTAATGGTCCGTGGCGTCGAAGGCGTAAAAGGCGCTTTCGGAAATGCCCCAGAGCTTTTTCGCGCCGAAGGTGCGCCGCCGCTGGACGTATACGGCGAAGCGGGCGCTCTCCCAAAGATGCGAGCCGCAGTACAGCGGCAGAAAAAGCTCCGGCATCAGATATTCAAAAAGGCTCCCCGACCAGCTTACCATGCCGCGCCGCCTCCGATAGCCCACCTGCGCGCGGCTGAGCTGCCGCCAGTGGCGATGTTCGATCTGCCCGGAGGCGATGGCGTAATACGCCGTCAGGCGCTCCTCGCTCTCCAGAAGATCGTACCAGCTCTGCGCCGGGGCACTCTCGCCGGGCAGAAGGCCGATGCGAAAGAGCCGCCGTTTTTCATCGTAAAGCACGCGAAAGTCCATCGCCGCGGCGATCGATCGCGCCCGCTCCGCAAGAGCGGGCGCGCCGTGCGCGGCAAATCCCGCGGCGCAGGCGGTGAGCGCGGCGGCAAGGTTGCCGCTGTCCACGGTCGAGATATACGCCGGCTCGAGCACCGCGAGCGTTTTGGTTTCGTACCAGTTATACAGATGCCCTTTCCACTTGGGCAGACGCTCGAGCGTATCGAGAATCCTTTCGCAGAGTGTGAGCGCCTCGCTTTCGGACGCGACGCCGAGCTCGGCCGCCGAGAGCGCGCCCGAAAGCGCCATGGCGATGTTTGTCGGGCTTGTCCGGTCGGCGCTCTCCGCCGGGGGCGAGAGCTGCACGTTGTCCGGCGGCAGATAGTGCGACGCCGCCGTGCAGTTTTCGCGAAAATACCGCCAAATCTCTGCGGCGCGCCGCAGAAGGAATTCCCTCTCCCCGCTGTCGAGCGGTTTTTCCTTTCTCTCCCTTCCGAGCCGGTGAGCAATAAGCGGCGTGGCGATCCAGCAGATGGCCGCGGCGCGTCCCGCGAACGTATGCGAAAAGGCCAGCAGCAGCCCGGAGAAGTATACGACCGGCCACATCGCGGCAAACGTACCGGCGAGGCCGGCGCGGCGGCGCTCACTCTGCTCGGCGGTCTGCCAGAGGAGCAGCCGCCGGTGCGAAACGCCCATCCGCCAGAGCGCGAGGACGATCGCGGAAACGCTTGTCCACGCCTCCTCCGCAAGAAAGAGCGCGCGCGTGAACACGCGCGTCAGCTCGCCGCCGAGACCGTGCAGCGCGGCGCTTTTGTAGCGTGTCTCCCGCCCGTCGCGGAAGAGGACGCCGAGACCGTACCGGAGCGCCGGCAGAAAGAGAACGAGCAGCGCGCAGAGCGCCGCGGCCTGCGTCGCGGCGTTCGGAAAGAGAAACCACGCGCCGAACGATACGAACAGCCCTGCCGGCAGCAGCGCGCGCCGGAACGAATCAAACAGCCGCCAGCGCTCGATAGGCGGAAGAGCCCTGCCCCGCCGGAAGAGCCACGGCAGGTTCTGCACGTCGCCGCGGATCCAGCGGTGCGCGCGCGCATAATAGCTCACCGCGCCGGAGGGAAAGCCGTCGGTCAGCTCCACATCGCTCACATACCCGCCGCGGAGGAACGCCCCTTCAAGCGCGTCGTGGCTTAAAACGCGTCCCTCCGGGATCCTCTCGCCCAGACACGCGAGATACGCCCCCACATGGATAAGCCCTTTCCCGGCAAAGCCGCCGCTTTGAAAAGCGTCCATATATACCTCTCCGGCGTCCGAGCCGTAGGGGTCGCCGCCGGGCGCGGGGGCAAAGAGACGTGTGAAATCGTTCCGGCAGGCGCTGTCCAGCGAAACCGCAATGCGCGGATGCAGCACGCCGTGGCCGCGGAAAACGATCCCCTTTTTCGGGTCCACCGCCGGGCGGTTGAGCGGGTGAAGCGCCGTGCCGATGAGCTTCCCGGCGCTCTCCGGCTCCAGGCGCGTATCGGCGTCGAGCGTGAGGATATAGCGCGTGCCGCGGAGCTTCGCCGCCTCGCCGGCGCGGACGCAAAGTCCTGTGCTCTCCCCGGCGAGCAGACGGCACAGCTCCAGCGTCGCGCCGCGCTTTCGCTCCCAGGGGGCAAATTTCCCGCTGTCGCGGCTGTAAAGCCGGTCGCGGGTGAAAAGATAGAAGCCTCCGCCGCAGCGCGCATTGAGCGCGTCGGTTTTCGCGGCGGTACCGTCGAGCAGGGCGCGGTCGGCGTGCGAGAGCGTTTCGCCGCTCTCCGGCAGATCGCACAGCAGACCGAAAAGAAGATTCTCCCCGCAGCCGCGGGAGGCCGCGCGAAATTCCTCGAGCCGCCGGAGCGCGCCGTCCGCCGCCTTCTCCCCCGTGAGCAGAACCGACAGCACGCAGATCGTCTTTCCCTCGGCCGGGACGCCGGAGCGAAGCGCCAGCCGCGGCAGACGGCGCGGCGGCACGGCACGGAGCAGCACGCGGTCGATCAGTCCCTTTACCAGCTCCGAAACCGGCAGCAGCGCCAAGGCTCCGGTGAGAGCGCTTTTCGTCCACAGCGCGAGCGCGAAAGAAAGCCCAAGCGTGAAAAGGACGTTTGCCAGAATGTACGCCGCGCCGCCTCTCCGCGGCACACCTGTGCCGAGGGGGTTTTCATAGAGCCAGTAGCCGATGTGGCGCCGCCGGACGCCCTCGGCGCGCTCCGAAAGGCGCAGCGCCTCCTCCGCGACGCGCGCCTCGCTTCGGTTGTTTCGCCGCGAGAGCGTTTCGACGCGCGCGCGATAGTCCCGACGGCTGCGCTCGTCCATGCGCGGGTATACCCCCGCCGGGTCGCGCCGGAGGATGTGCTCCACGGCGTCGGCCTCTTCTCTCACCGCGTCCAGATCGAGCGAGGCAATGTGCCGCAGCGTTGTGAAATAGACGGCGGCTGCCGCGCCGGAGGGCGTGCCGCCCCGGTACAGCTGCGCGAGCCGGACGAGCGCCGCCGCGCGCAGCGACGCGCCGAGAAGGGTCAGTTCGCGCCCGGTGAGCGGCGTTTTCCGCTGGAAGCCTTCGAGGAACACGGCGAGGCGCTCTTCGTCCACGCGCCCGCCGCCGGAGGCGAGCAGCACCCGGCAGAGCGCGGGGACGAGCGCCCCCTCGCACGTTGCGCGAAGGCGTCCGGCGGCATGAAACGCAGCGAGAGCGGAGGCTCCCTCCCGCTCGCACAGCCAGAGATTATCGATCAGCCACCGCGCGCCGCCGTCCGCTGCGGACGATTCCAGCCGCCGTCGGG
>OLSB01003553.1_pt1 | contig 11177 bp, 10 predicted proteins | sample 1672071 | NCBI WGS metagenome assembly OLSB01 (sample SAMEA3136642, study PRJEB25190) | human gut metagenome | biome: human gut; feature: human-associated habitat; material: faeces | place: Austria | collected 2013
CCCGCCCTCCGCAAAATCTCAAACAAAGGAGAACCCCTATGGCCTTCAAAGACCTGCTGCAAAGCCAGAAAACCATCCGGGAGCTGAAAACCGAAACCGCCGCCCTGCGGCTGGAAAAGGCCGAAGCCGCCCGCCAAAAGGAACAGCTGGAGGCCCATGCCGCCGCCGTAAGTCGGGAAGCCGACCGGGAAGCCGCCGGCCGCCAGCGGGAGCAGACCGAAGCGGTGGAAGCCGCCCAAAGAGCCCTCTTTGAGGCGATGCGCCCCCTGCTGCTGGCCCTGCCCACCGCCCGGCGGGCCATTGCCCAGAACCCCGCGCTGCTGGCCAGGGATATGATCGGGATGTTTGCCCCGGTGGATGATTTTGTGGGGGCGCTGGGCCTTACCGTCATCGGTACGGTGGGGGAGGAGACCCCCTACGACAGCGCCCGGCACGATTGCCCCGCCCTGCTGGCGCCGGGCACTCCGGTCATTGTGGCGACGGTGGGCTATGCCAAAGGGGAGCAGATCTGGGTAAAAGCAAGAGTAAAGGAAGTGATCTGATGGAACGCTACGCCGTCGATTTCGGCACCAGCAATACCGTGGTGGCCCGCTGGAACTTTGCCAGGGAGGAGCCGCAGACCATGAGCTTCCCGGCCATCACCGCGCCGGGGAGCGGCGCCATGCCGCCAGTCACTCCATCCGTCCTCTACTACCGGGGGGAGGAAAGCTTCCTAATGGGCTACGAGGTCACCTCCCGCGGGCTGGATGATATCCGCAGCAGCCGCTATTTTTGGGGCTTCAAGCGGGGTCTTCTGCACCTCACCTCCCTCTACGAGGACCGCGGCCGGGAGTTTTCCGCCGACCATATCGCGCGGCTGTATCTCACCCGGCTGCTGGGCAATTTGGAGCTGAACGCCGATACCGTGGTCACCTTTACCGCCCCGGTCAATGCCTTTGATACCTACCGGGAGTGGATCTCCGCCTTTTTTGCGGAAAATTACCCCGATGTCCCTTACCGCCTGGTGGATGAATCGGTGGCGGCCGCCATTTCCTACGGCTCTACCCGGGCCGGTTCGGTGGTGTGCGTGGTGGATTTTGGCGGCGGCACCCTGGATGTTTCGGTGGTCCGCATGCCGGAATCCTTTGCCGGGGCGGCGGCCGGAGAAGCGGCCAAGGGCCGGGTGCTGGGCAAAGCCGGCGCCTTCCTCGGCGGCGATGATATCGACCGGTGGCTGCTGGAGGATCTGCTGATGCGGGCCGGCCGCACCGCCGAAGAGTGTGAGGAGATCCTGCCGCAGCTTACCACCCTGGCCCGGCAGATCAAGGAGGAGCTTTCCGCTCAAAGCGAGAGCAGCCGCAGCTTTTTTGATGCCGAGCATTTCAAGACCTACGAGTTCCGCTACACCCAGAATGACCTGCTGGATCTTCTGGAGGAGCACGATTTTTTTGTCACCCTCAATGATGTCCTCAATAACGCCGTCAACATGGCGGAAGCCGGCGGCATTTCCCGCAGCCAGATCGAGCGGGTGCTGCTGGTGGGGGGCACTACCCTCATCCCGGCGGTGCAGCGGGGCATCCGGGGCATCTTTGGCCGGGAAAAGGTGCAGTGCCACAAGCCGTTTGAGGCGGTGGCCCACGGGGCGCTGGCCTTCTCGCTGGGGCTCAATATCGTCGATTTCATCCAGCATTCCTACGCCATCCGCTACCTGGATTCCCTCACCAAGGAGCCGCGGTACAAGATCATCTTCAAGGCCGGCAGCGAATACCCCAGCGTAAAGCCGGTGACCCTCACCTTGTCCTCCTCCTTCCGCAATCAAAAGGCGATCGAGCTGATGATGGCGGAGATCGAGCACAAGCGGATGGGACGGGTCTCCTTTGATGCCGATGGACGGTTTTCTGCGGTGGATGACAGCGGCGATACCGTGCGGCTGCTCAATTACAGCAAAAATTCCGCCAATGCCGCCGTCATTGCCAAACTGGAGCCGCCCGGCACCCCGCTGGATAAGCGGCTGAATGTGGCCTTCTCCATTAATGCCCGCAAGGAGCTGACCGCCACGGTGCACGATAATCTCACAGGCCAGGATATCTATGTGGATATGCCGCTGGTGGCACTGCGGTAAAGGGAAAATTTTCGCCCCCCCAATTTCCCCCCAGCCGTCGCTTTGCCCCTCACTTTTTCGCAGCGATTCTGCTATATATAAACCCATAAGCAACCCACTACCCCTCGGGAGGAGGAACCGCATGAAAACCACAAAAACAGCCAAGGAAAAACTGGCCGGTCTGGTCCGGGTCATATCCATTCCGCCGGTGATGGTGACCGCCCTGCTGCTCATCCTGTATTTCTGGGGGCCGCAGCCCTTCTGCCCGGTCGGGGAGCTGGTCACCACCATTCTGCTGCTGGGCTTTGTGCCGGTGCTGGCTTATCCGGCGCAGCCGCTGTTCCCCCGCTACCGCAGCCGCGGCCGGGAGGGTCAGCGGGAGCTGGCGTTTGTCTTTACCGGGGTGGGGTATACCATTGCCTTTTTGTGGGCGCTGCTGGCGGGGGTCTCGCCGGAGATCCGCACCATCTGTGCCGGGTATTTTTTCTCGGCGCTGTTCCTTACCCTGTGCAACCGCGTGCTTCACAGGCGCGCCAGCGGGCACGCGTGCAGCGCGGCCGGGCCGCTTTTGTTCCTCATCTACTACTTTGGCTGGTGGATGCTGCTGCCCAGTATTGTGATCGGGTGGCTGGTGGCGTGGGCTTCGGTGGCACTTAAACGCCATACCCCCACCGACCTGCTGTGGGGCGCTTTGTGCAGCGCGGCGGGCTTTGCCATAGCGGTGCTGTGGTTCTAAGGCTTTTTGAAAGTCCCCCACTAATACGGCAAAACTGCCCCTTTTTTGCAGCCCAAAGGTTAATATTTCACTTTTTTTTAACGAAAAGTTTACAATTGAGCCCCCAAAGGGGGCTTTTTTGATGGAGAGGTTTTTAATTTTCACCAGCTCGGTGAAAGGACATATTGTAAAAGGAACAAGTAAGGGGGCGCCCCCTCTTTGCAAAACGATCCACCGGATTATTTTGCAAATTCATCCCCCTGCGGAGTGCCCTCCGGTACAGGAAATTTCGCGCTCTGCACAGCGCGACCAAAGACCGCAAGCCTTTTGAAAAAGGCTTGACCGAAAACTTTTGCGGTCAGCTCCCTTTGGATTTGACTTAAAAGGAAAAAATCCCCCCACCCGATAGAGGTGAGGGGATTTTCTTTATTCTCAGTGGTCGCAGGTGGCGCAGGAGGGGCAGGCACCTTCCGCCTCTTCGCCCTCGTGGACATCCTTTTTGACATGACCGACGATGGGTTCGGGATCGATGCCCTGGCGGGTGTAGTAATCGGAAAGCGCGGCCTTGACCGCCTGCTCCGCCAGTACGCTGCAGTGCAGCTTGGCGGGAGGGAGGCCATCCAGCGCCTCTACTACGGCGCGGTTACTGAGGGCGAGGGCCTCATTGATGGAATGGCCCTTGATCATCTCGGTGGCGATGGAGCTGGTGGCGATGGCGGCGCCGCAGCCGAAGGTTTTGAACTTGACATCGGTGATGGTATCGCCATCGATCTTGAGGTACATCTTCATGATATCGCCGCAGCGGGCATTGCCTACCTCGCCCACGCCATCGGCATCGGGGATCTCCCCTACATTGCGGGGATTGGTGAAGTGATCCAGAACTTTTTCGCTATACATAGGCAATCTCCTTTACAGATCCTTGATTTTTTCCCAGACGGGGGACATGGCGCGCAGCCCCTCCACAATGGGCGGTACCTGGGCAATGATATAATCGATATCCTCCTCGGTGGTGAGCTCCGAGAGGGAAAGGCGCAGGCTGCCATGGGCGACCTCGTGCTTGAGGCCGATGGCCATAAGGACATGACTGGGATCCAGCGAGCCGCTGGTGCAGGCGGAGCCGGAGGAAGCGCAGATGCCGGCCATATCCAGCCGCAGCAGCAGCGATTCGCCCTCGATGCCCTCGAACGAGATATTAAGGTTGCCGGGCAGGCGGTGCTCCCGACTGCCGTTTAGGCGGGTCCTGGGCAGCTGCAGCAGGGAATCGATCAGGCGATCCCGCATGGCGGTGATGCGGGCCATGTTTTCTTCCAGGCTGGCGGTCGCCACAGTGATGGCTTCGCCCAGCCCCACGATGGAGGCAAGGTTTTCGGTGCCGGCGCGGCGGCCCTTTTCCTGCGCGCCGCCATCCATAAAGATATTAGGCAGGATGCCCTTTTTGACATACAAGGCGCCGACACCCTTGGGCGCGTGGAACTTATGGCCAGAGAGGGAGAGCATATCCACCCCCAGAGCCTTGACATCCACCGGGATGTGGCCGACCGCCTGGACGGCATCGGTATGGAACCAGGCGCCATGGGCGTGGGCGATAGCAGCCAGCTCCGCAATGGGCTGCACGGTGCCGATCTCGTTATTCGCCAGCATGATGGAAACCAGCGCGGTATCCTCCCGGATGGCCTTTTCCAGCTCGGCGGGGTCTACCAGGCCCTCCGGGGTGACGGGCAGGTAGGTGACCTCAAAGCCCTCTTTCTCCAGCGCCTTGGCGCTGTGCAGGATGGCATGGTGCTCAAACGCGGCGGTGATGAGGTGCTTTTTGCCCTTGGCGGCCCAGCGGCGCATGCTGCCCTTCAAGGCCCAGTTATCGGCCTCGGTGCCGCAGGAGGTGAAGTAGATCTCGCCCGGCTCGGCATTCAGGGCGGCGGCCACCTGGCGGCGGGCCTTTTCCACGGCGGTGCGGGCGGCGCGCCCGATGGAATAAATGCTGCTGGGGTTGCCGTAGTTCTCCATCAGCCACGGGGTCATGGCCTCCAGCACGGCCGGCGTGACCGGAGTGGTGGCGGCATTATCGGCGTAAACAAAGCGCTTTTCCACAGTGATACACTTCCTTTATCGTATATAGTACAGCCGGAAAATGTTCCCGGCTTTTTATCACGGCAATATAATATACCATCTCGGTATAATTTGCAATAGGCAGAGGAAAATTTTTTCGGGGCCTGTGCAGGGTGCAGGAGCAGGGCGGCCCGTCCCCCGCCCCCTGCACAAAATTTTCCGAAATGTGTTGCACTTTGCCCGGAAAAACCGTTTATTATAGTGAAGGGCAGCCGCCATCGGCAGGCTTCACAATATATTTACAATTTGTGGGTGGATGCTGCGTTGCAATTTGTATAAAATTTATGTTATAATACTGTAAGAATACAGCAAAATGACAACAGGGAGGGAACAACTTGACAACCTACAACAGCACCGCAAACTACATTTTCAATCTTGTCCTTCAGGTATTGCTAACGGCATACCTTACCTGGGAAATGCTGCTGTATGGCAGGGTCGGATGGGCGGTCGCCCTCGTCCTCGTCACCCTTGCGGCAATCGGCATCAATCTTTACATTTGGCTCAATGTGAAAAAAGGGCGGTTCTCCGCCCAAAAGGTAAAGCAGGGGCGCCTTACCATACTGGTGATTTTACTGGTTTCGCTGCTGTGCCTTGATGTGGTCTCCCGCACGGCGCGCGTTTCGCCGGAGAATCCCACCGTTTCCGCCGCCATCGGGCAGATCGTCCCGCAAAGCGATAAAACAAAGTGCATCAGCGTCAAGCGCAAGGGCAATACGACCTTTGCCGAGGCGGAAAAGGGCAGCCGTGATTTTTCCGCCATGGCGGCAGGCTGGACATTTGCCACCACGATAAAGGACGACGCCGCCGAGGAATTTTGGGCAGTGCTGGGAAAGACCGAGCTGACTCCGCATATCAATGCCTTTACCCTTACCGGCAGCGGCACCAAGTTCCGGGTGCTGTACCGGCTGGACTGGGCGGATACCGATGCACCGATGCTGTACCTCGGCTTGACCGCAGACGGGCAGATTTGGATCTTCCGGGAGCTTGTCCTGCCGCAGTTTGTGCCCGCCTGCCGTGTGCAGCTGGCAGGCGGCAGCGATGGCTTCCGGGCCCTGACGCAGGCTTATTCCGACATTTTGGCGGCACACCCCGCCTGATAACTTTGATACCACGCCACCGCCAGACGGTCGCAGCGCTCATTTTCCGGGTGGCCGGCGTGCCCCTTCACCCACACAAATTCCACCTCATGATACTTCAGCAGCGGCAGCAGCCTTTCCCACAGGTCTACATTCAGGGCGGGGCTGTTGTCGCTTTTTCTCCAGCCTTTTTTCTGCCAGCCGTACACCCAGCCCTTGGTCACGGCATCCACCAGGTATTTGCTGTCGCTGGTCAGCGTAACGCGGCAGGGCTGCTTCAGGGCGCTCAGCCCCTCTATGGCGGCCAGCAGCTCCATGCGGTTGTTGGTGGTCATCGGTTCCCCGCCGGAAAGCTCCTTTTCCTGCCCCTTGTACCGCAGGATCGCCCCCCAGCCGCCGGGACCGGGATTGCCGGAACAGGCGCCATCGGTAAAAAGCTGCACCTCTTTTTTTTCTGTCATGGTGTTGTTCTCCGTTTCTGTGCCATAATTTATATAAATATTATAGCTCACTTGGGCCGGGATTACAACACAGGCAGGTATGTGCCCTGCCTCTTTTGCCGGTCGGCGCGGGGGGCACATTCGGCCGCAGGCCAAATCGTCCTATCGGACGATTTCAGCGGGCTTTGCCCGCTGGCCCGCCTTCGGTGGGCGGCCTGCGGCCGAACCAGCCCCCTTGACAGAACCACATTTATGCAGTATAATAAAAACAGAACCAAAATATTTGTGCAAGATGCAATATTTTGTCGTGAATTAGGACACAAGATCGTCGGAACGGAATGGGCGGTCTTACATCATACATTAACCCAAAAATAAAAACAGAACCCAAATTTGAATTGGAGGTACACGAGTGACTGAAAAAAAGAATAATGTACCGGCTTCTGCCGAAGCACCCCGTAAAAAGAAGGACGGGGTCTTTGGGCAGTATTTCCGCAAGAGCCGCAGCACCAAAACCGCCGCCGAGATCGCGGCGGAGATCGAACGGGTGATGCGCAGCGAGGAAGCCGCCGCAGGGACCGCCTCCGCAGGAGAACGGCCCGTAAAATCAGCGGCCAAAAAGCCCGGCCAGCCCAAGGCTCCCCAGCAGAAGCCAGCGCAGGCCAAGGCCAAGAACGGCCAAAAGGGCCAGGGCGGCCAAACCGGCAAGTCCAAGCCCGCCGAGGAACAGAAGCCCGCTGCCCAAAAGGAGCAGAAGGCTTCTTCCGCCAAGGGCAAGGCGGAGGGCAAGCCCAAGCAGCAGCCCAAGGCCGCCGCGAAGAATGAGCCCAAGAAGCAGACCCAGCCCGCGGCGCAGAACAAGCCCGCCAAAAGCGAGCCTGCCAAAAAGCAGCCCGCTGCCAAGGGCGGCAGCAAAAAGCCTGCCGCTGCCGCGCAGCAGCCCAACCGCCGCACCCGCCGCGGCAACAAGGCCGACGGCACCCGCCGCCCCCCGCTCAGGATCATTTCCCTGGGCGGCCTGGGCGAGATCGGCAAGAACCTGACTGTCTTTGAGACCGAGCAGGATATCCTTGTTGTGGATTGCGGCTCCGCCTTCCCGGATGACGACCTGCCCGGTGTCGATCTGGTCATCCCGGATTTCACCTATTTGGAGAAAAACGCGGCCAAGGTCCGCGGCATCTTCATCACCCACGGGCACGAGGACCACATCGGTTCCCTGCCCTTCCTGCTCAAGCAGATCAAGGCCCCGGTGTACGCCACCGCCCTTACCATCGGGCTCATCAGCGGCAAGCTCAAGGAGCACGGCATCCTCAATCAGTGCAAGCTGAATACCGTCAAGCCCGGCGATACCATCCCGGCCGGCACCACCATGAGCGTCGAGTTCGTCCGTGTCAACCATTCCATACCCGATGCCTGTGCCTTTGCCATCCGTACCCCGGCGGGGCTCATCGTCCACACCGGCGATTTCAAGGTGGATTTCACCCCCATCTCCGGCGAGCCCATCGACCTGGTCCGCTTTGGCGAATTGGGCAGCGAGGGCGTTCTGGCCCTCCTCAGCGATAGCACCAATGCCGAAAAACCCGGCTCCACCCCCAGCGAGCGCATCGTGGGCGAGAGCTTTGAAAAGCTCTTTGAGCGTGCAGCCAATAAGCGCATCATCATCGCCACTTTCGCCAGCAATGTGCACCGCATCCAGCAGGTGGTGGATACCGCCGTCCGGTTCGGGCGCAAGGTAGCGGTATTCGGCCGCAGCATGGTCAATGTCGTGGCCATCGCGCAGGAGCTGGGCTACCTCACCATTCCCGCCGGCGTCCTCATCGATGCCGATAACCTGAAGGACTACACCGATGAGGAGATCGTCCTCATCACCACCGGCAGCCAGGGCGAGCCCATGAGCGCCCTGACCCGCATGAGCATCGGCAGCCACCGCAATATCAAGATCGGCCCTAATGACTGCATCATCATCTCCGCCACCCCCATCCCCGGCAATGAAAAAAGCGTGGGCAAGGTGGTAAACGAGCTGATGAAGCTGGGCGCCGATGTCATCTACGAGCGGATGTACGATGTGCATGTCTCCGGCCACGCCTGCCAGGATGAGACCCGCCTGCTGCTCTCCCTCACCCAGCCCCGGTTCTTTATGCCGATGCACGGTGAATACAAGCACCTGATGAAAAATGCCGGCGTTGGCGCCAGCATGGGCATCCCCGCCGAGCATATCATCATCAGTGATATCGGCAAGGTAGTGGAAACCGATGGCGTGGATATGAAGATTACCGGCATGGTGCCCAGCGGCCGCGTGCTGGTGGATGGTCTTGGCGTCGGCGATGTGGGCAGCGTGGTGCTGCGGGATCGCAAGCTGCTGGCCGATGACGGCCTCATCGTGGTGGTCTGCGCCATCAATGACGCCACCGGCGAAGTACTGGCCGGCCCGGATCTCGTCTCCCGCGGCTTTGTGTATGTACGGGATAACGAGGACCTGATGGCCGATGCCACCGTGGTGGTGCGCAATTCCCTGGAAAAGTGCAAGCTGAACGGCTTCCGCGATTGGGCCACCATCAAGGGCCGCATCCGGGATGAGCTGGGCGATTTCATCGCCAGCCGCACCCGCCGCAAGCCGGTCATCCTCCCCATCATCCAGGAAGTATAACCCCCATCCCCCGGCACTGTCCGGGGGATTTTTGTCAAAATATCTTCCATTATGTTCTATTATTAGAAAATTTACTTCAATTTCCCATTAAAAATTAGAAAATTTACTTCAATTTCCCATCAAATACTTGACATTCGTCTTAAAATGGAATAACCTTAACTTACCAAAATAAAATCGCCCCCGGGGGCGTCGCCGTGTTTGCGTGGCAAACACGAACTCCCTGTGGGCCAAAGAAAAGGAGAGGTTACACAATGAAAAAGTTTTTAAGCCTTGCGCTGGCAGTTTTAATGCTGGCCGTCATGCTGCCAATCACTGCGCTGGCGGCTGAACCAAACGGCAGCATTCAGGGTGCTATTATTAATCATGCTCCTGCTGCTGTTTCCGTTGAACTGGAAAAGGTTACCTTCGCTGAGAGCGTTGCGGTTAAACTGTACAGCGGCGATACCCTGCTGACCACTGCCACCTTGAATACTGGCAAATTGAAAACTGGTTCGTATGATGTCCTGACCTGCTGCATCGCTACCGAGACTGCTGACGAGTACTGGGCACTGACCCCCTGGACTCCCAAGGATGATATTGTTCCCAACAAAGCTGTCCTGTTTGTCGATGGAAACGAACAGGATACGAAGAACTTGACGCTTGATGCCGATGAGTGGGCAGACCTGCCCGGTACCGTGCCCCCCTGCAGCATCGAGAGCGCCATCATTACTCGTGAGAACAAAATCCTGAAAAATGCTGTTTCCGTTGAACTGCAAGACGTTATCTTCAAAACCAGCGTACAGGTGAAGCTGTACAGTGGTGAGACCCTGCTGACCACTGCCACTCTGAATACGGGCTTCCTGACTGTTGGTAAATATTATCCCTTCGTGACCTGCTGCATCCCCACCGAAGGCGAAGATGCCGCCTGGTCTCTGACCTCGTGGACTCCCAAGGACGATGTTGTCCCCAATAAAGTCGTGCTGTTTGTGGATGACAACGAAATGGACACTATGGAATTCACTCTGGATGCTGCAGAGTGGAAAGCCCTGCCCGGCACGGTGCTCCCCTCCAGCAACGTGACCAACGACACCGCCAGCAATAATGACAAGCTGGACAATGTCCCCCAGACCGGTGACACAAGCAACTTTGCTTTGTGGATCGCCCTGTTGTTCGTCGGCGGCGGTGCAGCCATTGGCACAACGGTTGTCAGCAAAAAGAAAAAGTACAACAGATAACAAAGCACCTTAACCTATGCGGCGGCTATCGGGAACGGTAGCCGCCGTTCGCAAAAAGTTTACAAAAATCCTTTCGTGCAAAAGGCAAAAAAGTTCCCAGTTGATTATTGAGGGGGTTAATAAATAAGCCTTCTCGCTGCCTACCTATTGAAGGGTAAATTGAAAACTGAATGACCGTCCGAATGGGATATGATTCTGCCACGACCTCCCGATGGAGAGCAATCGAGACAACGCTGCGGTGAGATTCCGAGGCAGGCACAGAAAAACGACATTCGGAAAAAACGGCAAACAATCCGCAAATTTTTCAAGAAACAGTTCCGTTTTACACCCGTGATTTCTCCTATTTGTGAGGAAGTCGTTTGACGGTCAAGACTGTAATTTTTCGCAGATTTCTTTTTGTGGGAGCGCCAAACGGCCTCCGCATCGTCTGCGGCGTTTCTATTAGAAAATCCGTGAATTCTGCCGGTCTTGAACAGGACTTTTTCCAGCAAAAACAGGCCTTTTACTTATGCTGTGATTACCGGTACCATGACCCAAAATGCGATTACGATTAAAGCGGATGGGGGAAAAACGGAGCTGGTGATACTTTTCAATGTGGACATTCAAATGAGCAGCGGCTCTGCAATCAAAACGACAGGGCAGGGTGCGGTAACGCTGGAATTGAATGGCACAAATATAGAGAAAAGCAATACCGGCGGTGCCGGTATTCAGAAGATGAATACAGATTGGCTCGTTATTCAGGATAATAGCACGCCTGACGGCAGCTTGACTGCCGCAGGAGGGGACTACACGGCAGGCATCGGAGGCAGTTAAGAGGTGCCGATACAAATACCTTTTCTTCCATTGAATGTACCTCCATATCTTCTGGGCCTTGATCCGACCCTGTATTTCGACAGGTCCCA
>OLSB01003554.1_pt1 | contig 11173 bp, 13 predicted proteins | sample 1672071 | NCBI WGS metagenome assembly OLSB01 (sample SAMEA3136642, study PRJEB25190) | human gut metagenome | biome: human gut; feature: human-associated habitat; material: faeces | place: Austria | collected 2013
TAATCAAAATATTTTTAGATGTTGCAGGCAATCTTTGCTCCGATATCTGCGTTATTGAGTACAAGTTTGATATTTGCCTCAAGGCTTCTTCCTTCTGTAAGGTCTTTCACTTTAGAAAGCAGGAACGGTGTGACTTCCTTGCCTTTTACTCCCTTTTCTTCTGCTTCTCTGATGGCCTCATCTATTACGGCATTTATTTCATCCGCAGGGATTTCGTCTGCTTCAGGAATAGGACATGTTACCAATATCCCGCCTTTTAACCCAAGCTTCTCTTTCATTGAAATAAGCGCGCCGATCTCCTCAGGTGTATCCAGTCTACAGTTGGCCTTTTCGCCGCTCTTTCTGCTGTAGAAAGCAGGAATTTCATCGGTTCCGTAGGCTATTACCGGAACCCCTGCAGTCTCAAGATACTCCAGTGTTGCAGGTATATCAAGAATTGCTTTTGCCCCTGCGCATACAACGGTAATGTCTGTCATCTTAAGTTCTTCAAGGTCTGCTGAAATGTCAAAACTTTCTCCTGCTCCTCTGTGAACTCCACCTATTCCTCCTGTAACAAACAGCTTAATTCCTGCCATGTGAGCCGCAATCATTGTTCCGGCTACAGTAGTTGCGCCGTCCATTTTTTTGGATATAACCAGAGGGAAGTCCCTGCGGCTGACTTTGAGCACATTGTCTGCGTGAGCCATATATTCTATTTCATCTTTCGTCATTCCTATTTTGATTCTGCCTCCCAGAATTCCGATAGTTGCAGGCACCGCACCGTTCTCTCTCACCTTGGCTTCAACCGCCAGAGCTGTCTCCACATTCTGCGGATAAGGCATTCCGTGAGCTATGATTGTTGATTCCAGAGCCACTACAGCCTGTCCTTCTTCCAGAGCTTTTGCCACTTCAGGGTTTACGTCCAGAAAATTGTCATACATTTTTAAAATCTCCTTTCAATTTCGGCTTTGCTTATGGCTTTGTTTACGGCGCCGGGGCTTTCCATTGTCACCTGTGCCGCTGCCATACCAATTTTTGCTATTTCTTCAATATCGAGTCCCCGGACCATGCCTATCAGTATTGCTGCCGAAAAGCTGTCTCCTGCGCCTGTGGCGCTTACCGGAGAAATATCCTTCGGCCTGATGAAGCCTTCACGGTCTGGACTTCTGTAATATACACCCTCTTTGTTGAGTGTTATAAATACTTTTTTTACTCCTTGCTGTATAAACCATCCGCCTGCTGCTCTGAGTTCTTCTTCAGAAGTGATTTTCAGCCCGGACAGCGCTTCCGCCTCCATAACATTAGGTTTAATACACTCAAATTTTCCGATGATTTTCCGTGCTTTTACTGCTTTTGTCACCGATACCGGGTCCAGAAACAGAGGCGTTTTCTCAAGGATATCTGCAGCGTATTCCAGAGTTTCTTCTGACAGGTTTGTATCCAGGGCTACGGCTTTTGACCCCAGAAGCAGTTCTCTGTGTTTATCCAGAAATCGAGGAGTAATTACATTTACAATATCCATATCGCTTATTGCAAGCTCCATGTCCTTGTCTTCGTTTAGAATAGACAGATACATGGCTGAATTTCTGCCTGCCAGAATCTCCACACCGGAAACATCGACGCCCAGTTCCTGAAGTTCTTCTTTTGCGCCCCTTCCCATCTGATCTTCGCCTATGACCGAAACCATCGCCACATCTCCACCTATTCTCGCTATGTTCTCGGTTATATTCCTTCCCACTCCGCCGTAAGATAAAGAAATTCTTCCGGGGTTGGAGTCCTCCCTGCGAAGTTTGTTGAAGGGGCTGCCCTCTATATCTATATTTATTCCGCCGATAACGGTTATATCTGCCATTTCCTGCTCCTCTTGTCTTTTTTCGTTTTCTAATCTACAAACACGCTGCCGCCTATAAATTCTCTGAGAATTGAGTTATTCACAATAGCCGAATCGTCTTCAACTGTTTTGAAAAAGCGCAGAAAATTCAGCATTCTGACTGCATCTCCGTATTCCGGTTCCTCCGGAGTAATGGCTTCCAGAAGAGGCACGGCATATTTTTTCAGTACACATATCTCATAAAGGTGGACGGAATTAAACAGCACATCTGCCTCGTTACTGAAAGGAAAGATGTTCTTGTCCTCTCCTGCCCTCACTTTAGGCCAGCTTGATATGGTGCTCTGAGCGCTGTGACCCCTGTACTTGTAGTCACGCACCATGCGCCTTATCATTCTATGATCAGTAGTCACAATTCTGTTGTGGCTGTCTATATTCAGTTGAGTCAGCGGACTTATGTAAATCTTGAACTTTTCTTCCTCTGGAAGTTCCGAGGTAAGGGCTTCGTTCAGCGCATGTATTCCTTCTATTACAATAGGCTGACTGGATTTTATGGATGTAATCCGCTTGCCGTATTCCTTTTTTCCGGTAATGAAGTTAAATGTAGGAAGATCCACAGTTTTTCCTGCCAGAAGGTCATTCATATTGCTGTTAAAAAGCTGAATGTCTACTGCGTCCAGATCTTCATAGTTCTTTTCTCCATATTCATCCAGAGGCGTGTGTTCTCTTTCCACGAAATAGTCATCTGTTCCCATATAAAGCGGTTCCAGACCGTTGACTCTGAGTTGTATGCACAGTCTGCGCGCAAAAGTGGTCTTTCCTGATGATGACGGTCCTGCAATAAGAATTATACGTTTATGACCCTTGGTTATCATATCGGCTATTTCCACTATGCGTCTTTCGTGAAGTGCTTCAGAAAGTTGTATAAGGTCCGTGAATTTTCCCTCATCTATCTTGCGATTCAGATCCGACACATAGTCGATACCCATAAGTTTTCCCCATCGGTTCTGCTCTCCGAAAGCCTTGTACAGCAGTTTTTCGTCAACATATTCCGGTATCTTATCGGGCTGAGACGGCTGCGGGAAACGCATGAGCACACCGCGTCTGTATTTGCGGAGTTCAAAATGACTGATGTATCCGGTAGATGGCGCCATGAGACCATAGAAGAAATCTCTGTATCCGGCCAGTGAATAGAAAGGTACTTTCTTCATGCGAGGGTTTTCACCCAGCAGCGCGATTTTTTCCGGGCAGCCCATTTCTTCAAACCTGGCTATGGCTTCTTCTTTTGTGAGTTCTTCGCGTACAAAAGGAATATCCTCCTCCACGATGTGGTGCATACGCTGTTCTATCTCTTTTACCTGTTTTGCCGTTACCGGCTCTGCAGTCTTTATTTCTGTGTAAAGGCCTTTGTTAAGAGCATTTTCAATATCCACATCTGCCTTGCCCAGTATGTCCTCTATGGCTTTCAAATATATCAGTATAAGGCTGTTCTGATATATCAGATTCGCAGCCTGCGTCCTCATATCTAAAAACTCCACACGGCATTCTCTGCTCAGCCTGTGGTCAAGTCCCTCAATTTTGTTGTCTACTTTAGCAGCCAGAACCGTGTAAGGCAGCTGCTTTGCATACTGCTTATAAAGTTCCTCGATTGTGGTGCCTCTGGCAATGGCTGCCACAGTCTCTTCACTGCGCAGCTCTTTCACTAATCTTATATTCATTTTACATCCCCCTGCTTATTTTGGCTGTGCTTTTATATAATAACATAAAAAAATGATTTTGGGGCAAAATACCTTTCGAAAGGAGTGATTACTTTGAAAAAACTGATTCTCATCCTTATGATAATCGGCGGTATCAACTGGGGCCTCATCGGTTTCTTTAATTTTAACCTTGTTTCATGGATTTTCGGAGAAAACCTGGCGGTAGTTTCCAGAATAATATATGCCGTGGTAGGCCTGGCATCTCTGTACGGAATTTCTTTTCTTTTCGACAGCAGGCACCGAGCATAAACTATGGGGAACTTAACAAGTTCCCCATAATTATCTTTCTGTTTTGTTATGATTTTTCGATATATAGCTGCTGATCAGGTCTGCAAGAGCGGCTGCCTCAGTCATATGCAGAGTCACTCCCCTGCTCATATGCTCATGATTTGCGTCCCAGTCTCTGATATCCAGCTTGGCGTTGTTTCCATTCCACTCTACCAGATTAAGTTCTTTTTTCCAGCCTGTGGGATATTCCCCCAGAATGCCCAGATGTTCTTTGATTTCAAAAGAAAAATCATCGTTTCTGCTCATAATATCTCCTTCCCTGATATCCCTTTGCAAGACGATTTTAACATTGCTGGAAAAATATGTCAATTGTTTATCGTTTTTTATTCTCTTTATTTATCCGCTTCTTCAATGGCTTTCTTGATTACAGCGGGAAGTCTCCGGCATACGTCTTCCGGAACAGAGGCTCCTGATACCCTCACGCCTTTGGCCAGAGGAACCACAAAAACTCCCTCTTTCTCCAGCCGGGCGCTTACTGCATCCGGGTTTTTGCATGGTATGGACATGAAAAATCCCGATCTGTACGGAAGAGTTTTTAACCCCACCTTTTCGGCTTCTTCCTTAAAGGCTTTGCCTCTCCTTATGAGCATATCCCTGTATTCTTTGCGTTCATCCATTACTTTTTTCAGGAGCTGTGGATCAGCATATATTCTGGACAGGATCACCTGCGGAGCCCTGGTGCAGTTTGACCACGAGGCTCTTGATGAAAACTCGCATACACGCCTGAATTCCTCTGCGATTTCCTTGTGTCCCGTCATGCATATCATAGCTCCGCAGCGCTGACCGTAGAGAGTGTAAGCCTTTGAAAGACTGTGGGCTATAATTACAAGTACATTTTCATCGAGCTTTTCCAGTATAGGGAAAAAGCTTCTGCTGTCTCCTTCATCTCCGGCAAAATCAGCGTATGCCGCATCCACCAGCAGTGTGATTTTTTTGCCTGAGGATTCTCTGTTCAGAATTTCTGACACCCGGAGCCATTCCTCGTCAGTAAGTGCATAACCCGTAGGATTATGAGACGGTGTGTTGAGTATTATGATAAGCCTCTCCTGATTTTCAAGGAGCTTTTTTACTTTTTCCGAGAAGGATTCCATATTGAAGCTGCCGGACTCGCTAAAAAGCTCAAAGGTATCCAGTTTTCTGCCCTGTTCCTGAGCTATGGTGTTGTATGGAGCCCAGTACCAGTCTGATGTGAGCACATAGTCGCCATATTCTGAGTAATTTGAAATTGTGTTTCTGATAGCTCCCGTACCTCCCGGAGTCGCAACTGCCTCGGTATATGTCTTTGGGATAAAATCTCTGAAAAGATCCTTTTTTACGACTTCCTTGAATTCGGGGATTCCGCCTATAGGTGCATATTGCGCATATTCAGCGGGTGACAGCGCCTTGAAAACCTCATCTACTGATGAAAGTACGATCAGTCTGCCATTATCATCCAGCAGGGCACCGATGGTGGCATTTACCACCTTGCTTTCTCCTTCTTTAGCAATCATCGCTTTTGCACGATTGCTGATGCCGAATATTTTGTCTTCTTTTGGAATGGTTCTTCCGTTTTGCGAAGCAAAAATCATTTGTGTCATAGCTCGCAGTGCCTCCTTCTTATTTTATCAGTTTCCCAGATATTCAATTATATTATGAACTTGCAATTATTACAAGTTGCATTTTGTATTAAATCTTTCTTTTTGGCAAAGACTATTTATAACTGGAGGTGAAAACATGCGACAAGCTCAAAAGAAAAAAGAGAAAGATAAAGTTGCAATTGTATTGATGCTCGCTTTCTGTATCATCGCTCTTACTTCAATTTTTACTGTTAAAGCAAACATAGATAAAGTAAATAAAACTAAAGACGTTCCTGTATCAGAAAACGCCGGAACAGAAGAACCTTCTGACTCCGGTTCTCAGAAATCCGATCCGGCTTCCCAGGTGTCGGGTAAAGTTCCTACGGTAGACAGTCTTGACTCAGAGCCGGCGGTTTCGGCTTTTCAATTTCCGGTGAAACACGAGAATGCTCAGGTTACCAATCCTTATTCCATGGACAAATTAATATACTCGGTAACCCTGGATCAGTACATGACTCACTGCGGTGTTGACATAGAAGCTCCTGAGGATGCCCAGGTTGTGGCCGTTGCCGACGGAACCGTTACAGCCGTGTACGAAGACGACCGCTACGGAACTTCCATAGAAATAACTCATCCCGGCGACATCGTGTCTGTGTACTCCAATCTTTCTACTGCGGAGATGGTTGAAACCGGAGATGTGGTAAGTGGAGGTCAGATCATCGGAGGCGTGGGCTCAACGGGTCTCTTTGAATCTCTGGAACCTGCTCATCTACACTTTGAAATGCTCAAGGGCGGTGCATACGTGAATCCCGGAGATTTCATAAAATTCTGAAAAGAAATACTGAAAAAAGGCCGTTGCCCGCAGATGCAGGATCGGCCTTTTGTTTTATAAATCTCTATTAAGTTATCTCATTTTTCTGAGGGCTCATCTGAATTTGACAAAATTTATATTTTTCCCTGCATCTTTAAAGCGTTCCTCATATTCGGTAGTTATTTCTGCTGCAGAAAAACCGCTTTTGTGAAGGTCCCTCGTCTGCTGGAGAATTTCGAAACCCCCTTCTTCAAGTTCTTCCATCGTAAAGTCAAAAAGTCCGTCATTGTCAGTTTTAAATTCCACAGTTCCTTCATCTGATAATACCTCCCGGTAATTTTCCAGCCTGTTCCTGTGGGTAAGGCGTCTTTTGGCATGACGGGCCTTTGGCCAGGGATCGCTGAAGTTAAGATATATTCCATCAAGCTCTCCTTCTGTGAAATAGTCTTGCAGATCATGCACATAATCTATAAATATTCTGAGATTTGCCAGCCGGCCTTCCTGAGCTTTTTCCAATGCCCTCAGTGCAACATTGCTCTGGCCTTCGATGGCTATATAGTTTCTGTCGGGATGATCTTGGGCCATCCTGCTTATAAATTTTCCTTTACCGCAGCCCAGTTCAAGATAGATGGGATTATCATTTCCAAACAGCTCTGCCCATCTGCCTTTCACGGTTTCGGGCTCTCTTACTAAAAAGCCGGAATTCTGTTCCAGCTTTTCCTGCAAATTCTTTATATTTCTCTGCCTCATTATTAAAACACCTTTGACTGAATTATTATCACCGCACCGAAAACCGCCAGCAGAGTCACAGCTACATAATCACTCTTTTTAAACTTCATTTCATTCATTCTGGTGCGATTTTCGCCTCCGCGGTAACACCTGGCCTCCATTGCCATGGCCAGATCCTGGGCGATTCTGAAGGCGCTGACAAACAGCGGAACCAGAATGGGAATAAGACTCTTTGCTCTCTGCATAAGATTTCCTGTCTCAAAATCCGCACCCCTGGCCTGCTGCGCCTTCATTATTTTATCTGCTTCTTCCAGAAGTGTGGGTATAAATCGAAGCGCTATGGTCATCATCATTGCGATGTCGTGGGCAGGCAATCCAAAACGCTTGAAAGGAGAAAGAAGTCTTTCTATGCCGTCAGTCAGTGCAATAGGCCTTGTGCAAAGAGTAAGCATGGACGATCCCATGATCAGAAGTATAAGTCTGATGGCCATAAAGACAGCAAGCTCAAGGCCTTCCTGAGTTATTTTGAGAAATTTCCACTGCCACAATATACGTCCGTCCACCATAAACATATTCAGCGCAAAGGTGAATGCCAGTATGAGAAGTATGGGCTTCAGGCCGCGCAATATGTAGCTGAGCGGAACTTTGGACAGCGCAATAACAGCACCCAGTGCTATAGCCGCTATTAAAAATCCTATAAAATTATCAACAATAAAAAGCTCAATAATAAAAAGCAGCGTAGCTATTATTTTGAGACGTGGGTCCAGCTTATGAACGGGAGAACTTCCCGGGAAATACTGGCCCAGAGTTATATCTCTTAACATTCAGCCTTTCCTCCGGCTTTCAAGTATTCTGCAATTTCATCCGCAGCATCTTCTACGGACAGTATGGTTTCTCTGATTTTAAATCCTCTTTCTCTGAGTGCCTCTGTAAGGCATGTTATCGGGGGCAGATCCAGTCCCACAGAGCTGAGTTCATCGCGTTTGGAGAAAACTTCTTCCGGTGTTCCCATGGTAACTACTCTGCCGCTATCTATAACAAGCACTTTATCTGACAGATTGGCTATATCTGCCATGTTATGTGATACCAGCACCGTTATATTTCCGGTTTTTCCATGTACGTCCTCAATCATTTTGAGAACATCTTTATGTGCTTTTGGGTCAAGGCCTGCCGTGGGCTCATCCAGTATGAGAACCTCCGGACGCATGGCTATAACTCCGGCAATAGCAACCCTTCTCTTCTGACCTCCGGAAAGTTCAAAAGGAGAGCGGTCTTTCATATCTTCATAATCCAGCCCTACAAGCTCCAGCGCCTCCCTAACCCTTTCTTCGATTTCGCTGTCAGCAAGCCCAAGGTTGCGCGGTCCGAAAGCAACATCTTTGGCCACGGTTTCCTCAAAAAGCTGATACTCGGGGTATTGGAACACCAGCCCTATTCTCTTTCTGATTTCAACCATAGAAACACCAGGGGCCGTGATATCCACGCCTCCGATTACTATTGTGCCTTCATCAGGCTTCAGAAGACCGTTGAGATGCTGCAGGAGCGTTGATTTACCGGAGCCTGTATGTCCTATTATCCCCAGAAGTTCTCCATCCTCAACTTCAAAACTCACACCCTCCAAAGCTACAGATTCTGTAGGCATTCCTTTTTCGTATATATGTTTAAGGTTTTTTACTTGTATTGACATAGATATTCAACCATTTCTTCCGTTCCTATTATTTTTTCGGGAACTTCTATGCCCCTTTGCCGCAGGGCCCGGGCCAGTTCCACCGCCATAGGCACATCCAGATTTACTGATTTGACTTTTTCGCCCTGACCGAAAACTTCTGCCGGCGTTCCGTCCATGAAGATTTCGCCCTGATGCATTATAATTACTCTGTCTGCATTAACAGCCTCATCCATAAAGTGTGTAATAAGCACAACTGTAATCCCTTCCTCATGGAGTTCCTTTATTATGCTCATTATCTCCTTTCGGCCTTTGGGATCCAGCATGGCTGTAGGCTCATCGAAGATTATGCACCGAGGCTTCATGGCCACAACACCTGCTATGGCAATTCTTTGTTTCTGCCCTCCGGAAAGGAGATGGGGTGACTTTCCCTTGAATGGCCCCATGTTTACATCTTCCAGAGCCTTGTCAACTCTTCTTCGTATTTCCGCCGGTTCAATTCCGAGGTTCTCCGGTCCGAAAGCCACGTCGTCTTCCACTATTGCTGATACCAGCTGGTTGTCAGGATTCTGGAATACCATGCCTGCAGACTGGCGAACGTCCCATATATGCTCTTCGTCAGCAGTATTATACCCATTTACGTAAACAGTTCCTCCTGTTGGCAGAAGCAGCCCGTTAAGATTTTTGGCAAGGGTTGATTTTCCGGAACCGTTTTTTCCGAGAATGGCAGTAAAACTACCTTTTTCAACCTCAAGGCTTATATTGTTTATTGCCTTTACAGGCTGTTCCTCTTCTTCTTTGCGATATTCAAATATTAAATTTTCGATTTTTATTATCGAATCCATCATTATTTTCCTTTGTAATAGGTATCTAAATATCTGCACATATCTCGTGCACTCAGTTCTCCGGCTTCCCCCGGCGTGCTTCCACATGCATATGTCATAACAGAGCCGAAATCTCCTGCACATATTCTGCCGGCCTGGCCCTCATCACCCATGGCAACAGCTATTATCGGCTTGTGATTTTTCAGCTGCGTATAGGCGCCGGCCGCTTCAAGCATGGAATAAGTATCTGCCTCCTCTTTGGCAAGGCAAGCTATCTTCAGTATGTTTCCTCCGCTTTTTTCCATTCTGACAAATTGAGTCGCTATATCTTCTTTTGACGGCATTCCTTCAAAGTCATAATAGGATATTATTGTTCCGGTTCTTTTTCGTCTTGCGGCCCTGACGATCTCCTTCAGGTGTGTGTCAGATATATCTACATCAATCATATCCGCTGTTCCCAGAGCCCATTTTTGTATTCTTGCTGTGGTTTCCTCATCACCTTTGTAGTTTACAATAAGTTTCTTGCCGCGGCACAGAGCTTTAACCTCTTTAAGTTTTTTTGTAAATTCTTCTTTTGTGTAATATGCGGAGCCTGAAATCCTGTCCACCTTCCATTCCACCGCCTGACAATACCCGCGGTGCTTCAGAATTTCCTCTTCCAGCTGATCCATTGTCCTGCACCCCAGTGAAAGGCATATTTCAGGTCTTTCAGGTGCAGTTTTCTTTTTTCCCTTAAAGATTTTCACGTTTCGGTTCCCCTTTTTTAAATATTCTTCCCAAAAGCATATACATTAAATAAATTACATTAAGCACCACCGCAGCAAATGCCGCATATGACAGAAGATATCCCATCTCGCTAAAAGCAGGGCCAAAGATCTGCCACAATATCACCAGAGGCGACCCCTCGGAAGCTGCATTGAGAAACATATAATTGGTTCCCCATGCCTTGTTTATGAGGCAGACAGGTACCGCACACGCATATATTATGGCCAGGGACTTCCACAGTCCTTTGTATGTCAGTTCCACTTCTCCGCTTCTGTACTGCATTACAAAATATATGATTATCCAGCCGTGAAAGACAAAGCTGTGTATTGTCATAAAATGAAAGAAAGGATAACATGTCCAGTTACAGAAAAGCAGTGCAGCGGCGGCTCCCGGCGCAAAAGCAAAAGCAAACATCTGCTTTATGAGAGGCTTTTTTCTTCCAAAGGCGTCCAGAAGCATAGCAAAAATTGCAAAGCTGCATAAATGCAGCGGCAGATAGTTTATAATCGGCGCTTTAATTATCAGTATTACAATATCTTTATATATTTCTGACAGCAATATTGCTACTGCGAAAAATTTTTTAACTTTATCTCTTTTGCCTTGAGACAGCTTTTTGTAATGACTGCTGTAGATGATAACAGCTGCTGTTATGGCTGCCAGCCACGCAAGATGTCCGACTCCATATAGTTCAAAACCTATGTCAAGATTTCTCTCAATCAGGGTATCCTCGTGCAGAAAAAAATACTCAAAATTCATGTCATTCCCCCGAACTTATGTCGTATTAAGCTAAAATACGCTGTCTTATATTTTACCACTGAGAAGCGATGAGAGCAAGAGGTGTTTTGGCCGCAGGGCTTCATGAAAGGCAAAGGGTACTCTTTTTACAACAAAAGAGCCCTCTTGCGAGGGCTCCCCTTATACCTTCTTCAGTATCCGTTCTGTATTATTCGATGATCTCTGTTACTACTCC
>OLSB01003568.1_pt1 | contig 11143 bp, 8 predicted proteins | sample 1672071 | NCBI WGS metagenome assembly OLSB01 (sample SAMEA3136642, study PRJEB25190) | human gut metagenome | biome: human gut; feature: human-associated habitat; material: faeces | place: Austria | collected 2013
GCGTATCCTTCCTACGAATTACTACACACTTTACTACACACTTTTTTCATCAAATCACACCATTTTTGCGATAAGTTTATTCTGCCTTGTCATCTGTAACAATTCCCTTTTTGCGTAGCTGCTCTAATTTAGCAAATGCCTCTTTCCTTTCCTTATTTTGTTTGTTCTGTTCCCTTACAGTTGCTATTTCTATCCCCATATCTTTTTCAAGTAATGAGATAACTAACTGATTAACGCTCATTCCTTTGGCTTTTGCATGATCTTTAATAGGTTGCAAATATTCCTCTGGAACCCTGAGTTGTTATGCTTATTCTGTCTAAAATGGTAATACCTTGACTTCTTCCCTGATCTGTTTAATGACCACATCGGTTTCCAGTCTCAGATGTCTGGCTTTGTAAACAATTCTACCGCCACCGGAGCCTACCTATCCGGTAACCTGATAGGTATCATTAATTACCTCATTCATCTTCAGCATTGTTTCCTTAGCCTTTCCTTAGTCTCCTCTATGTTGAAATTGCCTGAAGTCTTCTACCGGTTCTGCAGTGCCTGTTCAATATCTTCCTTCATATCAAGCACTGCTGCGCGGGAAGCATCTGCAAAGTTCTCTGCACCAAAGCGTGCATATTTTTCCTGCTGGTAAGCGGCAATGATACCACGGGAGGAATTGACAATCGCACCAAGTCCGTCTTCATTAAAGAAGTGAACGAGGTCAGCGCCCTTGCCGCCCTGTGCGCCGTAACCGGGTACCAGGATATAGCTTTTCGGCATAATTTTACGAAGCACCTTGCCCATTTCCGGATAGGTTGCTCCGACAACTGCTCCGACATAGCTGTAGGTATCGCCCATATGGGTTTCTCCCCATTTCGCCACCTGTTCCCCTACCACTTCATAGAGCGGACGGTTTCCGGCATCTGCAATCTGGCGGTCCTGGAATTCTCCACTGCTCGGATTAGAGGTCTTCACCAATACGAAAATACCCTTCTTCTCTTCCTTGCAGACCTTGATAAACGGATTGACGCCATCGGATCCAAGGTACGGGTTCACGGTTACAAAGTCTTCGTCAAATCCATAATAGGACCTGCTTCCAACCTGCACCTTGCCAAGGTGTCCAACCGCATAGGCTTCTGAGGTGGAACCGATATCACCACGTTTGATATCTCCGATGACAACAAGTCCCTTTTCCTTGCAGTACTGTACAGTTTTATAAAATGCGGAAAGTCCCGGAAGTCCGAACTGTTCATACATGGCAATCTGCGGTTTGACGGCAGGTACAAGCTCATAGATCGCATCCACAATTGCTTTGTTATACTGCCAGATTGCCTCTGCTGCTCCTTCCAGTGTCTCTCCAAATTCTGCAAATGCTTTTTCTTTGATGTGCTCCGGAATGAATTTCATCATCGGATCCAGTCCAACGACAATCGGTGCTCCGGTCTTTTTAATCTGTGCTACAAGTCTGTTAATCATATTTTCTTTCCTCCATGTATTGCTTCAAGAAAAATGCCGACATTTTATAGTCGGCATTTTCAATTTCCTTTTAAAAAATCCATTGGATCTTCTGTCCTCATAATTTTCTAAACAAGGACTTCCTTAAAGCTGTCCGCAAACTGTTTGATCCTGGATGCATTTACATATTTCTTAACCTGATCTCCCTGCACAACAACAAGCGTCGGAGCCTGCATGACGCCATATTTAGCTGCCAGCTCCATATTTTCTTCGGCATCAATCAGAAGATAATTGATTCCCTTCAAATATTCCTTCGCCAGCTTGCAGTTCGGACAGGTCTTCGTGGTAAATAAATAAATGATGCTTTCCGGCTCTTCTACGGTTACAGATGCCTTGGGCTTATCATAATCGGATAAGGTTACCATTGTCACAATCGGCTTCTTTAACGTAGAATGTGCCACGTCATATTCCTTACGGTTCGCATATTCCTGAAGCTTACCATCGTTCCAGTTCTGCACCGGACGGTAATAGCCGGTAATACGGCTGTATACTTCCGTCACCTTACCGCAGTGAGGACAGATCTTCTGCTCTCCTGCCAGATAACCATGTTCCTTACAAATGGAATAGGTCGGTGACAGGGTATAATAAGGAAGCTTGTAATTTTCTGCAATCGTGCGGATAAGATCTGCTGCTGCTCTCCAGTCCGGAAGCTTTTCTCCAAGGAATGCATGAAATACCGTTCCCGAAGTATAAAGTGTCTGCAATTCATCCTGAATATCCAGTGCATCAAAAATATCCGTTGTATAATCGACCGGCAGATGGGAAGAATTCGTATAATACGGGGTATCTCCCGGCTTTCCTGCGGTCTTGATGGCAGGCCATCTCTTACGGTCATGCTTTGCCAGACGATAAGTGGTACTCTCTGCCGGAGTTGCCTCAAGGTTATACAGATCTCCATACTGCTCCTGGTAATCAGAAAGACGGTTCCTCATATGATTCAGAACCTCCTTCGTAAATTCCTGTGTCCGCTTATCCGTCATGTCTGCACGAAGCCAGTTGGCATTCAAACCTACCTCATTCATACCGATCAGACCAATCGTGGAAAAGTGATTCTCGAAGGTTCCCAGGTACCGTTTCGTATATGGATACAGTCCTTCGTTCAGAAGCTTTGTGATAACTTCTCTCTTGATCTTTAAAGATCTTGCCGCAATATCCATCATCTTATTGAGGCGCTTGTAAAAGTCATCCTTCGTTGCAGACAGATAAGCGATTCGCGGCATATTAATGGTTACTACGCCAACAGAACCTGTACTTTCACCGGATCCGAAGAAGCCGCCGGTTTTCTTACGGAGCTCTCTTAAATCCAGACGCAGTCTGCAGCACATGGAACGCACATCACTCGGTTCCATATCAGAGTTAATATAATTGGAAAAATACGGTGTGCCGTATTTGGATGTCATTTCAAACAATAACCGGTTATTCTCGGTATCAGACCAGTCAAAATCCCTGGTAATGGAATAGGTCGGAATCGGATACTGGAAGCCTCTGCCATTGGCATCTCCCTCGATCATCGTCTCAATGAAGGCCTTGTTGATCATATCCATTTCCTTCTTGCAGTCCTTGTAACAGAAATCCACCTCCTTACCACCAACAATGGCGGGCAGCTCTGCAAGGTCTGACGGAACCGTCCAGTCCAGTGTAATGTTGCTGAACGGAGCCTGTGTTCCCCAGCGGCTCGGTGTATTTACACCGTAAATAAAAGCTTCGATGCACTTCTTTACTTCTTTATAAGAAAGGTTGTCCACCTTGACAAACGGAGCCAGATAAGTATCAAAGGAAGAAAACGCCTGTGCACCCGCCCATTCATTCTGCATAATTCCAAGGAAATTCACCATCTGGTTGCAGAGCACGGAAAGGTGTGCTGCAGGTGCGGAGGTAATCTTTCCGGTAATACCGCCTAAGCCTTCTGTAATAAGCTGCTTCAAAGACCATCCGGCACAATACCCGGTAAGCATGGACAGGTCATGGATATGAATGTCCGCATTCCGATGTGCATCTGCGATCTCCTGATCATAAATCTCAGACAGCCAGTAATTTGCTGTAACAGCTCCGGAATTGCTTAAGATCAGTCCTCCTACGGAATAGGTCACGGTGGAATTTTCCTTCACACGCCAGTCTTCAATCTTCACATAGCTGTTTACCACATCCTTGTAATCCAGAATGGTCGAAGTCATGGTACGCATCTTTTCACGCTGCTTCCGGTAAAGAATGAACGCCTTGGCAGCCTCTGCATAGCCTGCCTGCTCCAGAACCTTCTCTACACTGTCCTGAATATCCTCCACATGAATGCCGTCATCCTTCACCTTTCCCTGAAAATCTGCTGTAACTCGTAGCGCAAGAAGATCCACTACATCATTATTATACTGCACATCGGTAGCATTAAATGCCTTCATAATGGCATCACTGATCTTCGTCAATGTAAAATCTGTAACTTCGCCCTCTCTTTTGATTACCTGAAACACTGTAAATCCCCCTTTTCTTTGATAAAACAAGAGGCTCTGATATTCATCATAAAAGCCTCGTTTATCTAAGAGTTTATCATTGCCCCAAAGGAAAGTCAACACAAAAGCACAAGATATTGTGTTTACATAACAACATAAACATAAATCTTGTGCTGATTATACAATAATATTTTTTATTTTTATCTAATCTGACCATTGACTACTGGCCATCATCCGGTGAATGGTTTCGTCATTCACCGCAATCCGGATCATAAATCAGCGCGTCTTAAGAAAAAGATATTCTCTCTGTGCCGTCTCATCATCGGGGTAGGATTTCAGGTAGCTTTCCATTAAAACGGAAGCTTTCTTATATTCATGGAGATGCTCATAGGCAATGATCTCATTCATCTTGAGTGTCTGCATCATTCCATTATTCTCAATCTGCATTGCTGTCTGGAAGGCCTGCAGTGCCCCTTCATTATCTTCCATATTTAGTTTACATAATCCAAGCTGGTTCCAGACCTGTGCTGCATCCGGGTTACTTTCCAGATACGTGTTGTATACGCTGATCGCATAGTTATTGTCCCCCAGTGTTTCATAGGTCTTTCCAAGGAATAAAACAGCCTCGTAGCCCTTCTCATCCCGTGCCTTTTCCAGATAAGTGCGGGCATTCTCATAATCCTCGAGATAGTAGCTGATTCTGCCCTTTTCATAATTGGTCATCTTCTTCGTATCATTCTCCATGGCGGTCTGAAGATAGGCTGTTCCGATCTCCTTGTAACCATGTTCATTGAGAATACAGTAGATATCAATAATCCTGTCATAATCGGAAGGTGCGGCTGCAATTGCTGCATCAAAGCTCTGCTGTGCTTCTTCGATCTGGTCTTTCTTAGTATATGCTGCACCACGGAAATAAAGGGCGTCCTTCTCATCCTTCTTCATGGCAATGATTGCATCATATACCGCTATGGCATTGTCATAGTCACCCTGCTTATAATAAGCTGTTGCCAGATAATAATTGATGTCATAATCCATATTTTCAATCAGACCATTGCTATGATTGAGCGAGGTAAGAAATGCTTCCACTGCCTCCGGGTACATGGTCTTTCCTAAATAGGCAATTCCCTCTCCCCGATACAGAAGCCGTTCATTTTCTCCTGCTTCCTTTGCTGCTTCAAAACAGGTGAGCGCCGTATCATAGTCCAATGACTTAATGGCTTCCATACCTGCCGTTATATTTTCAGATTTTGCTGCTCCGCAGCCAGTAAGTGCCAAAAGCAATATTGAGGCTGCCAGTAACTGATACATTCGTTTCTTTAACATGACTTGCGAAGTCCCTTCGGATAGTGATTTTTAAGGCTTCCTCCTGCTGCTTTCCCAAAGCCCAGACTGTAGCCTTCCACGGTAACAAGGCACCAGCCCTTCCGGTTTTCTGCCGGGAAAGTATAGCCTTCTATATATTTTATCGCATCTTCCACTGACAAATCAATGGTATCTTTCACATCTTTGCTCTTTAAGGAAAGAGCCAGTGCATGGGACGGTTCGAAACGATTCTTTTTAAAGGTTCCAAGATGCAGTCCAGGGCGCAGTACCTTAAGTCCATGCAGATCCGGTGTTCCTTCCGGAACAAGATACAACTGATCTCCAAAGGTAAGATAGGCAGCACTCTCCTTTCCCTCCCGCCAGGAGGACTTAAGTGTCTGTGCTTCAAACTGTTCGAATGCAGCGATGGCTTCCGTCATCTGGTTTGACACGGACTGGCTTTTCTTATCTTTTCCTTTTTGGAAAGTGCTTCCCTTTTTCATTTTTTTCCGGTCACAATCCCTTGAATGAGAAGCGCTCCGCATCACGCAAGGAGCTTCTCCCATGTTCGAAATCAAATCCCGGTTCATTTCCCGGCCATTCACCTCAAGACAGGCAGTTCCTTCTTTTTGCAAAAGAGCAGCAAAGTGACCTTCCCAATTTACCTTATGCGGCCATAGGCGGACCGTCTTCTGAAGCTCTTTGCGGAATCGTTCTTCCATGTCGTATGTGGTCTTCCTCTTAGACTGTCCCTGATTCTGCAGCAGCTTCATCAATGCTTCCTGCCTAACAAGCCCGGGTTCCATTCCTCCTGCAAGCGGAACCGGAAGCAGCTTCATATCCGGATGCTTCGCAAGAAAATGTGCCATCATTTCTTCATCCTCTTCCGGTGCAAAGGTACAGGTCGAATATACCAGAATTCCGCCACGCATCAGCATGGTATAGGCACATTCCAGGATCTCTTCCTGCCGCCCTGCGCACAGCTTCACATTCTCTAAGGACCACTGCTCTACCGCCTCTTCGTTCTTGCGGAACATTCCTTCCCCTGAACATGGCGCATCCACCAGAATCCGGTGAAAATAGGACGGGAAACGTTCTGCCAGCACCTTGGGATCATGATTTAAAACAATGTCATTTACAATCCCCATGCGCTCGATATTCTCAGACAGAATCCTGGCCCTTGCCGGATGAATTTCATTGCTAAACAGAATTCCCCTGCCTGCCATGGCTGCTGCCATCTGGGTACTCTTCCCTCCGGGAGCCGCACACAGATCAAGGATCCTCTCTCCGAAGAACCGGAAGTCATCGGAGCTCTTTTTCTCCCTTTGTCCCTCTGTATCATTTTCAGTTCCGATCTTCCCTGCATCTTCAGAATTTACAAAATCAGGATCTGCCCTCTTGCAGATTGCCGCCGGTGCCATTGCACTGGCTTCCTGAATATAGTACACTCCGGCCTCATGAAAAGGATGCTTCCCGGGCTGCAAAGAATCCTCATAATAGAAGCCGTTCTCTTCCCAGGCAACCTGCTCCTTTAACGGCTCTCTTTGTTTAAATACGGAAGTCTGATCATACCGCTCCTTCGTTCCTTTTAAGGGATTGATCCGCAGAGAATGTGCATGGTCATTTCCATAGCATGCCGCAAAATCCTCGTATTCTTCTTTCAGCAGCTCTTTCATCCGGTTCGTAAATTGTTCAGGAAGCATTTCTAATTACCTCTGTTCTGTATTTTTACAGCCATTCTGCCAGCTACTTATTTTCCATGTATCATAACAGGCGCAGAATAAAAACAGCTATCCGGATTACATCGCCGGATAGCTATTATTTTAATGGAATACAAAAACTTTTACAACCGGAACTGCTTTATTTTCTTCAGCCGAATTTTCTTCAGTGGATTCACATATTGCTGCTGTCACCTCTGAATCCTATCCAATCATTACTTCGCCACATCATAATTGCTTGTAAGAACTATTTCCTCAGACAGGGTTTTCTGATTTACCTCTTTTTCCGAACGGATCTCCTCGACCCATACGGTCTTACTCTCTCCCGGAAGCAGATCAAAATAATTATCAGACAGAATCTCATTATAGGAAAGATCCCGGACTTCGTCCTCGTTCTCTCCTACATAGGGATCCACAATTAACCCTTGGGTGAGCAGATCTGTATATACGGTTCCCGGAACCGTTCCCTGGTGCCATTCCTTCTCCTTTACCTGCTTCATCTTCCATTGTCCGTTTAATGTAATCATTGTGTTCTCTCCTGATCTGTTTTATGATTAAGTATTCTCCCAGCGTATCTTCTACTCTGTCATTCCCATCGGCGGCAACTTAAAATTGCTGCCCAACTTTCATTATAAACATACAGGCAGCGTTCACAAGCAGATTTCAAGTCAAAAATCGTATAAATATCTTGCGATCCAACGGAATTAATCCGGCAGACTTCCCGCAAGACACAGTGCTCCCCATCCGACACGGTTATTCGGATATACACTTTCACTCCGCAATGTGCGGGCACCTCTTCGAAGATAGGCCTTTACCTTTTCTCCATACAGAAAAGGATCATTTTCTCTCACAATACCCCATTCCATAAGAAGTGCAGCACTTCCTGAAGCAAAGGGTGTCGCAAAGGAGGTTCCTGACACGGCAACCGGAACATTTCCCGGACTTAACGTTTTAATGTTTACTCCTGGTGCTACAAAATCCGGTTTTATGTTAACCGATGAAGGAGGCATATTCCTGCCTCTTCCAGAAAAATCCGCATAGGCTTCAGTATAGGTATCATAAGCCCCAACGGTAATCACTCTGGCTGCTGTAGAAGGTATCGTCAGTGTCTTTTCCGGTGTTGACTGAAAAAAGCGGGTTTCCACGCTAAGCACAGAGCTGCTTGGCAGATAGAAGTCATACCCTCCACCTTCCACCTGTACCGGCTCTATCATAAAGCTCCAGACCCCTTGGTTAACATAACTATTCACCGGTAAAAAATCAAAATATATTTCCTGTCTGACGGAATACGGGGTGGGCTCACCCTGATAAATCAAAAGCTCTGTATCTTCCATCCGATAACGCACGGCTGTACCTAATGCAGAATTAAGCTGCAGGATCTGCCCTCCGGGAGATTGTAAGACAATCCGGAAGGTATCAGTATACTCCTTCCATAGCTGCACACTGAATGACGCCTGATACTCACCAACTGCCAATTCGGTCCGTGGTATATTTCCCTGTGCATCCCTGTTAAATGTTCCGGCTGCATGCCCTCCGGCTGCTCCCTCATTGCCACTCCCTACACAGATCACACATCTCCCGAGCTCTGCAATATTATCAAGGAACCTCTCCACAAGTGATGTTCCGTCATGAACCCCATAGGTATTTCCAAAGCTCAGATTAATCACAAGCGGCATGGAGAGCTGCAGTGCCGTCCGGGCAGCAAAGGTAAGTCCCCTCATCAGTTCTGTAGTCTTGGGAAAAGAATTCGGTCTGCTGTTCCCGAGCTTTACAATCAGCAGTTCTGCTTCCGGTGCCACTCCCTGAAACCTGCCATCCATAAAATTCCCTGATCCTGCTGCAATCGTTGCAACTGCGGTTCCATGTCCGGAAGTGTCCACACTTGGCACGAGCTGTAACGGTGCAGTACTCTGCAATGCCGCATCAATCCGTTCTTTCGAAAACATGACTCCCTGGGTAAAGCCTTCAGGCGGTAAGCTTTGCATAAGTTCTTCATTATGATCCGTAAGAAGTACATCCACCTCCTTCGGATTTAATGTCTGATCCCATAAATAACGGATTCTCGTTTTTCCACCTTTTTCCTGAAACTCCGGACTCTGATAATCAATTCCGGAATCCAGTATGGCCATTAATACTCCTTTCCCAGACAGGAACGGATCTCTCACCGTAACCTCCGGGATACAGGAGGTCTGCTTCCCGGCCAGCACCGAAAAATACAACCGCTTTGGTTTTTCGATATATTCTACCTCTGGCAGCTCCGCGAACGATTCAATCAGAGATTCCGGTAGTGTCACGATCGCATAGCCTGCAATCAGATCCTCTACCTGTATCAGATCCCCAGACAGCGGCTGCAGGCTTCCGTTGTATTTCACAATCAGCTCCCAGCGTTTCTCCTCCTCCAGATATCCCACATCCAGCTGTCTGGACTTTTCTCGTTCTTCCCCGGTTGCCTCTAATGACAGATTTAATACACCTTCCAGCTTCTGATTCTGCATCCTTTTCCCTCACAATCCTATCTGTATAGCAGTTCTGTTAGTTAAGGAGACTGCCCGCTTCTGAATTAAATTCTTGCGCAGCCTGACATCATGTATCCGGCTGCTGTTTAAATACTAACAATTGTTACATATATATACGCAAGAAATAAATTGAATATTTCTGACAGATCCGATAAAATGTAATTTATAAAATATAACCAGGGAAATTTGATTATGATTAACAATTCCGAAGATATACAAAAACAGACTGATCAGCGCATATGCTTTTCCGGGGAAACTGAATATCCGGTTCACGTTACCTATGTGGATCTGAACCGTTCCTATATGAACCGGATTGGCTGGAACTGGCATCCGGAAATTGAGGTATTTCTGGTGGAAGAAGGCTCTGCCATTATTTATTACGATGACAGCCAGATATCCCTGGAGGTCGGACAGGGCGTGATTATCAATCAGAATGTCATGCATTCCATTCTTTCTGTTTCTCCGTCCCAGAGCTGCAAACTGTTTTCCTATGCCTTCCACCCTTCCTTTCTGTTCGGTTATGGAGATACTCTGTTTACCAGTAAATATGTAACCCCTCTGCTTCATCATGCGGGCCTTCGGGTGCTTCATCTGGATTCTTCTGACGAGGGGCTGTCCCATATTCTGTCCCTTTCCTACCGGATCGTCCAGTTAAATAAGGATCAGGAATGGGGCTATGAACTGGCAACCAAAGCATGTATCTGTGAGCTCTGGTGTGAACTTCTCAGAAAGTTTCCTTTCACCCCGGAAAAGACCCGGCACACAGCAGTTCTCACCTCCGATGAACTCCGTACCAGGGAAATTATGAAATACATTGAAATCCATTATGCTGAACGCATCACACTGGATGATCTTGCAGCCCAGGTACACATCAGCAAAAGCGAGTGTTGCCGCTGTGTTAAGCGCTGCCTTCACATGACACCGGTCGAATATCTGATGAAATACCGCATCTATATGGCGGCCTATCTGATTCAGAAAAATGATCCTTCCGTATCTTCTATTTCAGATCTTGCCTTTCAGGTTGGCTTTAACAATGCCAGCTATTTCAATAAGGTGTTCCGGCAGTACCTGCAGTGTACTCCCGGAGAATTCCGTAAGAAGATTCGCCAGAACCCGGATTTTCAACCTTTTCATGCTGACTTTTTTCCGAAAAACCTCTCCTGATCATTGATTGCAGAGTTCCTCGGTCTGCTCATCTGCCTTCTGATAGCAGGCTGCAATCTCCTGTTGGAGCGAAGCCAGCTTCTGTATTTTCTTTCCCAAATGCTCTACCTCAGAAGCTACCTGTTTTAGCTGAAACGTCACCAGATTTCTGCCCTGCATGTAAAAGGGCATTTCCTTTTCATAGCTTTGGATCTGCTCTCCCAGCCTTATCGTTTCCTCTGCTGCCGCAGATAATCCCTCACTCTTTGAAGCAAGTGCTTCATAATCCACCTCGATACAGATTCTGTCCGGTATTTCCTTCGTATAAGAATCTTCCCACAATGTCTTTCCAAGGAAGTTGAGTCCCCCTGCGGTTTTGGTTGTTGCATCCGTAATTGCCGGAATACCGGCAAATAGAAAGTGTTTTACATCAGCCAGGGTCGTCTTTTCCCCATTCAGTCCATGGGAGGCTCCACCTGCCGCTTCAATTCCCTGCATCACAACATTGGCTGCTCCTGCC
>OLSB01003570.1_pt1 | contig 11135 bp, 10 predicted proteins | sample 1672071 | NCBI WGS metagenome assembly OLSB01 (sample SAMEA3136642, study PRJEB25190) | human gut metagenome | biome: human gut; feature: human-associated habitat; material: faeces | place: Austria | collected 2013
TTTACCATAAGCGACTTGAAAAGAAAAGAGAAATGGGATAAGATATCTTTGATTTAGACAACAAATGTATGCAGCAAAATGAGGTAGAGACTTATTAAGATGATAGAAAGGAAGAGAAAGCGATGGAACATCAAATCAGATTTCCACATCTGGGAATTGTACTGAAAAATGTCGGTGATGGAATTAATATCGGTGGCTTTGAAATTAAATATTACGGAATGATCATTGCAACGGGCTTTTTACTTGGACTGATCGTTTCCTATTACGCAGCAAAACATGAAAATAAATTCAATCCAGAATTAGTTTTCGACTATCTGATCGCTATGATCATTCCAGCAATTGTTGGAGCAAGACTTTATTATGTGATTTTTTCATGGGATTATTATAAGAATCATTTATCTGAGATCATACAGATTCGAAATGGAGGGCTTGCAATTTATGGAGGAGTGATCGCAGGAGCGATTACATTATATATATTCTGCAAGAAGAAACATATATCAATGCTTCAATTTGGAGATGTTGCAGTAAAAGGACTGCTTGTTGGGCAGATTCTTGGACGATGGGGAAACTTTTTTAACAGGGAAGCATTTGGATCTTATACAAATAGCCTGTTTGCAATGCAGATTCCAACGAACTTTTTTGTGGAACATGGAAGAATTGATGAAATTATATCCAATGGATTATATGATAAAGCAACCTATGTAGTATCTGGAAATGAAGCAGCAACTTTTATCCAGGTACATCCAACCTTTTTGTATGAATCTATGTGGAATCTTGCATTACTGCTTTTAATCATATTCTTTTTTACAAAGAGAAAGAAATTTGATGGAGAGCTGATCGCAATTTACTGTATTGGATATGGAATTGGAAGATTTCTGATCGAGGGACTACGAATGGATTCCCTAATGATCGGATTGACAGGAATCAGGGTGTCCCAGATGTTAGCACTGATCCTTGCAGTTTTTGGAATTGGCTGGATCATATATAACCGCAGAAAATTACGGAAAAATCACAGATAAATCACACAAAAATCACACATCTAAGCGCGAAAAGAAGGGAATTTTATGTACTTTCAGGAAGCCCCTTCTTTTTTGTGCAAAAAAACATGAATTTCTAAGAAAAAACTAAGATTTGATTGTGCATTATTCCTTGCAATTTATAGAGGTATCGTATAAAATAATGTTTATAGGTGGTTAGAAGTGGTGGAAAGTGGTGATACCTGTGTTTATGGGAGAATTTAATCACACAATCGATGCAAAAGGCAGGCTGATCATCCCTTCACGATTCCGCGAAGAGTTAGGTCAGGAATTTGTGATGACAAAGGGATTGGATGGGTGCCTGTTTGTGTTTCCACAAAATGAATGGGAAAGCTTTCAAGGAAAGTTAAAGACACTGCCACTCATCAATAAAGATGCCAGAAAATTTTCAAGATTTTTTATGGCGGGAGCAGCTCCGTGTGAGATGGACAAGCAGGGAAGAACATTGATCCCGGCAACACTCAGAGAATTTGCTCAGATGAAGAAAGAAGTTGTATTAACAGGAATGGCTGATCGTATCGAGATCTGGAGTAAGGAGAAGTGGATTGAGAACAATTCTTACGAGGATATGGATGATATTGCAGCCAGCATGCAGGAATTAGGATTAAGCATATAAGTTAGGTGGATTATGGAATTTAAACACATTTCCGTTTTATTAGACGAAACGATCGAAGAACTACATATTAAACCAGACGGAATCTATGTGGATGGGACTCTGGGCGGAGGCGGACATGCATATCATGTATGCCAGAAACTATCAGAGAAAGGAAGATACATAGGGATCGATCAGGATGCGGATGCGATTGCTGCAAGTACGAAGAGATTAGCCCCATTCAAAGATAAGGTAACGATCGTGCGTGATAATTATGTTAACATGCCAAAAGTATTACATGATCTTGGAATTGAACATGTTGATGGAATCCTGTTAGATCTTGGAGTTTCATCATTTCAACTAGATGAGAAGGAACGTGGATTTACTTATAGAGAAGACGTTCCGCTTGATATGAGAATGGATCAGAGACAGTCGCTGACAGCCAGAGACATTGTTAATGATTATTCAGAGATGGAACTGTTCCATATTATCAGAGATTATGGTGAGGAGAAATTTGCAAAGAATATTGCAAAACATATTGTCAATAAGAGAAAAGAAAGTCCGATCGAGACAACCGGACAGTTAATAGAAGTCATCAAAGGTGCGATCCCGATGAAGGTCAGAGCGGTTGGAGGACATCCTGCGAAGAAGACTTTTCAGGCGATCCGTATCGAATGTAATAGAGAATTAGACGTACTGAAAGACAGTATTGATGCGATGATCGATCTTTTAAACCCAGGTGGAAGATTATGTATCATTACTTTCCATTCCCTAGAAGATCGTATTGTCAAGAGAGCTTTTAAGAAGAATGAGAATCCTTGTACATGCCCGCCAAACTTTCCAGTATGTGTATGCGGCAACGTATCCAAAGGAAAGCAGTTAACAAGAAAACCTATCATTCCAGGGGAAGAAGAACTAGAATACAACAAAAGAGCAAAAAGTTCCAAACTTCGAGTATTTGAAAGGGCATAAAGAGGGAGAAGATCAATGGATAAGACAAGACAAGAACGTTATAATATGATATATGGCAATACAGCGAGGAAGATTGAAGCCAGCACACAGCCGGCAAGCACACAACCAGAGAGAAAACAAAGACCAAGAAGAAAAGTACAGACAACACCGCAGACCAAACAGAATCAGAAAAGAGTGCAATCTATTGATCTTGCATTTATCAAGGTATTGGTTGCAGGAATCTGTGTGATCGCAGCAATGAGTTTTTTTTATCTGTCAGAGCGTGCACAGTTTATGAAGCAGAAATCAGTTCTTTCTGATTCAAAGACACAGCTTAATACATTACAAGTAGAGAATGAGGATATGAATTTAGAAATCGAACAGAGTATCAAATTTGATACGATTGAGACAGCTGCAAAGAAATATGGAATGAGCAAACCAGATGCAAGCCATATTCTCCGTTATGAGAGTCAGGATGCTGAATATATACGGCAGTATGGAAAGATACCAAATGCAGACTAAGAGGTGGTTGACTTGAAGAAGAGAAGAAGAAAACCAATCAGACGATTAAACAATGCTATGAAAAAACGTACGATCTTTGCGTGTGCTTTCATAGCACTTCTTTTTGTTATTTTGATCGGAAGACTTGTCTATTTCAGTGTTTTTAAGAATAATATTTATAAGAGACAGGTTTTGTCACAGCAGAATTATTCCAGTGAAACACTTCCTTATAAGAGGGGGGATATTCTGGATCGTGATGGAAATATATTGGCAACAAGTCAGAAAATGTATACATTGATCTTAGAGCCAAAAAATATTCTAAGATCTGATAAGATACAGAAAGAAACGATCAATGCACTTCATAAATATATGAAGATCGATAAAGATGAATTATTAAAATTTATAAAAAAACATAAGAATTCATATTATTCTGTGTATAAAGATGAACTTGCCTATAGTGATATTGCTGATCTTAAGGATTTTATTGCTTCTGATAAGGCAGATAATGTCTCAGGAATTGTATTTAGCGAGAAATACAAACGCCGTTATCCAAACCAGTCATTGGCAAGTCAGGTGATCGGATTTGTTTCTGATGGAACGATCGGAACAGGAGGTATTGAGCAGTATTATAACAGTACACTCTCTGGAGTGAATGGAAGAAAATACAAATATCTTAATGAGGAACTGGAACAGGATAATTCAATTGTAGAACCAGAAAATGGACAGACAGTAGTATCAACACTTGATTCTAATATTCAGAAGCTGGCAGAAAAAGAGCTCGCTAAATTTGAAAAAAAATATGGCAGTAAAGGAAGCAGTATTCTTGTTATGAATCCAAATAACGGAGAGATTTATGCTATGGCTAATTCTACGTCTTATAATCTGGAAAGCCCAAGAGATGACAAAAATCTGCTGAAGAAATACTCACAGAGCCAGATTAATAATATGAGTGAGAAACAAAAGACAAAAGCTTTCAATGAGATTTGGAAGAATCCAATTGTTTCCAATGCGTTTGAACCAGGATCCACTTATAAGCCATTTACTGTGGCAGCAGGATTGGAAGAAGGAATCTTAAAAGGAAATGAAACATTTTACTGTGACGGCTATCAGAAAGTAGGTCCACATACGATCCATTGTTCTCACAGAAACGGACATGGGCTGATCACATTGTCACAAAGTATTTCACTTTCCTGTAATGATGCTCTGATGCAGATTGCAGAGAAAGAAGGAAAGAATGTATTTGCAAAATATCAGAGAAATTTTAATTTTGGAAAGAAAACAGGAATCGATCTTCCAGGAGAAGCACAGACAGCATCACTGCTTCATGATGCGAAAGATATGACAGCAGCAGACCTTGCAACAAGTTCTTTTGGACAATCATTTAACTGTTCTATGATTCAGATGGCCAGTGCTTTCAGCTCATTGATCAATGGTGGATATTACTACAAACCACATGTTGTGAAACAGTTAAGAAGCAGTTCTGGAGAAGTTGTAAGTAATATAGAACCTACAATGGTAAAACAGACTGTTTCTAAGGAAACTTCAGATAAATTAAAAAAATACATGAAAGAAACCGTAGAATCAGGAACTGGAACAAAAGCGAAGATGAAAGATTATTCGGCAGGAGGAAAGACTGGTACGGCACAGAAGATACCAAGAAGTGCAGGAACATACATTGTATCATTTTGTGGATTTGCACCAGCTGAGAATCCACAGGTACTTGTATATGTTGTGATCGATGAGATTCAAAAAGAATCTCAGACAAATACAGGACTTGCAGTGGAGGTTGCTAAGAACGTATTAAAGGGTTCATTAAAAGAACTAAATGTTCCAAAAAGCAACAAAAAGTAATATAGAAAAATTTTCTTCATAACCTTATTAATAATAAAGTGAGGATTATGGAGATGAGAACGAAAGCAAAGAAAAGACTTTTGCTTGTTGTGAGCATGGTTTTCACAGGGTTTTTGGTTGTAACGATAAGGCTTTCTTATGTAATGATCGCTCAAGCGGATAAATATTTAAGCTTAGCCAAAAACCTGCACCAAAGAGACCGGGAGATCAAGGCACCAAGAGGCAATATTTACGACAGGAATGGTGTAAATATTGCTTCAAATAAGGCAGTCTACTCGATCTCTGTGATTTATTCTCAGATAACAGACAGGGAAAAAGTAATTAAAATATTATCTGAGAATCTTCTGATCGATGAATCTTTGATCAGAAAAAAAGTATATAAAAATTCAGTAAGGGAAAAAATTAAAAGTAATGTAGAAAAAAGCATCGCTGATCGCATCAGGAGATATAAACTTGAGGGGATTAAAGTGGATGAAGATTACAAAAGAGTTTATCCATATGACAAACTAGCATCGAAAGTCCTTGGATTTACAGGTGGAGATAATCAGGGAATTCTGGGATTAGAAGTTTTTTATGACAAGTATTTGAAAGGAAAAACTGGAAGGATCCGGACACTCACCGATGGCAAAGGTGTGGAGATTGATGGTGCATATGAGGAAAGGGAAGAGCCGGTTTCGGGAAATGATCTTTATACATCTTTGGATGTCAATCTGCAGAATTATGCAGTACAGGCATGCAGGAAGGTAAAAAAAGAGAAGAAGGCGAAACAGGTATCTATGATCCTTATGAATCCTCAGAATGGGGAGATTTATGCAATGGTAAATGAACCAGAGTATAATCTGAATAAACCATTTTCACTGTCAGCTCAAAAGAGAGCAAAGAATAGCAAAAAACAACAAGAGTATCTGAATAAGAAATGGAGAAATTCCTGCTTAAATGATACTTATGAGCCAGGCTCTGTATTTAAGATTATAACGGCAACAGCAGGACTTGAACTTTCCAAAGTACAGGTAAATGATCATTTTAACTGCTCAGGTTTCCGCATTGTCGAGGATCGTAAGATACGATGTCATAAAGTCGGAGGACATGGAAGTGAGACTTTCAAAGAAGGTGTTATGAATTCTTGCAATCCAGTATTTATGGATGTTGGAGCGAGGGTTGGTGTTGATGGAATGTATCAGACTTTCAAGAAGCTTGGTTTATTTGAAAAAACAGGAATTGATCTTGCCGGGGAAGCATCCTCGATCATGCATCAGAAGAAAAATGTCGGGGCGGTAGAACTTGCCACAATGTCATTTGGGCAGTCAATCCAGATCACGCCATTACAACTTTTAAGAGCAGTCAGTGCAGTGATCAATGGAGGCAAACTTGTCACTCCACATTTTGGAGTATATCTTCAGACACAAGATGGAACAAAACAGAAGTTTTTTACTTATAAGACAAAGAAACATGTTATTAAGAAAGAAACCTCTGAGACGATGAAAGAGCTTTTAGAAGCAGTTGTCTCAGATGGATCTGGTAAAAACTGCAAGATTGAAGGATTTTCAATTGGAGGAAAGACAGCGACAAGTGAGAAACTTCCGCGAGGAAATGGAAAGTATATTTCTTCGTTTTTAGGATTTGCGAAAGCAAAGAACCCTACGATCATCGGTATTGTACTGATCGATGAACCTTATGGAACATATTATGGAGGAACGATCGCAGCACCCGTGATGAAAAGTGTGTTTAAGGTTGCACTTCCATATATGGGAATTTATAAGGAATATACGCCAGATAAAAAAGAACCGTAGACAGGATGAAAACAAATGAGGTGGCGACATGAATTATGGTATTGTAAAGCCGGTTTTAATTGCCTTTTTTGTCAGCGTATTATTAAGTCCGATGATGATCAGGTATTTACACAAATTAAAATTCGGTCAGTTTATCCGGGGAGAAGGACCCGAATCACACTTGAAGAAATCAGGAACTCCAACAATGGGAGGACTGATCATTTTATTAGGGATAGTAATTGCATCGTTATTTTATGTAAGAAGATATCCTATGATCATTCCAGTATTGTTTGTAACATTGGGATTTGGATTTATCGGTTTTATTGACGATTATATCAAGGTAGTTATGAAAAGAAATATGGGACTTCATGCATGGCAGAAGATGCTTGGACAGATCATAGTCACAGGAATTTTTGCATATTATCTGATCAATTATACAGAGATTGGAACTTCGATGCTGATCCCTTTTACACATGGAAAATATTTAAACCTTGGAGCATTTTTTGTACCAGCGGTCTTTATTATTTTGTTAGGCACAGTCAATGGTGCTAACTTTACAGATGGACTAGATGGGCTTGCATCAAGTGTTACGGTGTTGATCGCAACATACTTTACGGTAGCAGCTCTTGGAATGCAGCAGGATGGCATGTCGGCCGGAATCTGGCCGATCTCATGTGCGACCGTTGGTTCATTGCTTGGTTTTTTAGTATTTAATGTATATCCAGCGAGAGTGTTTATGGGAGACACAGGCTCGCTTGCACTTGGGGGATTTGTAGCGGCAACCGCACTTATATTGCATTTGCCGCTGTTTATCCCGATCGTAGCGTTGATTTATATGGTTGAAGTATTATCAGTGATGCTGCAAGTTGGATATTTTAAAGCTACAAAAGGAAAAAGATTATTTAAAATGGCACCGATCCATCATCATTTTGAATTGTCAGGATGGCCAGAGACGAAGGTTGTAGCAATCTTTGCAATCACCACGGCAGTTTGTTGCCTGATCGGACTGGTAGCGATTTAGTAAGGAGAAAAAAATGATAGATACAAGTAAGAAATTTTTGGTAGCAGGAGCAGGAAAAAGTGGAATAGGTTCTGTAAACCTCCTTTTAAAGACAGGTGCAGATGTGAGTCTTTATGATGGAAATGAAGAACTTGATAAGGAAGCTTTATTTGAAAAACTATATGAAAAGAAAGAAATTTCATTAGTTCTTGGAAATATCACAAAAGAAGATATAGAAAAATATGATCTTTTAGTGTTAAGTCCTGGAATTTCAGTAAATGCACCGATCGCTCAGATGTTTTATGATCAGGAGAAACCAGTTTGGAGCGAGATTGAGTTAGCATATCAGGCATCAAAAGGAAAGATTGCAGCAATCACAGGAACAAACGGAAAGACAACAACAACAGCTCTTACAGGAGAGATCATGAAAGGATACTATGAGAGCAGCTTTGTTGTGGGAAATATTGGAATTCCATATACAAGTGTAGCACTAGATACACAAGAAAATAGTGTGATAACTGCAGAGATCAGCAGTTTCCAGTTAGAAACGATCGTTGATTTTAAGCCAGATGTATGTGCAGTATTAAACATCACACCAGATCATTTAGATCGTCATGGAACAGTAGAGGTTTATGCAAAGACAAAAGAATCTATTGGAAAGAATCAGACAAAAGATCAAATTATGGTATTAAATTACGAAGATGATACAACAAGAGATATGGCGACAAGAGCAAATGGCAAAGTTCTATTTTTCAGCCTTCATCATAAGATAAAAGAAGGAGTATTTATGGAAGATGATGCTTTTGTGATCGAAGAAGGAAGTGATAGACAGGTTGTCTGTACATTAGATGATGTAAATCTTTTAGGTGATCATAATTATGAGAATATTTTAGCAGCGATTGCAGTTTCATATTCTATGGGAGTTCCTGTTTCTTATATCAAAGAAGGAATTAAGAGATTTAAAGGTGTAGAACATCGTATCGAATATGTAGATACAGTAAATGGTGTTGCATACTATAATGATTCTAAAGGAACGAACCCTGATGCTGCGATCAAAGGAATTAAAGCAATGAATCGCCCAACATGGTTGATCGGTGGAGGATATGATAAAAAATCCACATATGATGAATGGATCGAAGCGTTTGATGGTAAGGTAAAAGAGCTGATCTTAATGGGTGTGACAGCACCAAAGATTGCGGAATGTGCAAAAGCACATGGATTTGATAAGATTAAATTTGTAGATTCTATGGAAGATGCAGTTTCTTATATTGCAGAAAAAGCACAGGATGGAGATGCTGTATTATTATCACCAGCATGTGCAAGCTGGGGAATGTTCCCGAACTATGAAGTCAGAGGAGATATCTTTAAAGACTGTGTCAGAAAATTAAAGGAGAACTAGAAAAGTGTCAAACCGCATCAAAAAAAAATATATGGCAGGCAAGACATATTTTGATTATCCAACGTTGTTTCTTGTGATATTTCTGATATGTTTTGGTATGGTCATGATTTACAGCACAAGTTCATATAAAAGTATGATGACATATGGAAATTCGTATAAATGGGTATTGAAGCAAGGGCTTGTTGTGCTTGGAGGTGCGATTGCTATATTTTTGATTTCCAGGGCAGATTATAGAATTATAAAAGGACATAAACCAGCATTTCTTTGTCTTGGAATAGCTACTTTTTCTATGATCGTGGTATTATTGGTAGGGGCAGCAAAAAAAGGGTCTGTACGATGGATCAGCATTGCAGGATTCCAGATACAGCCATCAGAATTTTGCAAGTTTTTGCTTATCATTTATATGGCGAATGAATTAGCGATCAATGCATCACAACATAAATTGAAAACGCTTGGTGATCATGCAAAGATTTTAGTTCCAACGATACCGGTCATTGGATTAGTCACATATCAGAATTTAAGTACAGGACTTGTTATATGTGCTATGGTTGGAATCATGACTTTTGTGGTAAGCCAAAGGACGAAAGAATTGATCATAACTGCGGTTACGTTTATGGCAGGGATAGTCGTTTATCTTATGACTGCTAATAGTTATCGAAACGAGAGATTTCAGATTTGGCTGCATCCAGAGACTCATAAGAAAGGATTTCAGACGATGCAGGCGTTGTATGCGATTGGTTCAGGAGGAATTTTTGGGAAAGGACTGGGACAAAGCATGCAGAAGATGGGATTTATTCCTGAATCACATAATGATATGATATTTTCTATCATTTGTGAAGAATTAGGATTGTTTGGAGCAGTTTGTTTGATTCTCGTTTTTGCAGCGTTGATTTGGAGAATGTTGTTGATCGCAATGAATGCAGATGAATTATTAGGATCTTTGCTGGTAATTGGAGTTATAACGCATATTGCAATGCAGGTGTTTGTAAATATTGCAGTAGTAACCAATACGATTCCGCCAACAGGAATTCCGCTTCCATTCATTAGTTATGGAGGATCATCAATCTTTTCAACAATGATTGAGATGGGAATTGTATTATCAGTATCTAGACGAATTCATTTAGGATAAGGATGAGGTGCTATGGAAGATAACAATGTCATTCGAATGGATGAACATAAAAATAAAAATAAGGTACATAAAATTTCATTTAAGAAAATCTTACTCGGTTTCATTGTTTGCATTCCACTTTCAATTTTGGTCATTGCAGGAACCTGTAAGACAAAGAAAATAAAGATTGATGGATTGAGTTATTATACACAAGCGGAAGTAAGAAAAGCGATCGCAGAAAATGGATATATTAATAATTCAGTTGGATATTATTTAAAATGTAAATTTGCGACACCGAAGATTCTACCGTTTGTGGATACGATTTATGTGAGCATTAATGCTCCGAATTCAATTACGATCCACGTCAAAGAAAAGAAGAGAGCGGGTTGCCTTCAGTATAACGGAAAGTATGTCTATTTTGATAAAAATGGATATGCATTGGAAAGTCATGAAAAAAAATATGACAATGTTCCGCTTGTGACAGGACTAAAATATAATGAGTTACAGATGCAGAAAAAAATTGATGTAAAGGATGAAAAAGTTTTTTCATATCTGCTGGAATTAACAACAGCGATCAGCAAATATCATTTGCCGATTGATCAGATTCATATCAAAGATGATGGAAATGCGTTGCTGATCAGTGGTGATATTATAGTAGATCTTTATGACAAAAATGATATTGATATCAAAATACCAGAGCTTAAAGGAATGCTGAAAAAAGTAAAAGGGAAAAGTGGAACTATTGACATGAGATACTTTAGTGAGGACCGCAAAATTGCTATTTTTCAACCAAAAAATAGTTGAAAAAACTTAGTAAAAAAGGTATCATTAGATTAGTGTACAGAATTTAAGGGAAGTCATTATATATAGATGATGGCGTGAAGGAGGAACAACGTGGTTGAGATTATGCCTAGTGTTGAGAACACA
>OLSB01003578.1_pt1 | contig 11119 bp, 7 predicted proteins | sample 1672071 | NCBI WGS metagenome assembly OLSB01 (sample SAMEA3136642, study PRJEB25190) | human gut metagenome | biome: human gut; feature: human-associated habitat; material: faeces | place: Austria | collected 2013
TTTTGCTGCGAACCCGTATATTTCGACTCGGTTCACGGGCGGTCAATGACCGCCCTACGGATTCTATTGATGGTGCTTGCGAGCGGCGGGCTTAGGGAAGCCCGCCCTACGGATTCTATTGAGAGTACCTGTGAGCGGCGGGCTTAGGGAAGCCCGCCCTACGGATTCTAACGATACTGCCAACACGCGGGCTGTCGAGGAGTGCTGATCCCTAGATCGTGTGGGGCACGTTAGCTGCGATGATACACACCCACCCAAGCCTCGGAGGTTTTTATGGAACGATTATTATTGGAGGCGCTGCGGGGGCTGCCGGAATTTCGGCGGCTGTGCGGCGCGGTCGAGAAAAATGCCGCAGTCGGCGTTTCCGGTGCGGCACAGATCAACCGCACCCATCTGATCGCCTCGATCTGCCACGAGACGCGACGCCCTGCCGTCATTATCTGTCAGGATGAGTTGGCGGTACGGCGGACGCAATCGGAGCTTGCCGCCTTTCTCGACACGGAGGGGACGGTTCTTCCGTCGCGCGACTTTACCTTTCACAACGCCTCGGCGATCTCGCGCGGCTGGGAACAGAAGCGCCTGCGCGTGCTGTACGACCTCGGAATGGGGCAGAGCGGCACGCCGTATCCCATTCTCCTGACGACGTGGGAGGCGCTGTCCAAGCGTACCATGCCCAAGGCGGCGCTGTTTTCCTCCGCGCTCCGATTGCAGCCCGCAGCCCTGCTCTCGCCGGAGACGCTTGCCGAGCGGCTGGTACGGTGCGGCTATGCCCGCGGGACGCTCGTCGAGGGCGTCGGGCAATTCTCCGTGCGCGGCGGCATCGTCGATTTCTTCTCGCCGGCGCACGACGCGCCCGTTCGCGTGGAATTTTTCGGAGACGAGATCGACGCGATGGGCTTTTTTGACCCCGTGACGCAGCGGCGGACGGAAAATGCTGCGGAGGCTGTCGTTCTGCCCTTTGCGGAGGCGCTGCCCGCCCTACACCCGAACGGAACGGCGGGGCTGGCGGACGATCTGAACGCGCTGCAAGCCCGTCTGCGCCGCCGCAGAACGCCGAACGAGACGCTCCTGCGCACGCTTGCCGAGGACACCGAAGCCATCGGCGCGGGCGTGACCTTTTCCGCCGCCGACCGCTATATGGCGCTGATCTACCCCGAATTTGCCTGCGCCGCGGACTATCTGCCCGCCGACGCGGTGGTATTCTTCTGCGATCACGGCAATCTGCGCCGCGCTGCCGAGCGCAGCACGACGGAGGAAGGCATGATGCTCGACAGTCTGCTGCAATCGGGCGTGTTGTGCGGCGAGCTGTGCGAATTTTCCGCCGATTGGGAGACGGTCTGCGGCGGCTTGCTGGGGCGGGCGGTCGTGTTTCTCGACTCGTTCCTTGCCGCGTCCTATCCGGAGGCGCTGCCGCCGAAGGAGCTGATCGGCATCACGGCAAAGCAGCTCCCGTCCTACGGCGGCAACCTCGACGCAGCCGTGACCGACCTGGCGTTCTATCAGAAAAACGAATTTGCCTCGCTCGTCCTCTGCGGCAATCGGCGGCGCGGCGAGATTCTTTCCGATCTGCTGCGGGAAAAGGGGCTTCCCGCCCTCCTTGCCTTCCCGCTGACGGCGCTGCCGAAGCCCGGGCAGATCCTGCTCGCCGACGGTGCGCTGCCGAACGGCATGGAGTACCCCGACCTGCATTTTGCCGTGCTGACCGAGGGGCAGCTACTCGCTCAAAATCAGCCAAAACCGCGCAAAAAACGCTCAAAAGCGACGAATCGACAGAAATTGGACTCCTTTGCCGACCTGACGCCCGGGGATCTGATCGTGCACGAATACCACGGCATCGGGCGCTACGTCTGCATGGAGCAAATGAAAATCGACGGTGCGGTGAAGGATTACGTCAAGATCGCCTATCAGGGCAGCGATACGCTCTACGTTCCGGCGACGCAGCTCGATCTGATCTCAAAATACATCGGCGGCGGTGAAAACGCACCCGTCAAGCTCAATCGACTCGGCGGCGATCAATGGGAAAAGACCAAAGCGCGGACGAAGGCGGCGGTCAAGGACCTTGCGGAGGATCTGATCCGCCTGTACGCCGAGCGAAAGCGCCGCATGGGGCACGCCTTTGCCGCCGATACGCCGTGGCAGGCGGAGTTCGAGCAGAACTTCCCCTACGCGGAGACGGACGACCAGCTCCGCTCGATCGACGAGATCAAGGGCGACATGGAGGCGCCGCAGCCGATGGACCGCCTGCTCTGCGGCGACGTCGGCTTCGGCAAAACAGAGGTTGCGTTACGCGCCGTTATGAAAGCAATTTTAGACGGTAAACAGGCGGCGATTCTCGTCCCGACGACTGTGCTGGCGCAGCAGCACTACACGACTGCCGTGGCGCGTTTTCGCGGCTTTCCGGTCAACATCGGCGTGCTCTCGCGCTTCTGCACTGCGGCACAGCAGCGGAAAACGCTGGCGGACCTTGCCGCGGGCACGCTCGACCTCGTGATCGGCACGCACAAGCTGCTGCAAAAGGACGTGCGCTTTAAGGACCTCGGGCTGCTGATCGTGGACGAGGAGCAGCGCTTCGGCGTGACGCATAAGGAGAAGCTGAAGGAGCTTGCCAAGGGCGTGGACGTCCTGACCCTCTCGGCGACACCCATCCCGCGGACGCTGAACATGGCGCTGTCGGGCATCCGCGATATGTCCACCATTGAGGAGCCGCCGCACGACCGCTATCCGGTGCAGACGTTCGTTCTGGAGTACGCCGAGCCGGTGCTCATCGACGCGATGCGGCGGGAGCTGGAGCGCGGCGGGCAGGTCTATTACCTCCACAACCGCGTGGACTCCATTGCGCAGTGCGCCGCCCGCATCAAAAAAGCCCTCCCCGACGCCGAGGTCGGCATTGCACACGGCAAAATGAGCGAGGAGGAGCTGAGCGACGTCATGCAGCGCATGGCGGAGGGGGAGCTGCAAATTTTGGTCTGCACGACGATCATCGAGACGGGAATTGATATTTCAAACGTCAATACGCTCATCATTGAGGACGCCGACAAGCTCGGACTGGCGCAGCTCCATCAGATTCGCGGACGCGTCGGCAGAAGCAGCCGCCACGCCTTTGCCTACCTGACCTTCCGCCGCGGCAAGGTGCTGACGGAGGTCGCGGAAAAGCGTCTGAACGCGATTCGGGACTACGCGGAATTCGGCTCGGGCTTCAAGATTGCCATGCGGGATCTGGAAATTCGCGGTGCGGGCAATCTGCTCGGCGCGGCGCAGTCCGGTCATATGCTGTCGGTCGGCTACGACCTGTATCTGAAGCTGCTGGAGGAGGCGGTTTTGGAGGAGCGCGGCGAGAAGCCCGCAGACGAGGTGAGCTGCACCGCCGATTTGGACGTAACGGCGAATATCGACAGAAATTACATCCCGTCGGGCGAGCAGCGGATGGACCTTTACCGCCGCATGGCTGCCATTCGGTCGCAGGAGGACGCCGACGAGCTGCTTGACGAGATGGTCGATCGCTACGGCGATCCGCCGAAGGGCGCGATGAATCTGATCGACATTGCGCTGCTGCGTGCCAGAGCCGCTGCATTGGGCGTGACCGACCTGACGCAGAAGGGGCGGACACTGATGCTCACGCTGTCGCGCTTCGAATTTGAGGCGATTGCGGCGCTCTGCGGACAGGCGGCGTATCAGAAGCGTATCTTCCTGTCGCCCAAGGCGGACAAGCCGATCCTGTCGCTGAGCCTCCGCGCGGGAGAAAACCCGCTCAAGGCGGCACAGGAGCTGATTGCGGCATATGCCGCGCGCTGTCAATAACATTTCGTAATATTTCTTTTATCGGTGCATCGGTGCGGACACGACGCTTTTGTTGTACGCGCGGATGCACCGATTTCTATATATTATAATGTGTGCTTGATTTTTGCGGGATTTTATGCTATAATTTTGATGAAAAAATATGCTGGAAAGGAGTCGGCTATGTATTCCAACGCCTATGTATGGTCACGCGTTTTATCCTATTTGGAACAGCACTCCCCTTCGGTAGCGGTGGCGACCTTTTTCGACGATGCCGAGATTGTGGAGATCAACGACGGAAAGCTGGTCGTTTTTTCCCCGTCGCCCTTCCGTAAGGACGTGATTTTGAATCGTTACGCGGAGCTTATCAAGGACGCGATGCACGAGCAGTTTGAGACGGAGATTGAGCTGGTCGTGCTCGACGACGAGGAATATCCGCAGTACTCGCTGGGAAAGAAAAAGCGCTCCTTTGTGGAATGTAACTCGCAGTACACCTTTGAGTCCTTCGTGGTCGGCGCGACGAACCAGCACGCCTTTTCCGCGGCGGAGGCGGTCGCGGAGGAGCGCAGCAAGGTCTATAACCCGCTGTTTCTCTACGGACAGTCGGGCTTGGGCAAGACGCATCTGCTCTACGCCATCGCCAATCGGATTCAGCGCCGCCACCCCGATTACAACATCGTTTACCTGACCGGCGAGCAATTTACGAACGAATTCATTGAAGCCGTCCGAAGCGGTAAAAACTTCGAATTCCGCGACAAATACCGCAATGCCGATCTGTTTTTGATGGACGATATTCAATTTATCGCCGGTAAGGATCAGACGCAGGAGGAATTCTTCCACACCTTCAACAGCCTGTACGACAACCACGGGCAGATCGTGCTGACCTCCGACCGCGTGCCGAGCGATATGCTGCGGCTGGAGGAACGGCTGCGGACGCGCTTTGAGTGGGGTCTGATGGTGGACATTCAGCCGCCCGATTATGAGACGCGCTGGGCAATCACGAAAAACAAGGCGCTGGAAATGGGCATCAGCCTGCCGGACGACGTGTGTAATTACATTGCAGAGAACATCACGAACAACGTCCGCCAGTTAGAGGGCACGGTCAAGAAGATCAAGGCGTACCACGATCTGACCGGTATGCCGATGGACGTAGCCAACGTCTCCCGCGCCATCAAGGATATGTACAAGATCAAGGCGCAGAACGTGCCGACGCCGGAGCTTATCATCAGCGAGGTCTGCCGCTTCTATTCGCTGGAGGAGGCGGTGCTGCGCGGGACGCAGAAAAATAAAACCACCGTCGAGGCGCGGCAGATCGCCATGTATTTGATTCGTAAGCTGACTACTCTGTCGCTGCCGGACATTGCCGAGCCGTTCGGAAAGAACCACACCACCGTGCTGCACGCCATCCGCCGCGTCGAGGAGGAGCTGCCCAACACCGCCAACGGCTTGCAGGACAATATCCGCGACATTACCGCCAACATCAATTCGCGGCTGTAGGGCGGCGCGATGAAGGCATCGCGCCCTACGAACAATTTTTGGTATTGTGGCACTGTTACGCATCGTTTCATTCTGCACAGCGGCTGTTCATTGTGCAAAACTTACCTGTGGATAACCTGTCTTGCGCATGATGTGTGAAAAGCCTGTCAATAACCTCTGTGTGCGTGAACAGGCGCCTGTGAATGCAAAACCCTTGCAATCCGCGGCGCTTCTGCGGTTTTGCACAAACCGTAAGCCCCTACGACTATGACTATATTTATCCTACCTGTCTATTTTAGATAGAAAGAAAGAGAGGCGTTTTCCATGAAGTTCACCTGTGAAAAAGCGCTGCTGGTCTCCGCTCTGTCCGTTGCGGGCAGAACCGTCTCCCCGAAGAGCGCGATCCCCTGTCTCGAGGGCATCCTGCTGCGTGCCGGTCTCGGGATCAGTCTGACCGGCTTCAACCTCGAAACGGGCATCACCGTCAAGGTCGCTGCCGCCGTGACCGAGGCGGGCGCGTGTGTTATGCCGGCGCGGCTGTTCTTCGACATTGTGCGCAAGCTTCCCGACGAGGAGGTCACCGTCAACGTTGACGACAAATTACAGGTTTCCATCCGCGGCGGCGCGTCGTCGTTCACCATCACGGCGATGGATGCCGAGGACTACCCCGAGCTTCCCGATGTCAACGCCGAAAAGGGAATTTCCATGCCGCAAAGCGCGCTGCGGGAGATGATCGGCGGGACGATTTTTTCCGTCTCGGAAAATCAGGCACGCCCGATCCACACCGGCTGCCTGATGGAGGTCAGCGACAGCACGATCACCATGGTAGCGGTGGATAATTTCCGTTTGGCGCGGCGGACATGGCACGCCGAGGAGCCGATCGGTCGGGAGCTGAAATTTGTCGTACCCGCGACCGGTCTGCGCGAGGTTGAGAAAATTCTGACCGATACGGACGATAAGGTGACATTTATGCTCGGCACGAAGCACATTCTGTTCACCATCGGCGACGCGACGCTGGTCTGCCGCGTGCTTGAGGGCGAGTTTATCGACTGGCGGCGCGTCGTGCCGACCAACAGCGAGACGATTCTGACTGCTAACGTCGCCGAGCTGACCGCCTCCATCGAGCGCGTCAGTCTGATCGTGTCCGAGAAAATCAAAAGCCCCGTTCGCTGCGTTTTCGGCGAAAATATTGCCGATCTGCGGACGGTCAATACCATCGGCTCGGCGCACGACACCTGCCCCGTCGCGGGCAACGGCGGCGAGCTGGAGATCGGCTTTAACTGCCGTTATCTGCTCGACGCGCTGCGTGCCGTGCCGAGCGAGGTCGTGACGCTGGAGCTGAAGAACGGGCTTAGCCCCATCGTATTCACGCCGGTGGACGACAAAAAGGACTTTGCCTATATGGTACTGCCTGTAAGACTGCACTAAGGAGAAAAAAATGAAGGTTCGTGTGCGGCGGGTGTCCGCCGAGGAGGTCCCCGTGGAGATCTCCACGGAGTTTATCAAGCTTGAGAGCTTTCTGAAGCTTGCCAACGCCGTTTCCTCCGGCGGCATGGCGAAAAATTTTATTCAGAACGAAGAGGTCACCGTAAACGGCGAAACCTGCACCATGCGCGGAAAGAAGCTGTACGGCGGCGATAAGGTCGGCTTTGACGGCGTGACCTATCTGGTCAAAAATGCGGCTCAATGAGCTGTATCTGCGCGGCTTTCGCAATTACACGGAGGCGGAAGCGCGGTTCGTCCCCGGCGTGAACCTGCTGGTCGGTGACAATGCCAACGGTAAGACAAACCTTTTGGAGGCAATCGTCTACCTCTCGACGGGCAGCTCCTTCCGCACGCGGCGGGAGCAGGAGCTGATTCGTTTTGAAGCCAAATTCGCCGATATTTCCGCCGCGCTGTACGCGCAGGAGCGGGAGCAAACGCTGCGGGCGGTGCTGTTTTCCGGACGGCGCCCGCGTCAGCTTTTTCTCAACGGCGTAAAGCAGAAAACGGCGGCGGGAATTGCGGGCGTTCTGACGAGCGTGCTGTTCTGCCCCGAGGATCTGCTGGTGCTGAAAAAGGGCGCTGCGCCGCGAAGAAAGCTGCTCGACAGCGTGATTTGCCAGTTACGACCGAATTATGACGCAGTTTTGAGCGAATATGCGCGAGTTTTGGAGCAAAAATCGGCTGCCCTGCGGGATGGAGCGCCGTCCATGCTGGCGATTCTGCCGGATTATAACGCGCGGATGGTGCAGCTCGGCGCACTGATTATTTCCTACCGCGCGCGGTTTTTGCAGGCGCTCGGAGAGGCTTCCGCGGCGTATCACAAGGAGTTTTCCGGTGACCGCGAGACACTGACGCTGACATATCAGACCGTTTCGACGGTGACGGACCCCTTTGCCCCGACGGAGGTGCTGCGCGAACGGCTTGCCGAGCACCAGCAGACCCACGCGCGGGCGGAGTTGGAGAGCCGCCAGTGCCTTTCAGGACCGCATAAGGACGATTTTTTGGCTGCCATCAACGGCTTGCCCGTTGCGGCGTTTGCCTCGCAGGGGCAGACCCGAACGGCGGCGATCTCCGTCAAGCTGGCACAGCGCGAGCTGCTGCGGCGGGACAGCGGAGAGGAGCCGCTGCTGCTGCTGGACGATGTGCTGTCCGAGCTGGACGTCGGGCGGCAGGATTTTGTTCTCAACCACCTCAAGGACGGACAGGTGTTTATCACCTGCTGCGAGACCGACCGACTGACGGAGCTGGGGCAGGTCCTGCGGATCGAGGACGGAAAAATCCTGTAGACCGACCCGCCGCGGGCGACGAAAAATACTGCAAAGGAGCACTGTTATGTATCTTTCCATCGGCGGCGATATGGCGGTGCGCGAGCGTACGGTCATCGGCATTTTTGATCTCGACAACACCTCTTGGTCGCGCCACACCCGCGCGTTTTTGGCGGAGGCGGAGCGGCAGGGCGAGGTCGTTGACGTCTCCGGCGAGTTGCCGAAGAGCTTCCTTCTGACGGAGGAATTCGGCATGAACCGCATTTACTTAACGCAATTTAACGCTGCTGCCCTCGAAAAACGGGCACAGAAATAATATCGCTTTTATTCCGTAAACTATGCAAGGAGGACGTTCCATGTCCGAAGAATTGATGAATACAACAGTACAGGAAGAATATGACGCGTCACAAATTCAGGTCCTCGAGGGCTTGGAGGCGGTGCGCAAACGCCCCGGTATGTACATCGGCTCCACCTCCTCGAGCGGTCTGCATCATCTGGTCTATGAGATCGTCGATAACTCCATCGACGAGGCGCTCGCCGGCTACTGCAAGCACATCACCGTGACCATCAATGCCGGCAACACCATCACCGTGACCGACGACGGGCGCGGTATCCCCGTCGATATTCAGGCGCAGACGGGCAGACCGGCGCTGGAGGTCGTCTATACCGTTCTGCACGCCGGCGGGAAGTTCGGCGGCGGCGGCTATAAGGTCTCCGGCGGTCTGCACGGCGTGGGTGCGTCGGTCGTCAACGCCCTGTCCGAGTGGCTGACGGTCGAGGTCTGCAAGGAGGGCAAGATCTATCAGATGAAGTTTGCCCGCGGACATATCACGCAGGAAATGAAAATCATCGGCGAAACCGACCGCCACGGCACGAGCGTGACCTTCAAGCCCGACCCCGAGATGTTCGACACGCTCGAGTACGACTACGAAATTCTGCATACCCGTATGCGCGAGCAGGCATTTCTGAATGCCGGGCTGCACATCACGATCGCCGACAAGCGCACCGAGGACGGTCCCTCCGACGCGATGTGCTACGAGGGCGGCATCCGCGAGTTCGTCCGCTGGCATAACCGCCACAAGACCGAGCTGCACACCGAGGTCGTGTATATGTCGGGCGCGAAAAACGACGCGCAGGCAGAGGTCGCGCTGCAATATACCGATAGCTATAACGAGACACTCGTTTCGTTCGCCAACAACATCCATACGCCTGAGGGCGGTATGCACGAGACGGGCTTCAAGACCGCGCTGACCCGCGTTATGAACGCCTACGGTACGAAGATCGGCGTCATCAAAAGCGACAGCGACAAGGTTTCCGGCGAGGACTGCCGCGAGGGTCTGACGGCGGTCATCTCCGTCAAGCTGACCGACGCGCAGTTTGAGGGTCAGACCAAGGCAAAGCTCGGAAATGCCTATATCCGAACGCTGGTTGACGGACTTGTTACAAGTCAGTTGACGGAGTATTTCGAGGAGCATCCGGCGGTCGCCCGCGTCATTTTGGAAAAGGCAATGACCGCAAACCGTGCCCGAGAAGCGGCGCGGAAGGCAAGGGAATCCATCCGCAGAAAAACGGCACTCGGCGGTGCCGCCATGCCCGACAAGCTCCGCGACTGCAACGAGACGGACCCCGCTCTGACCGAGATTTACATCGTCGAGGGCGATTCCGCAGGCGGCTCGGCGACGCAGGGACGCGATTCCCGCTTCCAAGCCATCCTGCCGCTGTGGGGCAAGATGCTCAACGTCGAGCGCGTCCGCGAGGATAAGGTCATCGGAAACGACAAGCTCCAGCCTGTTATTACGGCGCTCGGCGCGGGCATCGGCGAGGAATTCAACCTCGAAAAGCTGCGCTATCATAAAATCGTTATCATGGCGGATGCCGACGTGGACGGCAGCCACATCCGCACGCTGATGCTGACCTTCTTCTTCCGCTATATGCGGCCGCTGATCGAGAACGGCTATGTGTATTCCGCCATGCCGCCGCTGTATAAGCTGATCCGCGGCAAGACCACGCGGGTGGCGTTTTCCGACGAGGAGCGCGACGAAATCTCGGCAGAGCTGCGCGCGGACAACCCCAACGCGAAGGTCGACATTTCGCGGTTTAAGGGTCTCGGCGAGATGAACCCGCATGAGCTTTGGGAGACGACGATGGACCCCGAGCGCCGCACGCTCAAGCGCATCAAACTGCAGGACGCGATCAAGGCGGACGAGATTTTCACGCTCCTGATGGGCGAAAAGGTCGAGCCGCGCAAGGAATATATCGAACAGAACGCAAAATACGTCGCAAATTTGGACTATTGACGGAAAATTGCCAAGCTTGTCATTGCGAGGTTCTAAAAGAACTGCGGCAATCTCGTGCAGGCAGCAGGAAAAGGCGAAGGACGGGAGACACGGATTGCCACGTCGGGCATACGCCCTCCTCGCAATGACAGGGTGGGACGAATTACCGCTTCGCTGTGCAGCGGTTGTAAACGGAAAAATCGCCGAGCTTGTCATTGCGAGGTTCTGAAAGAACCGCGGCAATCTCGTGCAGGCAGCAGGAAAAGGCGGAGGACGGGAGACACGGATTGCCACGTCGCTACGTTCCTCGCAATGACAGAGAAGAACGGATTGCCACGTCGGGCATACGCCCTCCTCGCAATGACAGGGTGGGACGGATTACCGCGTAGCTGTATGTATCGCAATGACGGAGTGAGATGGATTACCAGCCGCTGTACGCCTTAAAATGATAATCAAAACAAACATTATTTCAAGGAGGAAATACCTTGGCACATAAGAAGGACTACAAGCCCGAGGACATCATGTTCCCCGAACAGGCGATCGTGACCTCGGAGCTTGTCCACGAGATGAAAACCAGCTACATGGAGTACGCGATGTCGGTCATCATCGGGCGCGCCCTGCCGGACGTGCGCGACGGCTTGAAGCCCGTGCATCGCCGCATCCTGTATGCAATGTATGAGGATAATCTGACCGCCGATAAGCCCTTTAAGAAGTCCGCGACCTGCGTCGGCGACGTGCTCGGCCGCTACCATCCCCACGGCGACGCGTCGGTCTACGACGCCCTTGTCCGTCTCGCGCAGGACTTCTCCATGCGCTATATGCTCGTCGACGGCCACGGCAACT
>OLSB01003583.1_pt1 | contig 11109 bp, 10 predicted proteins | sample 1672071 | NCBI WGS metagenome assembly OLSB01 (sample SAMEA3136642, study PRJEB25190) | human gut metagenome | biome: human gut; feature: human-associated habitat; material: faeces | place: Austria | collected 2013
GCCCGCCACCGCCAGCGCCATGGACGTGTGGACAGATTTAGAAAGATTTTCGCGGTCGTTTGCGCCGAAATATTGCGAAATAATGACCGTCGCGCCGGAAGCTACGCCGACAAAAAAGCCTACAAGCAGGTTGATGACCGTGCCCGTCGTGCCCACAGCCGCCAACGCCTCGGTGCCGACAAACTGACCGACAATGATCGTGTCAACCGTGTTATACAACTGCTGAAAAAAAGTGCCGATCAAGATCGGAAAGAAGAAAAGCAAAAGCTGTTTCCAAATAACACCTTCCGTGATCCCGTTTTTTGTTTTTTCCAAACGTCCTCCCCCTTTGATACCCTATAACGCCTATTCTTAAACCGCGCTCCAAACACGCATACGCCCATTCTAACACCTTTTCTCCCATTTTTCAAGCGGTTACAAAAATAAAAGTACGAAATAGGATTTTAATTTGACATCTCAGGAGATAGCCGCACCCGTTTCCCGGCGCGTATATTTCAATCCTACCGTACGCAAAGCTTTTCGCGTGTGGTTCATCGAAAATTCCGCCGCCGGAAAGCTGTTCGGTGAATGGAACGACAAAGGCAAACTTTTTAGCCACTAAAAAGCGCCCGCAGGGTCAAACCTTGCAGGCGCTTTCACTTTACTTTTCTTTACTCCACATACGTAACGGGGAATTTCTTCTCCTTCACAGGCGTTTCTGCTGCCGCATAACCGATGGCCGCAATGCCGAATACCTTGTGGTTCTCCGGCACGCCGAACTCCGTCAAAACGGCGCGCACCTCAGGCACGTCGCACGTGTCAGAAAGCTGGTTGATCCACACAGTACCAAGCCCCATGGAATGCGCCGCGAGGAAGATATTTTCAAGCGCGCAAGCGTTGTCCCAGGACGTGATACCCGTGTCGCCAATCAGCTCGTTCGACGGAATGATAAGCGCGGCGGGCTTATACATGTCATACTTCTCGTTGCCGAGCGCCTTGCCCACAGCCACCGCAAGCTTCGCGATTTTCTCGCGATTTAAAACAGCAGAAAAATGCCATGTCTGGCGGTTCATCGCGCTCGGTGCATGCACAGCGCACTGCAAAAGCGTGTCGATCTTTTCTCTCTCCACCGGGCGGTCGTCATACGCGCGGACACTGCAGCGGGTCAAAATGTTCTGAATCACTTCATTCGTCATAAAAACGCTTCCTCTCTTTGATTTTTCGGGTATGTACCCTTATTTTTAAGCGGTCATCCGCTTATTGACTCAAAATTTTTCCGCCAAAAGCGCGGCGATTTTCTCTAAAAATGCCTCATCTTCTGCGGTAAAACGATCTTCAAACGGGCTGTCCACATCCAAAACAGCATAGACTTTTCCATCTTTCATCACCGGCACCACAATCTCCGCACGACTCGCGCTGTCGCAGGCAATATGCCCCGGGAACGCGTGCACGTCCGCTACGCGCAGCGTTTTCTTCTCCGCAAGCGCTGTGCCGCACACACCGCGCCCCGCTTTGATGCGGATGCACGCCGGTTTACCCTGAAACGGCCCTAAAAGCAAATTACCGTCCGGCTGCACCGTGTAAAAGCCCACCCAGTTGATGTTTTTCAGTGTTAGATTCAACAGTGCCGAAAGATTTGCCATGTTCGGCACAAGCTCCGGCTCGTCTTCAATGAGTGCCTTCGCCTGCAAAACGACGTCTTCATACGTCCCGCTGCCTTGAAGCTCAAAACTCATTTTTTATACTCCTTGTAAACAAAGCGTTGACTTCATCGTGTGCATTTTCGCCTTTATACAACACATTGTATACTGCGCGGCAAATCGGTAAATCGGCTGAAACCGTCTTGCCAAGGCGCAAAAGCGCGTCCACGGCGTAATAGCCCTCCGCCAAATCGGTGTATGGCTCGTTTTTCACAAACTTCTCGCCGAACATGCGGTTGTGCGAATACGGCGAAAACAGCGTCGCTTCGTAGTCGCCGAGGTGGCAAAGCCCGTAAGCCGAAAGCTCGTTGCCGCCTAAAGCGTCAATCAGCCGCGCAATCTCACGCGTGCCGCGCGCCATCAAAGCGCCTTTTAACGTCGAAAGCCCAAGGCCGTCCAGCATACCGGCGGCAATGCCGACGACATTCTTCGCCGCCGCACCGATCTCATTGCCGATGAGGTCCTGTCCGTAGTAAAAGCGAATGAGGTCGCTGCCAAATGATTCCACCAGCGTCTTTTTTGCGTCTTCGCTGTCGCTGTCAATGACCATGCAGTTCGGCACACCGGCCGCAAACTCCTGTACATGGCCGGGACCAACCCAAACGGCGACCGCGTTCGAGTTGTCACACTCCGCGGCACACACCTGGGAAAGCCGCATGCCGGTTTCAATCTCCACGCCTTTCATGCACAGCACGAAAATTTTATTTTTCAGCTCAAACGGCTGAAGCTCGCGCATCAGGCCGCGCAGGCCCTGCGAGTTGACGGAGATTACAATCACGTCGCTGTCTTTCACAGCGTCCAAAGAATTTGTCAAATGTAAGGTTTCGGGCAGCTCTACAAGCCCGTTCGTACGGGTTTCGATGAGCTTTTGCATGTGGGCAGAGCTTTTCCGCCCGTAAAGGGAAACACTGTGGCCGATCTTATCGAGGTACCACGCGATAAACGTGCCCCAACGGCCGCAGCCGATAACGGTAATTTTCATAGGGAATGCTAAGGTCCTTCCAAAGGGGTAATGTAAGCGCGAAATTCAAATCACAGCTCTGTAAATAAATCTTTTGCGTCTTTGGCGTAAATGATGCCGGAAACGACGGCGAGCAAGGTTGCAATCGCCATCACGACAAAATTCACCCATGTAAATATCGGAGAAAGCGTCTCCGTCGGCAAAGCCAAAATGCCGTATGCGCCAAGGTCGAGAATGTACTGCGTCAACAACACGATGCAGATTGCGACAATCTGCGATACGGTTTTCGCCTTGCCCCAGTTGTTCGCCGGGATCACCCTGCCCTGCTCCACCGCAATAAGGCGGATGGACGTCACGGCAAATTCGCGGACCATAATAAGGAGCACAAATACCGTGTTCGTCATGCCGTTCGCCACAAAGCAGACAAGCGCCGACATCACCATGATCTTATCGGCCAAGGGATCCATCAGCTTGCCGAAATTTGTGATGAGGTGATCGCGCCGCGCGATTTTGCCGTCCAAGTGGTCGGTGTACGACGCAATGCCGAAAATTGCCAGCGCCACTAAATTGTGGTGTGGGAATATATCGCCGGAAAGCAGCATGAAAAGCACAAAAAACGGTACTAAGATGATGCGCAGTATCGTCAGTTTATTCGGTAAATTCATAGCGGTTCTCCCGTTTAGACGCGCGTACCGAACAGGTCGCCGTCAATGGCCTCGTCCACGTGCACCGTTACCATTTCACCGTAGTACGGCTTCGTTTCCGCAGAGAAAAACACCTTGCCGTCAATGTCCGGCGCGTCCATGGCGCTGCGGCCGAACCAGCATTCGGCGTAGCGGTCAAAGCCCTCCGTCAACACGGTGATGTCCCCCCCAACCTGCTTTTCGCCAAGGCGGTCCATAATGTTCATCTGTGATTCCATGATGATCTCTGCGCGGTGGTTCTTCACCTCATCGTCGATCTGGTCGGGCATCAAAGCCGCCGGCGTGCCCTCCTCCTGCGAATAGGCAAAGCAGCCGAGGCGCTCAAATTCAATGTCTTTCACAAATTCCGCAAGCTCGGTGAATTCCTCCTCCGTCTCGCCCGGAAAACCCGTAATAAGCGTTGTGCGCAGCGTCACGCCCGGAATCTTCTCGCGGATCTTCTTCATCAGCGCCGTCAGGCTCTCACGGTCGCCGGTGCGGTTCATGCGCTTTAAAACGCGTGCGGAAGCGTGCTGCAGCGGCAGATCGATATACTTCACAATCTTCTCTTCCTCCGCTATCGTCTCCAAAAGCTCATCCGTCAAAGCGTCCGGGTAACAATAGAGCACGCGCAGCCACTTGAGGCCGTCAATTTTGCACAGGCGGCGCATCAGCTTTGCAAGGGAATATTCGCCATACAGGTCAATGCCGTAGCGGGTCGTATCCTGCGCAATAAGGATGAGCTCCTTCGCTCCGTTTTCAACGAGATCGCGCGCTTCTTCCTCAATGCTCTCCATCGTGCGGCTGCGGTAGCCGCCGCGGATCATCGGAATCGCGCAGTAAGTACATTTGTTGTCGCAGCCCTCTGCAATCTTGATGTACGCAAAATAGCTCGGGGTCGAAAGCTCGCGCTCGCCGCACAGCGGCATTTTGCTCTTTTCGGGAAAGCTCTCCGTAAAATCATTCATTGCACTTTCAATGCACGCCGCAATGTCCGCGTTCGCGCCGATGCCGAACACGCCGTCCACCTCGGGCAGCTCTTTGTGAATTTCCTCGCGGTAGCGCTCCGCAAGACATCCCGTCACCACAATCTTCTTGATGCGGCCCTCTTTTTTCAGTGTCGCAAGCTCCAGAATTTCATCGATGGATTCCTGCTTCGCGCTGTCGATAAAGCCGCAGGTATTCACGATTGCAACGTCTGCAAGCGCAGCGTCATCGCACAGCTCAAAGCCCGCGTTTTTCAGGTTCGCCATCAGCATTTCGCCGTCCACCTGGTTTTTGGCACAGCCAAGGCTGACCATTCCCACTTTAATTGCCATGTATATAACCCTTTCTCGGTGCATATCCAAGCTTTAGCCATGCCCTTATATAATTTCTGTTCTGCCGCTACCTATTTTAGCAGAAAACGAGCGGCTTTTCAATCGAAATGCCGCCCGTTCACAAAAATTATACAATTATACGCGCAAAAACACGCTTGCCGCCCGGAAATCAGGCCTTTTTTGCACACCCTGTCCGTCTCGCGCAACGCACAAAACGGCCCTGCAACCAAAGCAGCGCCGTTTTACGGTCATTCTTCTGAATTTAAGACAGAGAAGATCTCGTCGAAACCGTAGCCGTAGCGCTGCAAGGCGGCTACGGCACGGCGGCGCACTTTTTCGTCTTCGCGCGCCATGGGATATTTTCGCTCCAAAATGGCGCGGATGTTTTCCTCTGTTTCCGAACGTTCTGTGGAAAACTCGTCCATCACCGCGGCGATGAGCGCGTCGTCAATGCCCTTTTGGCGCAGTTCCTGCTTTACGCGGCGCGCGCCGAATTTTTTGCGTGTGAAAAGCTCGTTTGCAAGGCGGCGGGCGTAGTCCTCGTCATTTAGTAAGCCCAGCTCTTCCATGTGCTCCACGGCGCTTCGGGCAGCCTCGCGGTCAAATTCCGCGCGGGTAATCTTGTTTTCCAGCTCTTTTTTGGAGTGGGCGCGGTGCTCCAAAAGGTACAGCGCCTTTTCCTCGGCGCGGTGCTTTGCGGAGGCCTGCAAAAGCGCGTGCAGTTCCTCATCGTCGAGCTCGTCGCCGATGGCAATACCGCGGCGCAAAAGCGTTTCCGTGTCCACCTTCACCGCCGCTTCGCCGTCAATATAAAGCTGTGAAAGCCTGTGGCGGCGCGGGGCGATGTCCGTGATCTTCATTATTCGTCGTCATCGACCGTGATGTCGATGTCCGCCTGCACGTTCTTACGGGTGTTCTCCGCCTGCTCGGGGGATTCTTCCTCCTCGGCCTTTTCAACGGGCTTCGGCGCACTGCCGCCCTTGATGGACTTTGCGTAGAGCTTATCCGCGTTCTGACGGACGAGCTCGGAAATTTCCTCAAAAATATCCGGGTTGTCGCGCAGGAAGTTCTTCGCGTTGTCGCGGCCCTGACCGATACGCGTGCCGTTATACGAGAACCACGCGCCGCTCTTCTGCACGATCTCGAGCCTTTCGGCAAGGTCAAGCAGGTCGCCGACCTTCGAGATGCCCTGCCCGTACATAATGTCGAATTCGACCTCACGGAACGGCGGCGCAACTTTGTTTTTCACAACCTTGACCTTTGTGCGGGAGCCGATGATGTCGGTACCGCTCTTCAAAACCTCCTTCTTGCGCACATCGAGACGCACGGAGGAGTAGAATTTCAGCGCGCGGCCGCCCGGTGTGACCTCCGGGTTGCCGTAGACAACGCCGACTTTTTCGCGCAGCTGGTTGATGAAAATGGCGACGCAGTTCGACTTCGAGATGGCACCGGCAAGCTTTCTTAACGCCTGCGACATCAAACGCGCCTGCAAGCCGACATGGCTGTCGCCCATTTCGCCCTCGATCTCCGCGCGCGGAACGAGCGCCGCCACGGAGTCCACAACGATAACATCGATGGCGTTGGAGCGCACGAGCGCCTCGGTGATCTCGAGCGCCTGTTCGCCGGTATCCGGCTGCGAAACGAGCAGAGAATCTACGTCTACGCCGAGCGCGGACGCATAGACCGGGTCAAGTGCGTGCTCCACGTCGATAAACGCCGCGTTGCCGCCCATTTTCTGGCCTTCGGCGACGCAGTGGAGCGCCAAGGTGGTCTTACCGGAGGATTCCGGCCCGTAGATCTCAATGATTCTGCCGCGCGGCAGACCGCCGATACCGAGCGCGAGGTCCAGCGAAAGAGAGCCGGTGGAGATCGCATCCACGTGCATGCCGTTGTTCTGGCCAAGGCGCATAACAGCGCCCTCGCCGAACTGCTTTTTAATCTGCGTCAACGCAGTCTCCAGCGCTTTGCGCTTGTCTTCGGGCTTGATGTCCTCCACTTTTTTGCTTACGGGGCTTTTATTTTCCTTCGCCATGGTTATATCCTCACTTCTTTTGAAATTTGGGTTATGGTTCCTGATGGATTGTGTTTCCGTCGAGCGTGGTTAAAGTTTTCGCCAACCTTTTTCAAAAGGCTGCGGTTTCCAAAGGTGAAACTCTTTTTTACTGCCTCTATTATACTAAATCCGTCGAAAAAAAGCAACGGTTTTCTCGAACATATTTTCTTTTCTTGCTGAGGTGAGCCAAAAAGCGACAGCCAAGAGGACATCACAGGACATCTTTTTGCGCAAAAAGGGCAGAACCCCGGAGAAAACCGGAACTCTGCCCCTTTTTTAGCTTATGTAGAAATTACAGACCGAGCAGTTCGGTTGCCGCTTTCTCCATTTTTGCGATGATCTCATCGGACTCTGCGGCGGTTTTACCCTTGCCGGAGAGGTAGATTTTGATCTTCGGCTCTGTGCCGGACGGGCGGACGATGAGCTTGCTGCCGTTCTCCAGACGATACTCGAGCACGTTGGACTTCGGAAGCGTGATCTCCGTCTTCTCCGCGCCCTCTGTGCGCACGGAAAGCTGATAGTCGCTGTCGCCGACGACCTTGAAGCCGGCAATCTCTGCCGGAGCGTTGTGGCGCAGATGATCCATGATGGAATTCATCTTCTTCATGCCGTCTTCGCCCTCAAACGCGAAGTTGCACAGGGCGTTCTTGTAGTAGCCATACTTTTCGTACAGAACATTGATGGCATCGACGAGCGTCATGCCCTTTTCTTTGTAGTAGGAAGCCATTTCGCAGATGATCATGCTGCCGTCCACGGCGTCCTTATCGCGCACATAGCCGCCGGAGAGGTAGCCGTAGCTCTCTTCAAAGCCGAGCAGGTAGCGCTCCGGGTGGCCTTCGCTCTCAAGCAAAGCGATCTGGTCGCCGATATACTTGAAGCCGGTGAGGGTACGGCGAATTTCAATGCCGTAATCCTTCGCGATGCCGTTGACCATATCGGTGGAAACAATCGTCGTGACCGCGACCGGGTCCTTCGGCATGGTGCCGAGCTCCGTTTTGCACTGTGCAATAAAGTTCAGGAGCAGAATGCCCACTTCGTTGCCGGTCATGAGCACATACTCGCCGTGCTGGTTGACGGCGATGCCTACGCGGTCACAGTCCGGATCGGTCGCGAGCAGCAGGTCGGGCTTTACGGTCTTGCAGAGATCAAGGCCCTTCTGGAGTGCTTCGCGGATTTCCGGATTCGGGTACGGGCAGGTGGGGAAGTTGCCGTCCGGCTCGCTCTGCTCCGGCACAACGGTGATGTCCTTCACGCCGATGCGGTCGAGGATGCGCAGCACGCACATTTTGCCGCTGCCGTTGAGCGGGGTGTAGACGAGCTTGAGGTTATCCGCCGGCTTACCGAGGATGCTCACGCCGTAAACCGCGTCGATGAACGCGTTGACGGTCTCTTCGCCAATATATTCCGCCTTGCCGGAAGCGAGCGCCTCCTCAAACGGGATTTTCTTCACGTCCGCGAAAATATCGAGCGCTTCGATCTCCGCCATAATGCCGTCTGCCTTTTTAACGCCGAGGTTTTGAAGAACGGCTTTTAAATCGCTGAAATTGCTCTTAACGAGTTTAAAATTTCCGCTTATTGCGGAAAGTCTTTTTTCCGCCGCGTGCAAAGCGTCTTCATCGCGGTCTATCCCGACAACAAATCCGCCGCGCTTTAAGATCTCCGCGCTGTGTCCGCCGCCGCCCAAAGTCAGGTCAACATATATTCCGTTTCCGCGGAAAACTCCGTCAATCATTTCGTTTTTTAAAACCGTTACGTGTTTGAATTTCCCTTCCATAATCAAACACCCATTTCAGCGAGGTTCGCTCCGGCTTCTTCAAGCGAAATCGAATCTTCACCTTCGTTGTATTCCTTCCAGTTGTCAACATTCCATATTTCAATTTTTGTAAGTGCCCCTACAACCACAACGTCCGTTTTGTCCGAGCCGAGCGACGCATATTCGCGAAGATTCTGCGGTATTACCACTCTGCCCTGCTTGTCCATATCGCACTCGTTTGCGCCCGATAGAATTTTACGCAAAACACGTCTTGCATCTGCATTGTGGGGGCTGAGTCTTGAAAGGCTCTCTGCAAATTTGTTCCACTCATCCACCGTGTATACGTTGAGACAGTGTTCATATCCTATGGAAACAATGCACTTTCCGTCCATTTCTTCTCTGAAACGCGAAGGAAGCATAAGTCTGCCCTTTTGGTCAACACTGTGATTAAATTCACCCATGAACATTTCCTTCACGCTCCTTTCATTCTCCACTTTGTGGGATTTTATGGTACAATCCACCACTTTGTTTAAATTTTAACTCATTTTTAGAAAAATTTCAAGACTTTTTTTTAATTTTTCTAAAAAAAAACGGCTTTTTTTTCACTCATACAACGATTTTGAATGAAAAAAAAGCCAAAAACACAATATATACCGTTTTTTTTTCAAAACATATCAATATATAGTACTCAAACTATCTCCATGCCCATTTCAAGTTTATCGGCAATCATAGCAATAAACTCCGAGTTTGTTGGTTTGCCCTTTGCATTGCTTACGGTATAGCCGAAAATTCTGTAAAGCTCCTCCTCGTTGCCGCGTGTGAAAGCCACTTCAATTGCATGGCGGATTGCTCTTTCAACGCGCGAAGGCGATGTTTTAAAATCTTTTGCCACACGCGGATACAGCTCTTTTGTAACAGCGCTCATAAGGCTTTTGTCACCCACCGTGAGAGCAATTGCGTCTCGCAGATACTGATAACCTTTTATATTTGCCGGTATTCCCACCATGTGAATTATGTTTGTAATCTCAATTTCAAGCTTGTGGCGCGCGCTGTTATCGTTTATATCTATTTTTCTGCCCTTTTCCGCTTCTTTTGCGGCAAACTTTTTCCCGGCAATGCTTTTTATTCTTTCAACAAGCACCGCAGGCTCAACGGGTTTTATCATATAATAATCCGCACCGTTTTCCATACAGGTTCCCACAATGCTCTCGTTGCTTCCTCCGGATACCACAATAACATGCGCCGAAATTTCCTTTTCCGTCCGCATTCTTTTCAGAACCTCTATTCCGTCAAGCCGCGGCATAACTATGTCAAGCGTCATCACATCGGGGCGGAGCTCTTTAAGCATTTCTATCGCCTCCGCACCGTCGCGCGCCGTTCCCGTAACACAAATATTGTTTTCTTCCAAAAGATTCTTTAAGTATTCTGCGTATTCCGCGTTGTCTTCTGCAATCAACACTCTTGCCTGGTTATTCATAGTTAATCTCCTTCCGCCGCTCCGCGCCGGCATTTTATTTTTTTATCTCTTATACGCGGAGTATGTGGGCATAAGAGATTCATCGGCTCATGCTTATTTTCGCCGCCCGGCGAACTCTCTGCACATACTTAATAATCCAAAAAGCAATTGCCATTTTTTTCCTGCAATACTATTTTACAATATTTTCCAACAAATTGCAAGGGTTTTTTTAAAAAAACTTAAAAAAATTTTTTTCGGTTGATTTTTACGCCATTTTATGATACAATATTCAGCAGATTAATAGCACAATGTGTCGTCTGTGCCGCAAAGCGGAAAATAACTTTCCGCAGGCACGGAAGGTGAAAAGGGAATCCGGTGAGAATCCGGAACGATACCAGTCGCTGTATGCGCCGGATGTTTTTTTGCACGTTGACGAAAGTCAGTCATTGGGAAACTGAGAAGGCAGTGTAAAAAAAGCGTTGATTTTACAATTTAAAATCCGGACGGCGCAAGTCAAAAGACCTGCATTGATGGCATTTTGCAACGAAAGCACCAAGTGTTTTCAAGAAATGTCTTTTTCCGCGCTCACAAAACTTGGCGAGTGCTTATTTTGGTATGCGGATTTGCTTTGACGCGGGAAAGCTGCCGCGGTAATTTTCAAGACGGAAATTGCCGCGGCAATTTTTGTTTTTATCATATACATATATATCATATACATATATATATATATAGAAAGGAAGAAAAAAATGAACAAAACAAACTTCAGAAAAACAGTAAGCTTGATGCTTTGCCTGATGCTTGCACTCACGTTTGTTCCCACCGCCTCTCTGGCTGACACGGCGGACACCGTAGACTTAACCTCCGTTGCGGAATTTACGGCAGAGTGCGACAAATCGGCAGCGGAATACAAAATAAGCAGCGCCGAAAGCTTAATTGCCTTAAGCACCGCCGTGCAGGACGGCACTTTTACGGGAAAAAGCAAAACATTCTATCTTGCCTCGGATATTGATCTTAAAGAAGAGCTGTTTACTCCCATAGCATCACAAACATATCCCACTTATGGTTTTGCCGGCACTTTTAACGGATGTTTCAAAACCATAAGCGGTCTTAACATAACCTCCGCTTCAGGCGCAGGCGTCGGTCTTTTCGGCACCGTAAACGGAGGAACCGTAAAAAACCTCAAAGTTTCGGGTAGCGTTAAAGGA
>OLSB01003585.1_pt1 | contig 11107 bp, 13 predicted proteins | sample 1672071 | NCBI WGS metagenome assembly OLSB01 (sample SAMEA3136642, study PRJEB25190) | human gut metagenome | biome: human gut; feature: human-associated habitat; material: faeces | place: Austria | collected 2013
GGCTGCCGCACTCATTGGGATCACGGCGTGGCTTTATTACCGGAAGATATGGGCTGTGCCGGCACTGATCCCGCTGGGGCTATGGCTGTACAGAGAATTCCTGAAAGAAGAGGAAAAGAAAAAGGAACAGGAATTCCAGAAGCAGTTCCGCGAGATGATACAGTCTCTGTCGGCAGCACTGAACACGGGCTATTCGGTAGAAAATGCATTCTATGAAACGCAGAAAGAATTAAAAATTCTTTATCCTCCGGAGGCCCGGATTTCTAAGGAATTATTGGTTATTACGAGAAAATTGCGGATGCATATTCCGGTTGAACAGGTGTTGGAGGAATTTGCAGAACAGGTTCTGTCGGAGGATGTAAAGAGTTTTGTAACCGTATTCGTAACGGCAAAGAAAAGCGGTGGGGATATGATCGGTATTATCCGTAATACAACGAATCAGATCGGAGACAAGATAGAAGTGAAAAGAGAGATCGATACCATGCTCGCTGCAAAGAAATATGAATTTCAGATCATGTCGATAGTGCCGTATGGAATTATCGGTTATATGTCACTTAGTTTTCCGGAATTCATGAATGAATTATATGGGAATATGGCAGGAATCGGGGTGATGACATTATGTCTTGGAATCTACGCAGGCGCTTATTATCTGGGAATAAGGATATTGAGAATCGACGTATAGTGCGGATGACTTGTGTACTGTTCATATCCGGGATATTACTGACCGGAGCAGATGCCGTTCGTTCTGTAAAGCAGCTACAACCGGCTATTGAGAGGAATGATTACGGAAAAGGGTCAAAGACGGAAGTCTTAGATGTAAAAGTCGGGAATACAAAGAAAAAAATAAGAACGGATATAGAAGTATCGGAACGTCGGTATACGACAGAAGAGATACAGGAACTGTTCGGAAGGATCATCCGGAGGATGGACAGGCTGATACTAAATGAAAACCAGACGCCGGATCATGTGGAGACAGACCTGAACCTGATCACAGAGATTCCGGGAGAACCGGTGACGGTCTCCTGGGAACTGGACAGGTATGATGTAATGAATGTTAAGGGCGAGATACAGGAGAAGAATATTGCAGAAAAGGGAACGCTTGTAAAACTGAATGCGGTACTTACTTATACGGAAAATGAAAAAGAACAGGCAGCTTATCAGTGCGTGGTCTGTGTATATCCTAAGAAGTTAAGCGGAGAGGAAGAGATAAAGAAAACAGTAACGGAAAATATGAAAAAGGCAGATGAAAAGCAGCGGGAACAGGAAACGCTGATTCTGCCGGAACGTCTGGGGAAAAATGAACTTCGTTATTATCATCCGTTTAATAACCGGGGAATGATTGTGCTCACAATGAGCATAATGATCGGAATATTGCTCTGCGCATTACAGAAACAGAATGAAAAAAAGGCACTGGAAGACAGAAAAAAACAGATGCTTAAGGACTATCCGGATATTATCAACAAACTGACATTGTATCTGGGAGCAGGCATGACGGTAAAGCGTGCCTGGAGAAAGGTAACCGAGGGCTATGCGAGAGAAAAAGAAGAAGGGAAAAAGAGGTACGCATATGAAGAAATGATACAGACCTGTCATGAGATGGACAGTGGTGTGACAGAATCGGAGAGCTATGAGAATTTCGGCAGACGGTGTGACGTTCAGGTTTATATAAGACTGGGGGCTTTGTTGTCACAGAATCTGCGGAAAGGAACAAAAGGATTGACAGAACTGTTAAAACTGGAATCCATACAGGCATTTGAAGAGCGGAAAGCACAGGCAAAAAGGCTTGGGGAAGAAGCCGGGACAAAGCTGCTGCTTCCAATGTTTCTTATGCTGGCGGTGGTACTGGTCATTGTGATAGTACCGGCATTTCTGACATTGCAGATATAGATGAAAAATAAAAGAAAAAGAAGAAAGGGGAATACAGTATGTGGAGAATACGATATGCATTACAGGTATTAAAAGACGACCGGGGGATCGGGGTGGTAGAAGTGATCTTGATCCTGGTCGTACTGATCGGACTTGTGATCATCTTCAAATCACAGCTTACCAGTCTGGTGCAGACAATATTCGAAAAGATTACCAGCGAAAGTTCCGGAATTTAAGTGTGGTGAGCACCGGAAAGAAGGAGATGACGACAGGGTATGTAAGAGGAGAAGTAACGGTATATCTGACACTGACATTTATTTTGTTCGTCTCGCTTGTACTTGCGTTGACGGAAAGCGCATCCATCCAGATGGCAAAGAATTACAGAAGGGCAGATATGAACCGGGCAGTGGAGTGCGTATTTGCGGAATATCAAAAAGAACTTCTGGAACACTATGATGTATTTGCCATAGAAGCAGGATATGAAAGCGGGACATACAGTGAGCAGAATTTGCTAGACCGCCTGTCATATTACGGTGCTGATATGGAAAATGATATAAAGAGAATCCGGCTGTTCACAGATCAGAATGGAGAATTGTTCATGGATCAGGCCGGTAAATACATGAAACACAAATACGGAATCTCATGGGCGGACAAATATCTTGGAAGTACTTCCATCTGGAAGAATCAGGAGCGGCAGGCGGATGAAATTACCAGAGAAGAAAAAGCGCAGACAGATCATTTGGAGGAGCTTCTGAACGGGCAGGAAATGGAACTTCCGGGCGAAGAGAATCCGTTGGAACATGTAGCAGGACTGAAGCAGGCACCGATTTTGAATCTGGTATTACCGAAAGAAACACAAGTATCAGAAAAACAGATTGTGTCAGAGGACATGCCGGAGAACCGAGAGAATCAGACCGGTCACGGAACATTTGAAGATGTGGAATCGGAAGGAGGAACACTGGATTCCGTATTGCTGGGCGGGTATATACAGGAACATTTTGCGGATTTTCTGGATGAACCGAAAGGTGGGAGCCTGGACTATGAAGTGGAATATATTCTGGCTGGCAGGCAAAGTGACCGGGAGAATCTGGAAGCGGTTGCGAACAAATTAGTGCTGCTGAGATTCGTGCCGAATTATCTGTATCTGCAGACCAACAGTACCAGACAGGCTGAGGCACGGGCAGCGGCAGGGACATTATGTACACTGCTTGCGGTACCGGCGGTTACAGAAGCTGCAGCGCAAGGAATTCTTCTGGCATGGGCATACGGGGAATCCGTGATGGATGTGAGAACATTGCTGAATGGAAAAAAGACTGCAGTTGTAAAAGATGATGCAAGCTGGCAGCTCTCATTATCCGGTCTTATGAAGCTTGGAACAGAGGAAGACACCGGCGACGGGGCGGATGTAGAAGGTGGTATGGACTACAAAGACTATGTGCGAATGTTGTTATTCCTGGAAGATAAAGGGAAATTAACAGTAAGAACCATGGGAGTGATCGAGAAGGATATGCAGACGATTTACAGCCAGCCGTCATTTCGGATCGATTACTGTGTCGGAAGAATGGAAGTGGACACGGTGTGTAAGCTGAGAAGAGGGATATCGTATAGATTTCAGACATATTACGGCTATCAGTAGTGAGTATAAGAACAATAACATGAGGCGGATAAAGATGCCCTTTCAGGTATCGTTAGAAATCCCGGAAATATAAAAATAATAAAGAAAGGAGCAGGATTCGCAAAATGAGAAATAATTTATTCTCCCCCTCACAACCTATCAATCATTCAGTATCTGAAAGGGTATCTTTATCCGCCTCAACACGATTGGAAAAATTATTCCGTAATAAAAGAAAGGGAAGCGTTACCGTAGAGGCGGCAGCAACGGTACCGCTGTTTTTCCTGGCGGTTGTGACACTGCTGTACCTTCTGGAAATGATGGCAGTACATACTGCAGTCAGGAGCAGTCTGCAGTATGCAGGAAAACAGGCGGCAAAAGACACCTGTATCACACAGATGCTGATGCCGTCAAAGGTAGAGCGTGATGTCGTCTATGCAATCGGAGAGACAAGGATGGAAAGAAGTATCATTGCAGGCGGCAGCAGTGGGATGGACTGTTCGGCATCAAGAATGTCTGTGCGTACCGGGATTGGAACATTGAACGCAGAATATCAGGTGAAAATTCCTGTGCCGGTATTCGGTATCAGACCGGTAAAATGCAGGGAAACCATGAAGATAAAAGCATGGAGCGGATATGAAAAAGAGGGATTATCCGATATGGGAAATGATACGGTCTATGTGACGGAGAACGGTCTTGTATATCACAAAGATTATCATTGTTCCTATCTGGATCTGTCGATCCGGATGACACATATGGGTACGGTGTCTGATCTTCGTAATGAAAGTGGCGGCAGATATTATCCATGTGAACATTGCATGAAAGGAAATGCAGGAACTATATACATTACAAATTTTGGAGACCGGTATCATAGTTCATTGTCATGCAGTGGATTAAAACGGACAATCTATGCGATACCGGTATCGGAGGCAGCGGGAAAGGGGGCATGTTCCAAATGTGGACGGTAAGCCGCATCGTGGCGATGGTCATACTGACAGGACTGTCGTTTATGGATTATAAGATCAGGAAAGTTCCGAGAGATGTACTGTTATTGTGTATGGCAGGAACGGTTCTATATCAGGCAGTTACACAGAATATAGACTGGATGGTATCGCTGGGAGGCGGGCTGATCGGTATGATATTTATAGGAATCAGTAAGATTACACGGGAAGCAATTGGATACGGGGACAGTCTGGCGATTCTGATACTTGGAATCTATCTGGGAGTATGGGGACTTCTGGAAGTTCTTGCGACTTCATTTTTTATTCTGGGGATTCTTGCTCTGGGATGCGTAACCCTGAGACGGAAGAAGAGTCTTGCATTCCCATTCTATCCGTTTCTGACAGTGGGCTATCTGTTTGGCGTATGTATCGGAGGACTGTGAGATGGAACGGATCATAAACATAGATAAGAAACATGCTCTGAACGGAAGCTTTACAGTGGAAATGTCCCTGCTGATGCCGATGATATTATTTCTTGTTATGGGGTGCGTCCTGGCATGTTTTTATTATCATGACAAGAATATTATTGCGGGAGCAGCATACGAGACTGCTGTTGTCGGAAGTACGAAAGCCAGAGAAAAGGACGGAATACAGGAAGCGGAATTAAAAGCCTTATTTCAGGAGCGGGTCGGGAAAAAGTGCATCCTCTTTCCGGGAGCCGTGGCGGTATGTTCTGTGAGCAAAGAAGAGATCCGTGTGTCGGCCGTGGCGAAAAGACGGAAGATGTCACTTGCGGTAGAAAGCAGGGCAGCGGTAACAGAACCGGAACGGTATATCCGGGATATCCGCAGGATAAAGAAATAAATGGGGAATGAAAGAATGGAACGAAAGATAACGATAGAAGAACATGTATTATATAAAGAGGACTATCAGATGAAGATGCTGAAAGCCAATTCACCGGAAGGATTCCTTAAGGTGGCAGGAAGAGGCATGAATGGCAGCAGTTATTATGATTATGATGTAAGCGGAAAGATATCTATGCAGGCAATGTATACAAGAGCAAAGTTAAAGGCGGAGGATATACGGCAATTTATGTACCAGTTTGGGAATGTGCTGAAAGAAACCGGAAAATATCTGCTGGATATCCACTGTATTCTACTGGAACCGGAATATATATTTTATGAGGAAGGGCAATTCTTTTTCTGCTATTATCCGCCGGCAACGCAGGATCTATGGGAGAAATTCCATGTGCTGACAGAGTACATGGTGAAAGTTGCGGATTACGAGGAAGAAGAATGTGTCCGGCTGGCATTTTTGCTGCATAAGGGAACGATGGAAGAAAATTACAGTCTGGAGAAACTAATCGCAGAATGTGGGGAAAGAGAAGAAAAAGATATGGAAAAACCAGTAAGAAAAACAATGATAGATGAACTGCTGGAAGAAAAAAGAGAGCGGACATCTTATTACGATACGGAAGAACATGACTGGATTACGGAACAGGAGATGGGAAGCTCGATCATGCGTGAGACAGATAATCTGTGGATCCCGGTAAAGCGTTTCCTGAATAAACATAAAAAAACAAAATGGGGAGAATGGGACGGACTGCATATTGAAGAAGAGGAATTGTAATATTTAAGTAATCTATGTTATACTAATAAAGACAGAAAATGAATAGATTGAAAGGTAACGGACGATAGAAGATGAATAAGAACACAATAAAAGCACCATGTACTGTATTACTGGCAGTTGTGAATGTAATAGTCTTTCTGGTACTGTCATTTCAGGGAATGACGGAGGATGGAAGATTCATGTTACAGCATGGGGCAATGTATGTTCCATATCTGATAAAGAACGGAGAGTATTACCGGCTGTTTACGAGTATGTTTCTCCACTTCGGATACGATCATCTTTTCAATAATATGGTTGTGCTTGTAGCGATGGGGTGGAATCTGGAACTTGAGATAGGAAAGATAAAGTTCCTCATCGTATATTTTGTAAGCGGCCTTGCAGGGAATATCCTGTCTGCATGGTGGGACATACTGACAGGAAGTATGGCAGTATCGGCAGGCGCATCCGGTGCAATCTTCGGAATTATCGGTGCACTTCTGTATGTGGCGATCCGTAACCGGGGAAGGATAGGAGAGATATCCGGCAAAGGATTAGTGTTTATGGTTGTGCTGACATTATATTATGGATTTACCAGTGGCGGCGTAGACAATATGGCACACATCGGAGGCCTGGCAGCTGGCTTCCTGATTGGAGTATTACTGTACCGGAAGCGTAAGGATAAACGTGGTTCCGTTATGTAAGACGGAGTTAAGCGTGACCGTTCCATGATGTGCCTGGATGATCCGGCGGGTGATTGCAAGTCCAAGACCGGTTCCGTCTGGTTTGTGAGTGACAAATGGCTCGAAGATAGTCTCCTGGTCTTCGGGAGCGATGCCGCAACCGTTGTCCCTGACCCCGATATGCAGAGAATCTGTCTGGAGACTGACAGAGAATGTAATGACCGGCTTCTGGGAATCAGGAGCTTTTTTGTTCAGTGCATCGCAGGCATTACGAAGAAGATTCAGAACTGCCTGACGGAGCTTTACGGGATCTGCAGATATTTCCGGGAGATCCTCGGGAATACGGGAAACAAATTCGATATCTGTATCAACAATAGAAGCAGCAAAGGATAAAGCAATCCTGCGGAAATAGGTGCTTGCACTTACCGGGGTAAGTTCCAGACGTTCTCCGTTATTGTAAGAAGACAGATCCTCCAGGAGAAATTTCATGTATTCGATATCCTGATGCAGTTCCGTCCAATGGGAAAATGTAAGGACTTCCGGATGTTGTGATTCGATAAGCTGAAGTGTACTGTAAACCAGTGTCAGAGGATTACGGATCTCGTGACTTATGGTACTGATCTCCATCTGATGAGAGGTTAAAAGCCGGTTTATAAGTGCTTCGTTTTCAGGATTTTCCTGCATAATCTGTTGTAATTTGTCATGGTCTGTCGATGATAACATAATAATTACCGCCCCTTTCTGAGGTATCAGTTTAGCATTGGCGGTTTAAATAATCAATCATAAATTTTAAAAGAAAGAAGGATAAGATTATGAAGGATGAGAATTGTATTTTTTGTAAACTGGCGAATGGAGACATTCCGACAGCGACTGTGTATGAGGATGAAGATTTCCGTGTGATCCTGGATGCCAATCCGGCAGCAAAAGGCCACGCACTGATCCTGCCAAAAGAGCATTATGCCAATCTGTATGAGATTGATGATGAACTTGCAGGAAAGTCAATGATCCTTGCGAAAAAAATGATCACAAAGCTCACAAAAGCACTGGGCTGCGATGGTTACAATATTGTCCAGAACAACGGTGAAGCTGCCGGACAGACAGTATTTCATTATCATGTACACATGATCCCGAGACATAAAGATGACAAAGTCGGACTTGGATGGACGATGCATGAGTTGACAGAAGAAGAAAAAGAAGATGTTTTATCAAAGATTAAGTAGATAAAAGGTAGGAGCGTAAAGTGGGAAGAGAGTTTACAGGGGAAAGTGCCTTTGTGGATGCATATAGCGAATATTTTGACGTTGTATACAGGGAGGCACTCAGATACTCTGGAAACCATCACGTAGCAGAAGAAATTGCACAGGATGCCTTCTTCATGGCATATGTACAGAATGGAAATGAATCCAAGCAACAGATCAAAGCATGGATGCTGATGCTTGCAAAGTACAGAGCCATGAATTATATAAGAGACCATAAACGCGAAGTGTCGTTAGAGGAAATAACGATGTCGGAAGAGAAATATCCGGACGCTCTGGTTGATGACAGTTCAGAAGAGTATGTGATAGCGATGCTCAAGGAAGAAGGTTTCCGCAAATATTCCGGGAACTGTATCAGAAAAAGGCCAGATGGTATCAGGCAGTGACACTTGTATATTATGTAGATATGCCGCAGAAGGAAGCCGCTAAGCAGATGGGCGTTACATTATATGCATTGGAAGGTATGCTGAAAAGAGCAAGAAAATGGATGATAAAAAGGTACAAAGATGAGTATGACCGCTTACACAATACATAAAAAACAGGTGGAAGTACAACCACCTGTTTTTATGTATTACAGAGATAAATGCAGATCAGTGTCTGGCAACAGATTCGATCAGGTCGATAATGGTATCGATGGAATTCTGCTGAGGAGAATTCTTCATTGCCTGAATGTACGTCTCACGGTTCTGATAAAGGTCCGTGATTGCTTTCAGGAGGACATCATGATTCAGTTCCTCTTCTTCCAGAACAACACTGTATCCCTGACGTTCGAAAGAACGGGCGTTCAGGATCTGGTCACCACGGCTTGCGTTTGCGGAGAGTGGAATCAGAAGGTTTGGTTTGTGCAGTGCAAGAAGTTCGCAGATCGCATTGGCTCCGGCTCTTGAAATAACAAGATCTGTCAGAGCGAAGAGGTCCTTCAGTTCATCTTTGATATATTCGAACTGAGCATAACCTTCAAGGTCTTTCAAAGATTCATCGATTTTTCCCTTACCACAGAGATGAACCACCTGGAAAGACTGAAGCAATTCAGGAAGGATACTGCGGACAGCATCGTTGACGGCAACAGAACCAAGACTTCCGCCAACGACCATGATCACTGGTTTGTCCTGAGTGAAGTGCAGAAATTCCAATGCCTTATATTTATCACCGGATAACAGTTCCTGACGAATCGGAGAGCCTGTGAGAACAGCCTTTCCGGCAGGAAGATGCTCGATGGTTTCCGGGAAGTTACAGCAGATTTTTGATGCCGATGGCATGGAAATCTTATTAGCAAGTCCCGGTGTCATGTCAGACTCATGGATAATGGTCGGAACATGACGGCTTTTACCGGCAAGAACAACAGGAACGGATACGAAGCCTCCTTTGGAGAAGATTACATCAGGATGAAGGATCTTCACAAGTTTTTTGGCTTCGCCGAGTCCTTTGATCACACGGAACGGATCCGTAAAGTTCTGCACGCTGAAGTAGCGGCGAAGCTTGCCGCTTTTGACGGCGTGATAGGTGATGTCGGGGAACCTGGCCATCATCTGGCGCTCGATGCCGTGCTCCGTGCCGATATAGTGGATTTCGTAGCCCGCCTCGCGCAGATGCGGAATCAGGCTCAGATGCGGGGTCACGTGCCCGGCGGTGCCGCCCCCCGTCAGTACGATGCGTTTGCTCATGGCGCGCTCCTAAGCTGGTGATTTGGCCGGTTGACCGGCAGGCTTAGTATACCACATTTTGGACTTTTGTGCACGGCCCGGCCCTCATCCGATGCGCTTGAGCTCGGTGTGCAGCCGGTTTAGAATGCGCTTTTCCAGCCGGGAGATGTAGCTCTGGGAAATGCCCAGCAGATCGGCCACCTCCTTCTGGGTGCGTTCGCGCTGGCCGCCCAGGCCAAAGCGCAGCATGATGATGCGCTTTTCCCGCGCCCCCAGGTGCTCCAGCGCGTCGCGCAGGATCTCGCGCTCGATCTCCTGGTCCAGGTTGATCGACACAGTGTCCGGCCGGGTCCCCAGCACGTCGCTGAGCAGCAGCTCGTTGCCGTCCCAGTCGGTTTTGAGAGGTTCGTCCAGGCTGACCTCCAGACGAAGCTTGGAGGTCTTGCGCAGAAACATCAGGATTTCGTTTTCAATGCACCGGCTGGCATAGGTGGCCATCTTGATCTTTTTTTCCGCGTCAAAGGTGCCTACGGCCTTGATGAGCCCAATGGTGCCGATGGAGATGAGATCCTCCAGCGGGATGCCGGTGTTCTCAAACCGGCGGGCGATGAATACCACCAGCCGCAGGTTGTGCTCGATGAGCGTGCGCCGGGCGGCCTCGTCATGCTCCTTCAGGCGCAGGGCCAACGCGCGTTCCTCTTCGGGCGTGAGGGGCGGCGGCAGGGGATCGGGGCCGCCGATATAGAACAGCTCCTGCGGAAAAAGCCGCATCAGAAGCCGCTGAAATGCCAAGTGGAGCTTTTCGGGTGACTGATTCATACCGTGTGCCTCCTCACCCCCGCATGCGCGGGCCGTAGATCGTCAGGAAAAGGACGCCGAGAGGGCGGCCATGGGCACCAGGGCCTGCGCGCCTCCGTATTCCGGGCCGGCCACCGCTACCAGCAGGCGCGCCTCCGAGGGATGCCCGTTGAGGTACAGGCGGCACTCGTCGGGCCGGAACAGGGGCAGCAGGGCCGAGCCTGCCGCCGTGCGCACGTTGAGCAGCCGGAAGCCCAGCGGCAGGGAGGCGAGGTCGCCCAGATCGTATACGCCGGGGAAGAGCAGCCTTGCCGCCTTGCGCGGCACCACCAGCACGGGAAGCCCCGTCACGGGATCGCGCAGAAGGTTGCCGCTGTCCAGCATGGCGGGAAGAATCACGGCGTTTCCGTCCACCCTGAGCTCCACCTGCCGCACATCGCACAGGGCATTGGGCAGAAGGGTGGCCAGCAGGTAGACCAGCAGCGCCACGCCTGCGCCGGCCATCAGCGCGAGCGGCACGGGCACGCCACGGGAAATGAGCGCCTGCGCTCCGCCGCCCAGCATCAGCGACGCGCCCAGCGTGGATACACAGCCGCGCAGGCAGGGCCCCAGCCCGTGCGTGCGAAAGCACAGCGCCACCGCACAGGGCAGGCCACCCAGCGCCAGGATTTGCAGGGGCGGCAGCACCAGCGCGCACAGCGCC
>OLSB01003590.1_pt1 | contig 11086 bp, 7 predicted proteins | sample 1672071 | NCBI WGS metagenome assembly OLSB01 (sample SAMEA3136642, study PRJEB25190) | human gut metagenome | biome: human gut; feature: human-associated habitat; material: faeces | place: Austria | collected 2013
TATGCAGGCAGTGGGCCAGGTGGCACAGTACAAGGCGCGCACCGGCAAACAGGTGTTTGACCCGGCACGCGAAGCCCTTGTGCTGGAAAAGAATACCGCCCGCGTGCAGAACCCGGAACTTCAGCCCTATTACCGCGAATTTTTGAAAAAAGCGCTGGCGGTTTCCCGTGCGTACCAGCATGTTCTGATTGGGCAGGATGTTGCCGCCTACCAGGGGGTGGAGGGCGCGTGGTCCCACATTGCGCTGCGTCAGCTGTTCCCCTTTGCCAAGGCACAGGCGTACTCCACCTGGAACGAGGTGGTGGAAGCCGTGGAGCGGGGCGATGCTTACTGCGGCGTTCTGCCGTTTGAAAATTCCAACGCGGGCGATGTTTCCGCTGTGCTGGATCTGCTGTATGCCCACCCCGGCCTGAAAGTAGCCCGCATGTGCGATCTGCCCATCCGGCAGGACCTGCTGGCGCTGCCGGGCGCGCAGCTGAGCGAGATCAAAACGGTCATCAGCCACCAGCAGGCGCTGGCGCAGAGTGGGCCATTCTTGAAACTGCACCACTTTGCCACCAAAGCCTGGGGCAACACAGCGGATGCCGCCCGCTATGTGGCGGAACAGGGCGACCAAACCCTGGCAGCTATCGCTTCCGCCGAAACAGCCAAGCTGTACGGGCTGCAGATTTTGGCCGAGGGCGTGAACGAGGACGGCGACAACACCACCCGCTTTATCGTGATTGAAAAAGAGGGCGCCCAGCGGCAGCCGATCGCCGCCGCACCGGGGCAGCGGCTTTCGATGCTGTTTACGGTGGACCACAAGCCGGGGCGGCTGGCGCGGGTGATCCAGATCATCGGCGAGCGCGGCTTTAACATGGAAACCATCAAAAGCCGTCCGCTGCCCCATGTTCAGTTTGAATATTATTTTTATGTTCAGCTTGTCTGCCCGGCCAATGCCGCAACGGACGATTGCGCCAAGCTGGTGCATGAGCTGGAAAACGTGTGCCGCACGGTGCGGATACTGGGTGTATTTGACCTGTAAATGACGGAAAAACACGGGAGGAATTGTTATGAAATTGACCATGCAGCTTGGCAGCCGCAGCTATGATATCATCCTGAAAAGCGGGTGCCTGGCCAACCTGTACCAGTTTGCCAATGTTGCCAACCGCAAGGTGTTTATCCTGACGGATTCCGGCGTACCGGAGCAGTATGCCCAGACCGTGCTGGCCCAGTGCCCCAATGGAATGGTGTACACTGTGCCCCAGGGCGAAGCCAGCAAAAGCCTGAAAGTGTATGGCCAGGTGCTGCAGGCCATGCTGGAGTTCAACATGACCCGCAAGGACCTGCTGGTGGCCGTCGGCGGCGGCGTTGTGGGGGATTTGGGCGGGTTCTGCGCGGCATCTTATATGCGCGGCATTGATTTTGTCAACTGCCCCACCACCACCCTTTCCCAGATCGATTCCTCCATTGGCGGCAAAACCGCCATTGACCTGGGCGAAACCAAAAACATTGTTGGCGCTTTCTGGCAGCCCAAGGTGGTGCTGGTGGATTTTGATGCCCTGGCAACGCTGCCCCGCCGCCACTTTGTCAACGGCCTGGCGGAGGCCATCAAGGCGGGTCTGATTGCTGACCCGGAGCTGTTTGCCCTGTTTGAGTGTGAACACCCCGAAGAAAACATTGAGCGCATCATCTACCGTTCTCTGCGCGTGAAGAAGAACGTGGTGGAAAACGATGAGCACGAGCAGGGCCAGCGCGCCTGCCTGAACTTTGGCCATACCATCGGCCATGGCATTGAGGCTGTCAAGGGGGTGCGCGGCCGCCGCACCAACGGCCTGTTCCATGGCGAGTGCGTGGCGCTTGGCATGCTGCCTATGATCGAGGATAAATCCCTTGTGCGCCGCACCCGCGCCATCTACCGCACTTTGGGCCTGCCCACCCGCACGGGTGTGGACAAAAATAAGGTGCTGAGCTATATGCAGCACGACAAAAAGAGCACGGGCAGCACCATTACCGTCATCAAGGTGCCCGGCCTGGGCTGCTGGCGCGCCGATAAGATTCCCATGACCGAACTGCCCGCCCTGCTTGGCATCAAGGAAAACGAGGACTGAGCCGATGGAAAATACCTTTGGCAATGCATTGGGCCTGACCATTTTTGGCGAAAGCCACGGTGCCGCCGTCGGCGCTGTGCTGGACGGCCTGGCCGCGGGGTTGCCGGTGGATGAAGCGTACATCGCCGAGCGGATGGACCGCCGCCGCGCCCGCGGAGATGGGCTTTCCACCGCCCGCACCGAGCCGGATGTGGTGGAGTTTTTGAGCGGTGTGGTCAACGGCCATACCACCGGCACCCCCATCACCATGATGATCCGCAACACCAACACCCGCAGCGGAGATTATGCAAAAACGGCGGATCTGCTGCGCCCCGGCCACGCGGATTACACGGCATATGCCAAATATGAAGGCTGGCAGGATGCCCGCGGCGGCGGCCACTTTTCCGGCCGCATCACCGCAGCCAGCGTGGCTGCGGGTTCGATCTGTGAGCACATTCTGGCACAGCGCGGTATTAAGGTGTATACACACATTGCCCGCTGTGCCGGGGTGGAGGATGCTCCGCTTTCCAGCTCTGCCGGTTTGATTATGGCGGAACCACAGCCAGGCCATTTTGCCCTGTTGGACCCCGAAAAAGAAGCCCCCATGCAGGCAGCCATCCGCGCAGCCGGGGCCGAGGGCGACAGCGTGGGCGGTATTCTGGAAACTGTCATCACCGGGGTGCCCGCGGGCATCGGCGAACCGTTCTTTGACAGTGTGGAAAGTGAGATCGCCCACCTGGCGTTTGCCATCCCCGCTGTCAAAGGCATTGAGTTTGGCGCGGGCTTTGCCTTTGCGGACCTGCGCGGCTCCCAGGCAAACGACCCGTTTACCATGCGGGACGGCAAAGTGGTAACGGCCACCAACAAAAACGGCGGCATCAACGGCGGCATTGCCAACGGCATGCCCATTGTGTTCCGCACGGCGGTAAAGCCCACCCCCAGCATTTATAAAGAACAGGATACCGTGGATTATATCGCCAAGGCAGATGCAAAACTGCAGATCAAGGGCCGGCACGACCCCTGCATTGTGCCCCGTGCTGCTGTGGTGCAGAACACCCTGGCAGCATTTGCCGTGCTGGACCTGCTGACCGTGCGTTACGGTACGCTGGGGCAAAAGTAATACAGCTGAAGCAAACAGAAAGGAAGCGCAACATGGAATACGGTCTGATCGGAGCCAAACTGGGCCACAGCTATTCCAAAATCATCCATGAGGCCGTGTGCGGCTATTCCTATGAGCTGCATCCGCTGCCCACGGAGGAAGAGGCCCATGCCTTTATGCAGGCAAAGGCGTTCAAAGCCATCAATGTTACCATCCCGTACAAAAAGCTGGTCATCCCATATTGCGATGAGGTGGAACCACGTGCAGCGGCCATCGGCGCAGTGAACACCGTGGTCAACCGGGATGGCAAGCTGTATGGCTATAATACGGATTATACCGGCTTTGCCTACCTGGCCCGCTGCCACGGCGTGAAGTTTGCCGGGGCTGTGGTGCTGGTGCTGGGCACCGGCGGCACCCACAACACCGTCACGGCTGTCTGCCAGGACGCCGGAGCCAAACAGGTGCTGACCGCCAGCCGCACCGGCAAGGACGGTGCCCTGACCTATGAGAAAGCCCAGCAGCACCCGGAAATCAATATCATTATCAACACCACCCCGGCGGGCATGTACCCCAACAACGGCAGCTGCCTGCTGGACCTGCATGCCTTCCCCAAGCTGGAAGCCGTGCTGGACTGCGTTTATAACCCGTTCCGCACCGAACTTTTGCTCCGTGCGGAGGAACTTGGCGTGCCCGCCTACTGTGGGTTCAAGATGCTGGTGGCGCAGGCAGTGTACGCGGCGGAGCACTTTACCGGCCAAAAGCTGCCGGAAGCTGTGATCGCTGACACCCACCGCAAGCTCAAGCGAGATCTTTCCAACGTGGCCATCATCGGAATGCCGGGCTGCGGCAAGTCCACCATCGGGCGTGCCCTGGCCAAAACGCTGGGCAAAACCTATGTGGATCTGGATGAAGTAATCGAGAAAAACACCGGAATGCCCATCCCGGATATCTTTGCGCGTGAAGGCGAGGCATCGTTCCGCAAGTACGAATCTCAGGCTGTGGCGGAGATCAGCAAGCAGACACGGCAGGTCATCTCCTGCGGCGGCGGGGTGATCAAAACACCGGGCAACGCCCGCGCCCTGCGCCAGAACGGCCCTGTGCTGTGGGTGCAGCGCCCGGTCGAACGGCTGGCAACCGGCGGGCGGCCGCTTTCCACCGGGCTGGACGCCCTGCGCAAGATGGAAGCCGAGCGGATGCCGCTTTACCGCGCAGCGTCCGATGCCGCGGTGGATAACACCGGCCGCCTGGAAAACACAGTAGAAACCGCCGTGCAGGCGTTTGAAACAACATTTGATGCCTGAACGGCACGAAAGAGGGGAACACCGTGGAAGCAACCGTTGCAGCCATTGAACCGGGCCGCCTGGCCGGAACCGCTGCCGTGCCGCCCAGCAAAAGCGCGGCACACCGCGCTGTGGTGTGCGCGGCCCTGGCCGCCGGTACCAGCCACATTGGCAATGTGGAATTTTCGCAGGATATTCTGGCCACGTTGGGGGCTGCCCAGCAGCTGGGGGCCAAGGTGGAGCGGGGCAAGCATGAGCTGACCATTACCGGCCGCGGCAATGCGGACGGTTTTGCCACCATTACCCGCCCGGTGTTCTGCAACGAAAGCGGCAGCACACTGCGGTTTATCCTACCGCTGTTCAGCCTGACGGCCCAAAAAGTGCGCTTTACCGGCGCAGGCCGCCTGATGCAGCGCCCGCAGGAAATTTATGCCCAGCTGTTTGAGCGCCAGGGGCTGCGTTTTGAACAGAACGAACAGGGCATTACGATTTTTGGCCGCCTGTGCCCCGGTACCTTTACGCTGCCGGGCAATGTGTCCAGCCAGTTCATCAGCGGGCTGCTGTTTGCTACCCCGTTGATGGAAGCCCCCAGCACCATTGAGGTGCGCGCTCCCTTTGAAAGCCGCAGCTATGTGGACCTGACCACAGACGCGATGCAGAAATTTGGCGTTAAAGTTTCGGTCCGCGCCCGCAAGGATGGCTCCGCCACCTACAAAGTGGCAGCGCCGCAGCATTATGCGGCAGCAGACATAGATGTTGAAGGCGATTACAGCCAGGCGGCGTTTTTGGCCGTGCTGGGCAGCACTGTGGGCGGCATTACGATAACAGGTCTGCCCTCCGGTTCCCACCAGGGAGACCGGGTGATCCTGGATATCTTAAAGCAGTGCGGCGCAAAGTTTGAGCGCAGCGGCAGCCATGTGACCTTCCATCGCAGCCTGCTGAAGGCGGTGGAGATCGACCTGGCCGATTGCCCAGACCTTGGCCCGGTGCTCATCGCACTGGGGTGCTTCTGCAGCGGCACCACCATCATCCGCAACGCCGGGCGGCTGCGCATTAAAGAGTGTGACCGCATTGCCGCTATGCAGGAAGAGCTTGCCAAGATGGGCGGCACGGTAAAAGCGGACGGCGATACCCTGACAATTGAGGGCTGCGCCCTGCACAAGCCCACGGCGCCGCTGAACGGCCATAACGACCACCGCATTGTAATGGCAATGGCCGTTGCTGCCCTGGCCGCAGGCCAGCCGGCGGTCATCGAGGGAGCCAACGCGGTCAACAAAAGCTGGCCGGATTTCTTTGAGGTCATCAAGGGCCTGGGGGCCCATGTAACAAATCAGGGGTGAAAGCAAAATGGACGGGATGGATAAAAACAAAACGTTTTTAATTGTGGGCCTTGGCCTGCTGGGCGGCAAATATGCCCAGGTGCTCAGCCAGAAAGGCTACCGCGTGACCGGCATTACCCACAGCCAGAGCACGCTGGATTATGCGCTGGAACACGCCTATATCTGCGAGGGCCGCAACGAAAACTTTGACGACCTGGTGCAGAACGCGGATTACATCATCTTTGGCCTGTACCCCACTGTGCTGCTGGAATGGGTCAAGCAGTACGGCCACCTGGTCCGCCCCGGCACGCTGGTAACCGATGTTTCCGGCGTAAAGCGCGGCGTGGTGGAGCCGGTGCAGCAGATGCTGCCGGAGGGCGTGGAGTTCATTGCCAGCCACCCCATGGCCGGCCGTGAGACCAGCGGCGTGGCCCACAGTGCCGAGGTAAACTTTGCCCCGGCAAACTTTATCATTACCCCCACCGAAAAAAATACCCCGGAAGCCATTGAATGGTGCCGTACCCTGGCCCGCACACTGGGGTTTGCCCGCATTAGCGTGCTCAGCCCGGCAGAGCATGACCACATGATCGGCTATGTCAGCCAGCTGTGCCATGCCATTGCCGTCAGCCTGATGTGCGCCAGCGATAACACCGAGCTTGCCAAGTATACCGGGGACTCTTTCCGCGACCTGACCCGCATTGCGCGCATCAACGATAAAATGTGGGCGGAGCTGTTCTTGTGGAACAAGGATAACCTGATTAGTGAGATCGATATGTTCAGTGATGCACTTGCCACCATGCGCCAGAAACTGGTGGATGACGACCGCGAAGGGCTGGAAAAGATGTTCCGCCTTTCCACCGAGCGCCGCAAGGCATTTGATAAAAAATAACCGGGAAGCCGGTCTGTTTTGCCGGAAGGGAGGCGGCCTTTATGCCCCGTAAAGAAGGACAGAAATTAAAGCTGCTTACGTTGTTGGAAATTTTTGTGCGGGAAACCGACGAAAAGCACCCCATCAGTGTGCCGCGCATGGTAGAACTGCTGAAAGAGCGCGGCATTGTGGCAGAGCGCAAAAGCGTGTATGACGATATCCAGACCCTGAACGAAATGCCGGATACCCCCTTTGAGATCGTGCAGCAGCGCGGCCGCGGGGGCGGGTATTATATGGTGGATACCCCGTTTGAACTGGCGGAGCTGAAACTGCTGGTGGACGCTGTGTATGCCAGCAAGTTCATCACCGCGCGCAAAAGCAAGGTGCTGATCGAAAAGCTGGGACGGTTCACCTCCCGCTACCGTCAGGAGGAGCTGGACCGCAAGGTGCTGGTTTCCGGCCGGGTGAAAAGCCAGGAGGAAAAGATCCTTTACAGCGTGGATACCCTGCACAGCGCCATCACCGCGGGCAACCAGGTGCGGTTCAAATACTGTGACTGGGACCTGCAAAAGCAGATGGTGCCCCGTCATGAAGGCCAGCTGTACACCGTCAGCCCCTGGGTGATGGTGTGGGAAAACGGAAACTATTATATGATCGCCTATACCGAAGGCCGTCTGAAGCACTACCGCGTGGATAAAATGCGCAAGGTGGAGCTGCTGCCGGATACCGAACGTGAAGGCGCTGAGGAATACGCCGAATTTGACGTAAACCAGTATATGCAGCAGATGTTTGATATGTTCAACGGCCCGGTGCGCAAAGTGACCATGCGGTGCGAAAACCGCCTGGCCGGGGCGATGATCGACCGGTTTGGCACGGGGGTTACCCTGGTGCGCAACCCGGATGGCGACCACTTTAATGTGGTGGTAAATGTGCAGGTCAGCCCCCGGTTTTACGGCTGGGTGGCCGGCTTTGGCACAGGGATCGAAATTCTGGACCCACCCAGCGTGCGTGCAGAAATGAAGAAAAAGCTGGATGAGCTGGAGGGCCTTTACCGCTGATGCAGACAGCAAAACAAAAGCTCAAACGCGCAGCACCGTGGCTGTTTTTGCTGCTGGTGCTGGCCGGGCTTGCCGCAGTGCGCGGTCTTGCCGCCAATTATGAGATCGGGTACGAGATCATGAACGGCGACTTCCAGAATTATAACCCGGTGCGCCACCTGCTGGCCGGGCAGGTACCTTATCGTGATTTTACCGTCTACCTTGGTGCGGGCGAGCTGTACAGCGTGGGCGGTTTGCTGCTGGTGCTGGGCAACAGCTTTGGCCGCAGCATGTTTGCCACAAACTTTTGCACCTGGTTCTATTTTGAGCTGCTGGTGCTGGCGGTCTGCCTGGTGGTCATCGGCACCGCCCGTGCGGCCCGCGCGGCAGCGCTGGCGCTGTGCAGCGTGTTTTTTGCCTATGTGCAGGGGGCAAACCTGCCGTTTGCCGGTCAGGTGAACACCCTGCTGAGCTATGCCGCCGCCAACGGCAACAGCGCCCGCATGATGCGCTCCGCCGCTTTAACACTGGCGGTACTGGTCATCCTGCTGGGACTGCATTTCTGGCAGCAGGATACAAGCAGGCGGCTGTTGGCCCCGGCGGTGCTGGTGCCCTTTGCCGCAGGCTTCTTTGTGCCTTGGAGCAATGATATGGGCGGCGCTGCCTATATTTCCATTGCGCTGGGGTATGGGCTGTATCTCATCCGGCTGTATCGCAGTTCCATCGGTAAAATTGTGGTGCAGACACTGCGCTACATCGTTACCAGTGTGGTGGGACTTGGCGTTTCGGTGCTGCTCATCAGCTGGGGGCACCCGCTGGCCTGGCTGCGCCAGACCCGCGGAACCAGCGCTTACCAGACTTGGTATTACGGCAATACCCTCAGCGACCGGGTGTGCAGCGTGGCAGACCTGCACTGGCCGGGCGCGGCAGTGTTCTGCCTTGCGGCGGCACTGGCGTTTGCCATCGGTATTTTTGTCTGCCGCAGCAAACGCTCTGCTGTGTTGGCGGCCGGGGGCTTTGCTCTGACACTGGGCATGGTGCTGTGGAACCTGCTGTACGGCATGGTCAGTGCCTCCAACAATGGGCCCACGGGCGGCGCGGCGGCACTGGCTGCCGTACTGGCCCCGGCGTGTATCATCAAAGCGGTGCTGTTGGTTTGCCAAAAGGTAAGCTTTCCGCAGGTTGCAGCGCGCATTGTGCCCGCAGGCTGTGCGGTGCTGGGGGCCGCTGTGCTGGCCGTCGGCATGGCCGGGCAGGTGCAGACCCGCATTGGCGGGCACGAGGGCTATACCTTTGTGCCGAAGCTGGGCGGCTGGATCGGCGACCAGGCCGAAAAGCTGGCAACCGAAAAGGAACTGACGGCGGGCAAGCGGCTGTTTGGCACCTATTCCAGCGCGCTGGAAGCCATGACTGGCCAGCTGCAGCCTACCGGCACGGATTACATCATCCATGCCCTGGGGGATCGCCAACGCCTGGCGTACCTGCAAACCTTCCAGCAGGGAAATTTTGACATTGTCGTGACCCCCAGCCCCAAGGTGGCCCCGCCGGAGCGGTGGAGCCGCAACGCCAACTGGTGGTTCTATCGGGAGCTGTACCGTTACTGGCAGCCGGTGGCAAACACCTTCCAGTCCGGCAGCATGCACCTTTTCTGGGAGCGCACCGGAACCGATAACAATCTGAACGTGGAAACCACGACCGCTGCCACCCTGCAGGGAGATGGCACTGTGCTGGTGACCGTAACGGCGGCGGACGCGGATTTTTGCGGTGTGGCGGATGTAACGCTGCACTATGGGCTGGTCAGCTCTGACAGCATGGACCACCCGTTTGACCGGCAGTTCCTGCATGTGACCTGTGTGACGGAAAACGAACTCTGCGCCGCCGCGGAACGCGACACCAACCAGGGCGATTTCTACCTGCCCACCGGCCGCGACAGTTACGAGGTGCCTATCACCATTTCCAACGGTGTGGGGCAAATTCTGCTGACGGCAAAATCCGGCAGCGGCACCGTGTACCCGCAGGTAAACGCAGTTGAAGTGAATGCGACGTATCAGGATTGGGAGTACTTCTTCGAGTAACGCGGAAAAAACTGCAGGTCCGGCAGCGGGAGTGGAAAGTTGTAAAATCTGCTTCAGCGCCGCAGCAAAACCGCCGTTGGTTGAAACCGGATGAATTTTATGATATACTAAAATGATTGAAATATGGCGTACAGAGAGGGGGCAGCAGGATTGCTCAGTGAAAATCAGCGTATCAGGGGCTTGATCAGCAGTGTGATTGATATTGTGCTGCTGATTGCCGCATACCTGCTGGCCAATTTCCTGCGCTTTAACTGGCTGCCTTTTTTTGAGGAGGGCGGCGCCGGCCCGGCACTGGATATTGCCCGCAGCCCTATGGTTGCCCTGGGGTGGGCGGGCTACGCCGTGGTGATGGTGCTGCTCTATTGGAGCCGCGGGCTGTATAACCCCTCCCGCCTGCGGGGGCTGTGGCAGCGCAGCACCACCATTGCGTTCGGCAACGCGCTGGGCGTGGTGGGCTTTATGGCGTTGCTCTTCGTTTTCCGCCTGCAAAACTTCTCCCGCGGGGTCATGCTGCTGCTGTACGGGTTCAGTACCGGCTTTTTGATCTTCAAGCGGATGATCAAGCGCTGGTATGACCGTGCCCGCAACCGGAAAGGGGAGGACCTGCGCCATATCTTGCTGGTCGGCGGCGGCGATATGGCTGCCGAGTACCTGCTGGCACTCGAACATAACCCGTATTATGGCTTCCATGTGGATGGCTACCTGGCGCCTTATGCCAACCCGGACCTGGATGTGCGCTACCTGGGCGGATATGACAAAATGGAAGTCACGCTGGATGAACCCGGCATTGACGAGGTGGTGGTGGCCCTGGATGCCGCCGAGATGCACATGCTGACCCGCGCCTTTGCCGCCTGCGATAAGCACGGCACCCGCATTACCATGGTGCCGTTTTATAACGATTACCTGCCTGCCCGCCCCACCATTGATGTGCTGGGCGATTGTAAGCTCATCAACATCCGGCAGACGCCGTTTGATAATATCCTGAACGCCTTTATCAAGCGCGCCATGGATGTGGTGGGCAGCCTGGTGCTGATCGTGCTCACCAGCCCCATCATGCTGGGGGTAGCCATCGGCGTCAAGCTGTCCAGCCCTGGGCCGATCATCTTTAAGCAGGAGCGCGTGGGGCTGAACAAACGCCCCTTTATGATGTATAAGTTCCGCTCCATGCGGGTGAACGCCGCCGAGGATTCGGCCTGGAGCACCAACAGCGACCCGCGCAAAACGCGGTTCGGCAGCATTATCCGCAAATTCAGCCTGGATGAACTGCCGCAGTTTTTCAATGTATTAAAAGGGGATATGAGCCTGGTTGGCCCGCGGCCAGAGATCCCGTTCCATGTAG
>OLSB01003591.1_pt1 | contig 11086 bp, 10 predicted proteins | sample 1672071 | NCBI WGS metagenome assembly OLSB01 (sample SAMEA3136642, study PRJEB25190) | human gut metagenome | biome: human gut; feature: human-associated habitat; material: faeces | place: Austria | collected 2013
TGGCCGCTGCCGCCAGCTGCTCATAGTTGTCGCTCTGCCGCCTGTAGGCAAGCAGCAGCCCGCCGATCGCGGCCAGCGCCGCCAGCACGATGGAGAAGCTGACGATGCTGATAATGAGGTATACCTTCTTCTTATTCTGCATGTCCGTTATAATACGAATGGAGCGATCAAGACCGCTCCATTCCGTTCCTTTTCAATTACTTTGATTACTCTTTGCTCTTCTTGTAGGCAATGGCGCCGATACCGCCCGCAGTGCAGGCCGCGGCGGACAGGACTGCCACCGCAACGGAACCGGTACGGGGCGCGGTGGGCTTGCCGCCGGGGTTGCCTCCCTGATTGCTCTTGACGGTCGTGGCGGAAGCCATGACTGCCATGCTCAGACACAGGATGAGCGCGAAAACAAAGGATACAAACTTTCTCATTGTGATTTCTCCTTCAGCGTTAAAATGTAACGCACTGCATGATGCACAGTCCGCCTTTTACTTACTTTGCATTATATATCTTCTCATCCGTTTTGTCAACACGGAAATCGTGCCTGATTTCCGCGGAAATTTCAGTAAAAAACTGCCGAAAACCAGCAAAAACCGCTTTTTTCTCAAAAACGGAATCCGTCCGCGGTTCCGCCCTTGTTTTTTGGGGAAGACTGTGATATGATATTGAAATATTAAGAAGGTGTGACCATGCTCGATTTTCAGCGCCCCCAGCTGTCCCAGAAGGACGACTATGAGCGCATTTTATTTGCCTGCCCGCCCAGAGGATGCGAATATTCCTTCGCCAATCTCTATCTCTGGGGACGGCAGCAGCTGGTGTTTACCCACGGCTGCGCAGCGTTTTTCTCCCATTTCAACGGCCGGAGCGTCTATCCCTACCCCATCGGCGACGGGGATCGGCGCGCCGTGATCGAGGAAATTCTTCTCGACGCTAAACAGCGGGGAATTCCCTGCCGCATCGTCAGCATGACCCAGGCCGACCAGGCGGAGCTGCAAGGCTGGTTCCCCGACAGATTCCTCTACCGCACCGACCGGGACGGCTTCGACTACGTCTATTCCGTGGACGATTTAGCCGATCTGAAAGGTCGAAAGTTCCAGAAAAAGCGGAACCACGTCAACCGCTTCCGGGCGGAGCACCCCCGGTTCGAGCTGCAAACCCTGACTCACGACAATTTATCCGCTGCCCAGCATATGGTGGGCGAGTGGTACCGCGCCCGGATGCAGGCAGACCCGGCGGGGGATTACATGCTGGAAAGCATTGCCCTGTCCCGGGCATTCCGGCATTATGAGGGTCTGAAAATGGAAAGCGCCGTGCTTCTGGAGGACGGGGAAATTCTCGCCCTGACCATGGGAAGCCGCCTGTGGTCGGACACCTTCGACATTCATTTTGAAAAAGCCCGGGAGGACGTGGACGGCGCTTACGCCGCCGTAAACTGCGAATTCGCCCGGTATCTGCGGCTGAAATATCCCAATCTACGCTATCTGAACCGGGAGGACGATGTGGGTCTGGCGGGGCTTCGCAAGGCCAAGCTGTCCTACAATCCCCACCACATGGTGGAGAAATCATGGGCATATCTGGCGGAGGATTTCCATGGAGATTAACTACCCCTCCGGCAATCAGGAAGCCCGGCTGCGGACGCTCTGGTGTCTGGCCTTCGGGGATCCGGAGGAATTGATCGCGGGCTTTTTTGCCAGTGGCTACTCCCCCCGGCGCTGTCGCTGCGCGGCGGAAAACGGGAACGTGGCCGCCGCCCTTTACTGGTTTGACGCAGAATTCCGGGGGCAGAAATTTGCTTATCTCTACGCCGTGGCCACCCACCCGGATTTTCGGAACCGGGGGCTTTGCCGCACCCTGATGGCGGACACCGCTGCTTGTCTGACGGAGCGGGGCTATGACGGGGCGCTGCTGATGCCCCAGGATTCGGGGCTTCGGGAAATGTACGGCCGCATGGGCTTTCGGGACTGCTGCACCGTGTCGGAATTTGCCTGCGACGCCGGGGAAGCGGTGGCTTTGCGCCCGGTTTCCCGGGGGGAATTCGCCGCCCTTCGCCGGAGGTATCTGCCTCCGGACGGCGTGATTCAGGAGGGGGCAAACCTTTCCTATCTCAAAAGCTACGCCGCATTTTATGCCGGGGGGGATTTTCTGCTGGCCGCCGAGCACGACGGTGACAGCCTGACCGGCATGGAGCTGCTGGGCAATGCCGCAGCCGCCCCGGGCATTCTGGGGGCGCTGGGATTTTCCCACGGCCACTTCCGCACCCCGGGAACGGCGCTTCCCGGCGCCATGTTCCGTCCCCTGCGGGCGGGTGCGGACGCACCCGGATATTTTGGGCTGGTTTTTGACTGAATCCCATGGCACCCACAGGCTGCGCAGCCTGTGCCTTTATACGCAAAAACATTTGGAGGAATCAAACGTGCACAGAGAACACCTTGGGAGCCGTTTGGGCTTCATTCTCCTCAGCGCCGGATGCGCCATCGGCATCGGAAACGTCTGGAAGTTCCCCTATCTCGCCGGACAAAACGGCGGCGGGTATTTTGTCCTCTTTTATCTGCTGTTCCTCGTCGTTATGGGTATTCCCGTGATGACGATGGAGCTGGCCGTCGGCCGCGCGAGCCGGAAGAGCGCCGTTCTCGGCTACAAAGCTCTTGAACCCGCCGGGAGCAAATGGCACTGGCACGGCTGGGCGTGCGTCATCGGCTGTCTGCTGCTGATGATGTACTATACCACCGTCTCCGGCTGGATGCTCGCTTACTTCTTCAAGTTTGTCTCCGGCGCTTTCGCCGCCGTCACGGCGGAAACCTCCGACAGTGTGTTTACCGGCATGCTCGGCAATCCCGTGGAAATGGGTATTTTTATGGCGATCACCGTAGCGGCCGGTCTGCTCGTCTGCTCCCGCGGCGTGCAGAAGGGTCTTGAAAAAGTCACGAAGATCATGATGGTCTGCCTGCTCGTGCTTATCGTTGTGCTCGCCATCCACAGTCTGACGCTCCCCGGCGCGGCAAAGGGCATTGACTTTTATCTGCGTCCGAACATGGACACCATCCGCTCCGTCGGCATTTTCAACGTGATCACCAACGCCATGAACCAGGCGTTCTTTACGCTCAGTCTCGGCATTGCCGCCATGGAGATTTTCGGCAGCTATATGCACGACGACCGCACGCTCACCGGCGAGTCTGTGCGCATCTGCGCGCTGGACACGTTTGTGGCAATCATGGCCGGTCTCATCATTTTCCCCGCCTGCTTCAGCTACAATGTGGAGCCGGGCCAGGGTCCCGCGCTCATTTTTATGACGCTGCCCAAAATCTTCCTCAACATGCCCGGCGGCCGCGTGTGGGGCTCGCTCTTCTTCCTCTTCATGACGTTTGCGAGCTTCTCCACCGTAACGGCGGTATTTGAAAACCTGATCGCGAGCGCGTGCGACAACTGGGGCTGGAGCCGAAAGAAATCCGTCGGCATCATCGGCGCGGTGCTCTTTATTGGAAGCATTCCGTGCGTTCTCGGCTACAACGTTTGGAGCGGCTTCCACCCGATGCCCGGCAAGGATATTCTCGACTTTGAGGACTTTCTTGTCAGCTCACTGCTGCTGCCGATCGGCTCGCTCATCTATTTGCTGTTCTGCGTGAGCCGGCATGGCTGGAGCTTTGACAAATATCTCGCCGAATGCAACAAGGGCAAAGGCATCAAAATGTCCCCGAAATTCAAAATATATCTCCGGTACGTTCTGCCGATCCTGATCCTTGTCATTCTGGCTGCCGGACTCGTGCCTCTTTTCCGGTGAGGAGATAATCGTATGGCATCAGGTTATTATAAGCCCTGCCCGGAGCTGAACCGCTGCGACGAGCTGATCGAAAAATACTGGGACACCGAGCAGTACGACAAGTGCTTCGCCGGTCATCTGGAGCTTGCGGAAAAGGGGTATCCTCTCGCCGAATGTCAGGTTGGGTACTTCTACTACCGCGGGCTCGGCGTGGAAAAGGATCTCGCCAAGGCGGTCTGCTGGACGCGGCGCGCCGCCGAGCACGGCGACCGCGACGGGCAGTACAATCTCGCCACGCTCTATGAAAACGGCGAGGGCGTTGAGAAGGACATGGAAGAGGCCAAGCGCTGGTATCTTCTCGCCGCACGGCAGAAGCACCGTGAGGCGGCGGCAAAATGCCGTAAGCTAAAAATTATGTAAATTATATTATGTAAATTTATGTATGTAGAATACAGCGCCCTGTGTTTCGACAGGGCGCTGTATTAGTTTACATAATATCAAATTCCGAGATATGCCTTCTGCTCTTCGGAAAGGGTATCGATGGTGATGCCGAGCGTGGAGAGCTTTTTGCGCGCGATAGCGTCGTCGATCTCGTGCGGGACACGGATAACGCCGGGACGAAGCTCCGCGCGGTGGTCAGCGAGATATTTGGCGCTCATTGCCTGCACCGCAAAGCTCATATCCATGATCTCCGCCGGATGACCGTCGCCGGAGGCAAGATTCACAAGCCGTCCCTCCGCCAAAACGAAGAGCGTTTTTCCGTTCGGGAGGACATAGCCCTCGATGTTGCGGCGCGCCTCGCAGTGCTCCACAGCCATTTCGCGCAGCGCCGCCACATTGACCTCCACGTCGAAATGACCGGCGTTGGAGAGGATCGCCCCGTCCTTCATCATCGGGAAGTGCCGCGCGGAGATCACATCGTCGCAGCCTGTGACGGTAACGAAAATGTCGCCGCGCTTCGCCGCCTCGTCCATGGAAAGGACAGTGAAGCCGTCCATGTGCGCTTCGATGGCGCGCACGGGATCGACCTCCGTGACGATGACCCGCGCGCCGAGACCGTGCGCGCGCATCGCCACGCCCTTGCCGCACCATCCGTAGCCGCAGACCACGACCTCCTTGCCCGCGACGATGAGATTCGTCGTGCGCATGATGCCGTCCCAGACGCTCTGGCCGGTGCCGTAGCGGTTATCAAACAGGTGCTTGCAGTCGGCATCGTTGACAAGCATCATCGGGAAGCGCAGCTCTCCGGCACGGTCCATCGCCAGCAGGCGGAGGATGCCAGTCGTCGTCTCCTCGCAGCCGCCGATGACCTGAGAGATAAGCTCCGGATACTTCGTGTGCATCCGGTGAACAAGATCGCCGCCGTCGTCGATGATGATGTTGGGCGCCGTTTCGAGCACAGCATCGATCGCGCTCCGGTACTGCTCGGCGGTCGCGCCGTGGACGGCGCATACATGCATCCCGCCCGCAGCGAGCGCGGCGGCGACGTCGTCCTGCGTGGAGAGAGGATTGCTGCCCGTGACGTGCATTTCCGCGCCGCCCATCTCCATTACACGGCAGAGCCACGCGGTTTTTGCCTCCAGATGCACCGAAAGCGCCACGCGCAGTCCGGCCAGCGGCTTCGTCTCGCGAAAATCCTCTGCGATGGCGGCGAGCACCGGCATATGCCCCGCCGCCCAGCGGATCTTCTTTTCACCCTCCGGCGCAAGGGAGATATCGGCAATATGGTTTTCGTACATGGCTGTACTCCTTTTATAAATTATATTTTCATACTACCATTCCGCCGCGTAATACGCAACCGAAAAAATCGGAGCCGGTCTGTATTGACCGGCTCCGATTTTCATAAATGTGCAAGATGCAGAGCAAACCATGCAACCACCCCGGCGATGGCGCCTGCCGCGGCGTAGAGCGGCGCGCGCAGTCGGGCGAAGAGCCTGCCGCCTGCGCTTTTGCCGCCGCCGAGATAGCCTTCCGCCGCAGCGCGCGCCTGACGCAGCACGTCCTTTTCGCTTATGCCGGACTGCCCGGCAAAATCCTCGCGGATGATGAATATGGCCTGCTCAAACACCTTTGGGTCCGGCGATTTTACGACGATGACTCTTTTGGAGATTCCTTTGACCACGGGGAACTCTTCCTCCTCCCGGCAGCGGTTCTTCTCCAAGCATAACCGGTTTTTGCCGTCCTTATTCGGTTTCCGGCGCACTTTTCCGAACCGCAGCCACCCGCGCCGCAGACGTTCCCTTCCGCTCATTTGCGTTCCTCCAGCCGAATGGCAAGAACGGTCATGTCGTCCTTGTAGCCGTAGCGTTCTCCCGCCTCATGCACGACGCTGCGGGCAAGCGCGCGCATATCCGTTCCGTCGTCATCGAGCAGCAGCCGGCGCAGCCACGCATCATCCTCCCGCGTCACAACGCCGTCGCTCGCGATAACCGCGAGCGCCCCGGGCCGGATATGCAGCCGCACAACGTCCGGCGGCTCGCCTTCCCCCGCAAGTATGCCTGCCGCCATTGTCACGCCCTTGACACGGCGGACGGTGCGTCCGCTGCGGATGTACGAGGGTGCGGCGCCGTATTTATAGAATCCCGCCTGACCGGTAAAGAGGTCGATACACATGAGATCGACGGCCGCATAGCCCCAGCTCTCGCCGCCTTTCAGAAGCATGACGGAGTTTAATATCTTCATCGCCGTAGCGGGCTCCACACCGGAGCGGAGAAACCGCTCGAGAATGCGTACTGCCGATATGGACTCTTTCGCCGCCTGCTCGCCGCTGCCCATGCCGTCCGAGAGAAGCACGCACAGCACGCCCTGCTCGGTTTTGAAATACGTCCCCCGGTCGCCGGAGACCGGCTCTCCCTCCTTCTTTACCGCCGCCACGCCAACCGACACGGCGAGGGGTTCGGCTTCGAGCAGCACAAGGCGCGTATCGTCCCGATTGAATGACGCCGGGCGGCACATGCGGACGCCCAGCGCGTCGGAGACCTCCTGCATATAGTCCGCTTCGTGAAAGAGGATCGGGAGCCTTGCGCTCTCGATCACGGCGCGGAGCCGTCCCGTCGGGTCACGAAAGACGGATACCGCCGCGTCGATATCGAGCGAGTTGAGATACCGGACGAGCCGCCGCTCGGCGATCGTGTCTGAGCCGTTCGCACAGCGCAGATCCTCGCTGATTGCGTCGAGCACCCCGGCAAGATACCGGTACTGTCCGTACGCCGCCATGCGGTTTTCCCGCAGCCGGGAGCGAAGCTGGCGTCGGTAGATAAGCGCGCGAAGCTCCGAGTTGACCGCCGCGGTGAACGGCGCGGCGCTTTTGCAGCGCTCCCGGAAGCGTGCCGGAAGATCCGCCAGCTCCAGATGTCCCCGGCGGCGCATAGCCGCGGTGGCGTCGTTCAGGAGCGTAAGCGTGTCCATATAGTTTTCCTGCCAGCATTTTTCCTTCCGCGGGCAGTGAGCGCAGATCTCCTCCGCCGCACGGTCGTACACGGTGGCGATGTCGGCGTCGTTTTCCTTGCTCTCCACGCTGCGGCGCACCGTTTCGTACAGCTCGCGGAAGGCGTCCGCCAGAGCGCGCATCTGTCCGGCGGTATACCGGCGCATGCCTCGCTCGCCCTCGCCGAGAGCCGGGCGCTGCACCATGGAGACGATGAACGTCATCGTCTTTGCCGGGAGCACGAAGAAAATCACCGAGGCGCAGAACGCCTCATACAGCGCCGGGAGGCATGGGTTCGTGTCCCAATGCCAGAATACGGCGAGCGTGTTGGCCGCAAGGAAGGTCAAAAGAAACACGAGCCGTCCCTGCCGCTTGAGAACGCCAGACATCAGCCCCGCGAAGCCGTAGCAGATCGTGAAGATCGGCGTTGCGGGGGACGCGAGATCCATTGACAGCCCCGTAATGACGCCGATGAGAGCGCCCTCCGCCGCGCCTGCGCCGAACGAGGAAATCATCACGCACAGCACCGCCGCCGCGCGGCCAAGGCAGAGAACATCCATGATCGTGACGCGCGCAAGCGCCATCAGCACGCAGCAGAGAATCAGCACGCCCCCGGCCTCCCGCCGCAGCTCCTCCCGTTCCAGCCGCAGCCGTTCGGCGGTGAGCGCCATGTGGAAGAGATAGGCCGAAAGCCCCGTGAGCACGACTTCCGTGGCAAGATCGACCGCTACGGAGAGCTGCAGGAGCTTATCAAAGGCGTTGAGAGCGCCGGTAGCGCCCATCACAGCGGCGGCAACCGCAGGCATGAACCACGCCCGGTGCGCGATCGCCGTCTCCCGCAGAAGAAATGCCGTCGTAAAAACGAGCACGAGCGCCGCCATATACCGAAGCGCCCACGCGAGCGAGCCGGAGACGAGATACCCTGCCGCCGCGCCGAGGACGCACGCGAGCCCGCCGAGCGCGCCGCCCGAGCGCGCCGCCATTGCCACGCCGAACGGCGCGCACGAACCAAATACGCGCACGCATCCCGTCACGAAGCCCAGCGCAAAATGCGTGCCGAGCGAGGCGGCTTTGATCGCCGCGGGGCGGTTGATGCGCAGCGTCTCCCCTTTCCACGGATTGCGCAGCAGGACGGTCTTATCTCCCAATGACATAGATCTACCCCCAACAGAATATAAGACAAGCATAGCCTGCCCGTGCAGTAAAGGCGGTCGTTCGGCGCTGTCATATTGGGGTTTTTCGGCCTTGGAAATGACCGGAAATAACCGGTGGAAAGAAAAAGAAAAGACCCGCCGTGAGACGGGTCTGAGCGTGTCAAAAAAGTATTTTTGACACGCTCTCAAACGAGACCTGTTTCGCTGGGCTCTCGTTTGAAAAGGCTGCGGCTCGCCGCAGCGCACTCGCTTACGCTCGCACGTTTGCGAGCCGAAAAGTATTTTTGCCGACGTACATGCCGCCGGCAAAAATGCTTTGAACTCTATTTGCGCCTGCGAGCGCAAACTCTGCGAGGCTTCTTTGACAGTCTGAAGACCCGCCGTGAGACGGGTCTTACTGTGTTGGAAAATGCTTAGCTGCCGGATTTATCAAGCTGGCGCTGGCGGGCAAAATTCTGCATGCCGTCGATCATGGAGTCGAGACGGCTGAGCATGCGGCCAGCGCCGTAGGCCGTGCAGGAGAGGGCGTCGTCCGCGACGTGCGCTTCGATGCCGGTGCGCTCGGTGACGAGACGGTCGATGCCGTACAGCAGACTGCCGCCGCCGGACATGACGATGCCGTTTTCGGAGATATCCGCCACCAGCTCCGGCGGCGTGCGCTCAAGCACCATGTGGACGGTCTCGAGAATGGTCTCCGTCGGCTCGGCGAGCGCCTCGACCATTTCATCGGAGTTGAGCGTGATAGTGCGCGGGAGCCCGGTCATCAGGCAGCGGCCCTTGACCTCCTCATAGCTGACCTCGGGGCGCTCCTTGACGCAGCCGATGCTCTTTTTGAGCTCCTCCGCCGTGCGCAGACCGATGAGCAGGTTGTGCTTGCGCCGGACGTATTTGACGATGGCTTCGTCAAACGCCGCGCCCGCCGTTTTGATGGATTCGGACTCCACCACGCCGTTAAGCGATACGACCGCCGCTTCCGTTGTGCCGCCGCCGATATCGATGATCATATGACCGTCCGGACGGTTCACATCCAGCCCCGCGCCGACCGCCGTAGCGACCGCCGAGGGGACAAGATATACCTTGCGTCCGCCCGCCTCGATGACGGCGTTCACGATCGCGCGCTCCTCCACGCCGGTGATGCTGCCCGGCACACATACGAGCACGCGCGAGCGGAACAGGCTGAAGCTCGTCACGCGGCGGATGAATTCGCGCAGCATTTCGCAGGTCATATCGTAATCGGAGATGACGCCCGCGGAAATGGGGTGCACGGAGACGATGTTCGCCGGCGTGCGGCCGAGCATTCTCCGCGCGTCCTCGCCGACCTTGAGCACGCGGCCGGTCTGACGGTCCATCGCCACGACCGTCGGCTCACGCAGACGGATGCCGCTCCCGGCGACATAGAGGATGGTGGTATCGGTGCCGAGATCGATGGCAATATCTTTTTCGATGATGGAGGACAGAATAGGCATAGTCAAATTCCCTTCAAGTCAAAAGCGATTTTTTCTGTTATTCTTCCCGATGGCAGGCAAGAGCCGCGCCGTGAACGCTCACAGCCCCGGCGGTCAGCAGCATGCGCGCACATTCGGAAAGCGTGGAACCGGTGGTGATGATATCGTCGATAAGCAGTATCCTCTTGCCGCGTACCGCGTCCGCGCTTCGGACAACGTAGCAGCCGGAGATGTTCGCCCGGCGCTCCTCCGGGGTGCGAAGCCGGGACTGCGGCGAAACGTCCCTCGCCTTCCGCAGCAGGGGCACGGCTGTTGTTCCGAGCGCTTCCGCCGCCGCTTCCGCGAGAAGCCGCGCCTGATCGTACCCGCGGCGACGATGACGCTTTGCGCTCAGCGGCACCCACGAGATGAGATCAAACCCGTCAATGCCGCGGCGGAGCAGATCCTCGCCGATCATCCGGCCGAAAACCTTTCCGCGCGACGGGGCGTTTCGAAACTTATAGGCGAGCATGCCCTGCCGCACCGGCTCCTCGTAGTAAAAGGGCGCGGTGTAGGCGCGGACGAAGTCGCATTTGCGCTCGGTCTCCGCCGCGCGCGGCAACGCTTTGCGGCAGGCGCTGCACACACCGTCCCCGCTTTCCTCCAAAATCGCGCCGCAGAAGGCGCAGCGCGGCGGGAAGAAAAAGTCAAGAATGCGGTCTTTCCGGCTCATATCAGACCTCTCCGGCCAGACGGGCGCGCAGCCCGCTGTACCTGCGCGTTTTGCGGCCGTTTTCGATCATGGCCTGCACGATCGCCGTTTCGCCGACGATGACAAGAAGCTCTCTCGCGCGCGTGACGGCGGTATAGAGAAGATCGCGGCTCAAAAGCCGGGCCGGGGCGCGGCCGGCCGCCAGAACCACGGCGCGGTATTCGCTGCCCTGCGCCTTGTGCACCGTAACGGCGAAAGCGTGATCCAGCTCGCCGAGCTGTTCAAAGGCATACCACGCGAGCTTTTCGTCAAAGTCGATCCAGAGAAGCTCGTTTTCGGTATCAATGCGCAAAACCGTTCCGAGATCGCCGTTGAAGATGCCCGTGCCGACCTCGGGGGCCGAGCCGGGAGCCATTTCTCCGGCCATGATCGCTTCGGTATCTCCGCCTTTACACCATACTATATCATAGTTGTTCCGGATTTGCATCACCCGGTCTCCCTCCCGGAAGGAAAAATCTCCCCATTTTTTCTCCTTTTTATCCGGCGCAGGGGGATTGAGCTGGGCCTGAAGCAGCAGGTTCAGGCTGGCAGTCCCCGTGGGTCCCTTCCGCGTGGGAGAGA
>OLSB01003594.1_pt1 | contig 11081 bp, 6 predicted proteins | sample 1672071 | NCBI WGS metagenome assembly OLSB01 (sample SAMEA3136642, study PRJEB25190) | human gut metagenome | biome: human gut; feature: human-associated habitat; material: faeces | place: Austria | collected 2013
TAGCATTTCTTCATGTTGCTTTACTAGTAGAGCTTTATCTGTTTTTCTTTCAGATAATAATCTCATTCTGTTGTAGTGAGTGCTTATTTTCATAATACTTTCCCAAATATTAATTTTATGACATCCTATAAATATTAATTTATGAAATTCTTTATCTAAATTATGAAACTCATTTTCTTTACCATCTTTGTTTAAAACTAATTTTTGTGCAAATAAGTTTTTTTCTAACTCCATAAACATCTCTTCAGAAAATTCATTACACGCTTCCCTTAAAACTCCTTTTTCTAATAGCTTCCTCATAAATATCGCTTCATCTATAATCTCTTTGTCTATCAACGATACGTATGTTCCTGCTTGTGGTTTAACCTCTATTAAATGTTCATTTTTTAATTTCATTATTACTTCTCTTATAGGTGTTCGTGATATTTTTAGTTTTTCTGATAAGTCTGATTAACTTAATAATTCCCCTGGTTTTAACTCTAAAGACATTATATTTCCTTTTAGGACTCTATATGCATATTCCTTTCCTGTCTCTTTATGTTTTTTATCGTAAAATATCATTCTATTCCTCCTATATATACACTTAAACATTTCCCGCATCCAATAATACAATTATAGCCCTATTTTCTATAATATACTTTATTTTGATAAATTTAAAGTAATATATTATACTTTAGAGATATTATCTAATATTACAAAATTTCTATCCTTGAGCTATATGTATGAAATACTCTTGATATCATAATTTTCTTATACATAAAAATACCATATTAAATTAAATTTAATATGGTATTTTAGTTTATTATACTTTACAGTGTTTCTAATATTATTAAATTTAAATACCAAAACATAAATTAAAATTCTAAACATAAAAAAAGATTACGTGGCTACGTCTTACTCTCCCAGGCGGTCGCCCACCAAGTACCATCAGCGCTAAAGAGCTTAACTTCTGTGTTCGGTATGGGAACAGGTGTATCCTCTTTGCTATAATAACCACATTATATGTTTGCCCTTCTCTCAAGGACAAGTATAATATTAACATTTTCGATTAATAATGTCAATACTTTTTATAAAGTTTTTTCAAAGTTAATACTCTGAAAACTGCATATCATTTAAGATTTATCATTTTAATCTTGGTCAAGTCCTCGACCTATTAGTATCGATAAGCTAAATACATTACTGCACTTACACCTTCGACCTATCAACCAGGTAGTCTTCCTGGGGTCTTACCCTTACGGTGGGAAATCTTATCTTGAAGTTGGCTTCGCGCTTAGATGCTTTCAGCGCTTATCCATTCCGTACATAGCTACCCAGCCATGCCCTTGGCAGAACAACTGGTACACCAGAGGTACGTCCATCCCGGTCCTCTCGTACTAAGGACAGGTCTTCTCAAATTTCCTACGCCTGCGACGGATAGGGACCGAACTGTCTCACGACGTTCTGAACCCAGCTCGCGTACCACTTTAATGGGCGAACAGCCCAACCCTTGGGACCTACTACAGCCCCAGGATGTGATGAGCCGACATCGAGGTGCCAAACCTCCCCGTCGATGTGGACTCTTGGGGGAGATAAGCCTGTTATCCCCAGGGTAGCTTTTATCCGTTGAGCGATGGCCCTTCCATGCGGTACCACCGGATCACTAAGTCCGACTTTCGTCCTTGCTCGACCTGTATGTCTTGCAATCAAGCTTCCTTTTGCCTTTACACTCTTCGCACGATTTCCGACCGTGCTGAGGAAACCTTTGAGCGCCTCCGTTACTTTTTAGGAGGCGACCGCCCCAGTCAAACTGCCCACCTGACGGTGTTCCAAGACCTGATTCAAGGCCTATGGTTAGGATCCCAGTACTACAAGGGTGGTATCCCAAGGATGACTCCACACAGACTGGCGTCCATGCTTCATAGTCTCCCACCTATCCTGTACATGTAGTACCAAGACCCAACGTCAAGCTACAGTAAAGCTCCATGGGGTCTTTCCGTCCTGTCGCAGGTACCCGGCATCTTCACCGGGATTACAATTTCACCGAGTCTATTGTTGAGACAGTGCCCAAATCGTTACGCCTTTCGTGCGGGTCGGAACTTACCCGACAAGGAATTTCGCTACCTTAGGACCGTTATAGTTACGGCCGCCGTTTACTGGGGCTTAAGTTCACTGCTTCGATTGCTCTAACAGATCCCCTTAACCTTCCAGCACCGGGCAGGCGTCAGCTCCTATACATCGTCTTGCGACTTAGCAGAAACCTGTGTTTTTGGTAAACAGTCGCTTGGGCCTATTCTCTGCGGCCTGTCATAGACAGGCACCCCTTCTCCCTAAGTTACGGGGTCATTTTGCCGAGTTCCTTAACAATAGTTCTCTCGCTGGCCTTAGGATACTCTCCTCACCCACCTGTGTCGGTTTACGGTACGGGCGCCTTTAAACTCGATAGAAGCTTTTCTTGACAGTGTGAAATCAGCTACTTCGCCCCGAAGGGCTTCCCCATCACATCCTAGCATTGTCTAAACGGATTTGCCTATTTAGACTGCCTCAATGCTTAGCCGTACATAACCAACAGTACGGTTAGCTTATCCTACTGTGTCACTCCATCTCTCAAACGCTTATTGGCGGTACAGGAATATCAACCTGTTGTCCATCACCTACGCCTTTCGGCCTCGGCTTAGGTCCCGACTAACCCAGGGCGGACGAACCTTCCCCTGGAAACCTTGGGTTTACGGCCCGTGGGATTCTCACCCACGTCTCGCTACTCATGCCAACATTCTCACTCGTATACTGTCCACATGTCCTTACGGTCATGCTTCAGCCTGCATACGAAGCTCCCCTACCCATCATAAATGATGCCGTAGCTTCGGTAGTACGTTTTAGCCCCGGAAATTTTCGGCGCAGGATCACTCGACCAGTGAGCTATTACGCACTCTTTAAATGAGTGGCTGCTTCTAAGCCAACATCCTGGTTGTCTGTGCAATCCCACATCCTTTACCACTTAACGTACATTTAGGGACCTTAGCTGACGATCTGGGCTGTTGCCCTTTTGACTATGAATCTTATCACCCACAGTCTGACTCCCAAGTAAAAGAAAACGGCATTCGGAGTTTGATAGTCTTCGGTAAGTGCAATACCCCCTAGGACATTCAGTGCTCTACCTCCGTTTCTCTACGCTTGAGGCTAGCCCTAAAGCTATTTCGGGGAGAACCAGCTATCTCCGGGCTCGATTGGAATTTCACCGCTATCCACAAGTCATCCCCGAGCTTTTCAACGCTCGTGGGTTCGGTCCTCCACGAAATTTTACTTTCGCTTCAACCTGCTCATGGATAGGTCGCCCGGTTTCGGGTCTACGCCAAGTAACTTAATCGCCCATTTAAGACTCGCTTTCGCTACGGCTCCACACCTTAAGTGCTTAACCTTGCTACTTAACGTAACTCGTTGGCCCGTTCTACAAAAAGTACGCGGTCACACAAGTAATGTGCTCCCACAGCTTGTAAGTGCAGGGTTTCAGGTTCTATTTCACTCCCCTCCCGGGGTTCTTTTCACCTTTCCCTCACGGTACTATGCGCTATCGGTCACTAGGTAGTATTTAGGCTTGGAGGATGGTCCCTCCTGCTTCCCACAGGGTTTCACGTGTCCCGTGGTACTCTGGATCATACTAGTAGCTTTCTCGTTTCAACTACAGGGCTATTACCTTCTATGGCGGAGCTTTCCAACTCTCTTCATTTACGATATTGCATCCATGTTGTATGTCCGCAACCCCAACGAAGTAAACTTCATTGGTTTGGCCTGTTCCGCGTTCGCTCGCCGCTACTTACGGAATCGAATTTCTTTCTCTTCCTCCGGGTACTTAGATGTTTCAGTTCCCCGGGTTCCCCTCGCTAAGCTATGTATTCACTTAACGATACTTAGACATTACTCTAAGTGAGTTTCCTCATTCGGAAATCTTCGGATCAAAGTTTACGTGCAACTCCCCGAAGCTTATCGCAGCTTATCACGTCCTTCATCGGCTCCTAGTGCCAAGGCATCCGCCCTGCACCCTTAATAACTTGACCAGTTATTAGAGTTGTTATTTTAAAGACTTTTCTTGTCTATATATGTTTAAAATGATGTCATATCACTAAATGTTATGCAGTTTTCAAAGTACAAACATGGTGGAGATGAGGAGGATCGAACTCCTGACCCCTTGCGTGCAAGGCAAGTGCTCTCCCAGCTGAGCTACACCCCCATATTTATTTTTACAACGATATATATTTTATAATATATGTCGAAGAATGTCAATAGGATTTTTTAATTTTCATTAAGAACCCTCAAAATTAAACAGTAGGTAATTCTCCTTAGAAAGGAGGTGATCCAGCCGCACCTTCCGATACGGCTACCTTGTTACGACTTCACCCCAGTTATTGATTTCACCTTCGACGGACGCTTCCAAAAGGTTAGCAATCCGGCTTCGGGCGCCCCCAACTCCCGTGGTGTGACGGGCGGTGTGTACAAGACCCGGGAACGCATTCACCGCAGCATTCTGATCTGCGATTACTAGTAACTCCAGCTTCATGTAGGCGAGTTTCAGCCTACAATCCGAACTGAGAATGGCTTTAAGGGATTAGCTCCGCCTCACGACTTGGCTGCCCTCTGTACCACCCATTGTAGCACGTGTGTAGCCCTAAGCATAAGGGGCATGATGATTTGACGTCATCCCCACCTTCCTCCAGGTTATCCCTGGCAGTCCCTCTAGAGTGCCCAACTTAATGCTGGCAACTAAAGGCAAGGGTTGCGCTCGTTGCGGGACTTAACCCAACATCTCACGACACGAGCTGACGACAACCATGCACCACCTGTCACTTCTGTCCCCGAAGGGAAAGATGCGATTAGGCATCGGTCAAAAGGATGTCAAGCTTAGGTAAGGTTCTTCGCGTTGCTTCGAATTAAACCACATGCTCCGCTACTTGTGCGGGTCCCCGTCAATTCCTTTGAGTTTCACTCTTGCGAGCGTACTTCCCAGGCGGAGTACTTAATGCGTTAGCTGCGCCACCGAAGGGGGTAACCTCCGACAGCTAGTACTCATCGTTTACGGCGTGGACTACCAGGGTATCTAATCCTGTTTGCTCCCCACGCTTTCGTGCCTCAGTGTCAGTTTCAGTCCAGAAAGCCGCCTTCGCCACTGGTGTTCCTCCTAATATCTACGCATTTCACCGCTACACTAGGAATTCCACTCTCCTCTCCTGCACTCAAGTTTCCCAGTTTCAAAGGCTTACTACGGTTGAGCCGTAGCCTTTCACCTCTGACTTAAGAAACCACCTACGCACCCTTTACGCCCAGTAATTCCGGATAACGCTAGCCCCCTACGTATTACCGCGGCTGCTGGCACGTAGTTAGCCGGGGCTTCCTCCTCAAGTACCGTCATTATCTTCCTTGAGGACAGAGCTTTACGACCCGAAGGCCTTCATCGCTCACGCGGCGTTGCTGCATCAGGCTTTCGCCCATTGTGCAATATTCCCCACTGCTGCCTCCCGTAGGAGTTTGGACCGTGTCTCAGTTCCAATGTGGCCGATCACCCTCTCAGGTCGGCTACTGATCGTCGCCTTGGTAAGCCGTTACCTTACCAACTAGCTAATCAGACGCGGGTCCATCCTGTACCGCAAAAGCTTTGATACTTCTACCATGCGATAAAAGCATATTATCTCGTATTAGCATACCTTTCGGTATGTTATCCGTGTGTACAGGGCAGGTTACCCACGCGTTACTCACCCGTCCGCCGCTCTTCTCCGAAGAGAATCGCTCGACTTGCATGTGTTAGGCACGCCGCCAGCGTTCATCCTGAGCCAGGATCAAACTCTTAATTAAAATGGTATATTATTCTCTCTCGAGATTTAATATCTTCTTAAAAGTTCTCTCTGATTTCTCAGATAAACGCGTTTCGCGTTTTGCTAATTCGTTTGAATTATTGTTTCTTTAAGAAATTGTACTTTTGACCCACTACTGTGATTTCTCACAGCGGTTTGTCTTTTTGACTTAATTTCCATACTATGAAGTTTTCAAGGTTCTGCGGAGTTTTCACTCCGTTTCGGCAAGGTGCCGAACATTTAACATCTTAACATACTGTCTTGATGTTGTCAACTGATTTTTTAACTTTTTTCAAAGTTTTTATCAGCTGTTTTGCCGCCGCCTCTCGGTGACAGCTTTGTTATATTACCATCCTTTTCAATTTATGTCAATACTATTTTTAAAACTTTTTTCGAACTTTTTTCTACTGCTTTTCCCTTCTGTTCAGCTCACTTTTTCTCTGACTTTCTTGCTTTCTTTTTCACCCCTTCTCCGCTCCTGTCTCTGCTCCTATTTTATGGTGACTGCGTGCCTGATTCAGAACTGCGCGGCAGCTGCAGAGTCCCCGGCTTAATATGACGCAATCAGTATGGAGGAAATCGGATTTTTCATCCCCAGCTATCTGCGGCGATGCATTCCCAGGGCTATATAAAGTATTACGGAAACAAAATTGAAGATGGCAAAGAATCTGTATACTGCACAGGCCCCTGCCATATCCAGCATTATTCCGCCTATGAAGCTGCACAATATTACGCTTAAGCTGTTTCCTATGGCATAAAATACCGATATTGAAACGCTGGACAGTCTCGGTTCTACTATACGTCCGAAATATTTTACAATCTCTACCAGAATTATTCCATTAGTCATTCCCTGAAGGAAAAATGTCGCCAGAAGCACCTTGTAATCCGGACCTGTGGAATAGAAGCCAAACCTTATTACCGCCATAACCATGGCAAAGAGCAGCGTCTTTTCTGCGCCGAATTTTCTGGACAGTACAGGAGTAAGAGCCATAAACGGCGCTTCACTGCCTGCCATCAGCAGAAATGCCACTCCTATACCTGCAACGCTTCCTCCCTGTTCTCTGAACAGATATCCGAAATAGGTACTGTTTCCTACATTTGTTCCCATAAGGAAAAAGGCACAGATAAGCAGCTTGACGAAATTTCTGTCCTTGAACAGTACTGACATCTTTACCTTTTCTTCGGCAGTCCGGAAAGTGGTGGGTTCCTCTTCTCTCAGAAAGAAGCAGGCCGCTATGACATATGCACCTGCATACATGAAGAAGATGCTTTTTAGGCCTGTGCTCTCCGCCACTCTTCCGGCCACAAACACAGCCACTGCATATCCTGCCGCGCCTGTAGCCCTTATGGCCGAAAAGTGCTCACTCCTGTCCAGCACAAAAGCATCTGACAAGCCGTGGATAGGTCCCTGAAAGAAGTACATTCCGCTGTATATGACCGCATATATAATGAAGATAGTTGTTCCGGTACTGACAACTCCAAGAGTTGCTGCTGCTAAACACATAAATGCCAGCAGTATTTTCTTTCTGGAGGTGTTGGCATATATTTTACCCCAGAAAAGTCCCGCCAGTATTGCGGTGCCTGTCCCAAGGGAAGTTATGGTTCCTACCTGGGTCCCGCTGAATCCTATGGAACTCAGGTATTGCCCTATGAGTGGGCATATTATTCCCAGAGGGCAATATATGAAAAAATATAAAAATGCTCTGCGCAAGTCGCTGTTTTTATTTATTGTCATTCCCGCCTCCTTCAAAACAAATTATAGTATATCAAATAAAATATCCGCAAACAATATTATGAAGAGAAAATTACGGAGGTAAAAAAATGTTAATCGTTGCCATAAGAACACTGATAATGTATGCAGCCTTGCTTTTCTCAGTAAGGATGATGGGAAAATCAGAGCTTTCGAAAATGTCAGCCTTTCAGCTGGTGGTGGTGTTTATGATTGCCGAACTGGCTGCAATTCCCATAGACTCCACAGATGCTTCTCTCATAAACGGCCTTGTGGCCATATTCACCCTTATGTTCCTGCAGGTGCTCATTTCATATATTTCCACTAAAAGCGAAGGCTTTAAAACCCTCATAAGCGGGAGACCTTCCATCCTCATTGAAAAAGGAAAGCTCAATGTAAGAGAACTGTCCCGATTGAGGATATCCATCACAGATCTGCTGGAACAGCTTAGAATTCAGGACTGTCCTTCCATATGTGATGTGCAGTACGCCATTATGGAATCCAACGGACAGCTTTCGGTAATCAAAAAAGCTGTCGACAAGCCTGTAACGCCAAAGGATATAGATCTGGCAGTCAGCGAGGGAGTTCTGCCGGCAATAATAATATCCGACGGCAATCTCTACGACAGAAATCTGATATACTCCGGCGTGGACCTGGTATCTTTTGAAAACAGAATGCGTTCGGCAGGCATAAAAGATATTAAAAAGGTCTTTCTTGCTTTCTGCGATGAAAACAAACAGTTTCATATCTATCTTCATGATTCTGCTTCAGGCCCGTTTACAAAGGAGGTCAAAATATGAAAGATCTGGTAATCGCTGCTGTTATAGTTGCTGTACTAATAGGAGGCTGGGCAGTTTTTGACCATTATTCAGAGAAAAAGATTGACTCCTTCTCTTCATATATAGAAGATGAGATAATTCCCTCTGTTGAAGATGAAAACTGGGATGAGTGTCGTCAGTTGATTGATACCCTCAGCCATCGCTGGCATAAATATAAAAAGAAAGCACTTTTCTTTCTGGACACTACAGAAATCAGCGAAATAGATTATTCCCTGGCAAGAATAGAAAAGTACGTGGATGCCCGAGATGTTTCCAACTCTGCCGGTGAGCTCAATGCCATGTCCGAGCAGCTGAGGTTTCTCCACACTCAGGAAAAAATAAATCCGGAGAACATATTCTGAATACCTGACCGAATCATCACCCCGCAGCATCAATAGGACATATTACGGCAATCGCCGGGTCGGTTAAACCAACTCGGCGATATCGTAAATAAGTCTTTCTGTTTTTTCCCATCCAAGGCATGGATCTGTGATGGACTGTCCGTAAACGCTACCGTTTATCGGCTGACATCCGTCTTCGATATAACTTTCAATCATAAGGCCTTTGACCATTTTATCTATATCTTGGCTGAAACTTTTTGATCGTATAACTTCTTTGCTTATGCGTATCTGTTCCAGATACTGCTTGCCTGAGTTGGCATGGTTGGCATCGACGATGATTGCCGGGTTGGCAAGATCTGCACGCATATACATATCGCAGACAGTTCTGAGATCTTCGTAATGATAGTTAGGCATGGACTGTCCTCTCTTGTTCATGTATCCTCTGAGAATTGCATGGGCATAAGGATTTCCCTGGCTGACTACCTCCCAGTTTCTGTATATAAATGTATGGGAATTTTGTGCTGCTATCATGGAATTCATAAGTACGGAAAAATCTCCGCTGGTAGGGTTCTTCATTCCTACAGGCACATCAAGGCCGCTGGCTGTAAGACGGTGGAACTGATTTTCCACTGAGCGTGCTCCTACGGCAACATACGACAGCACATCACTTAAATATCTGTAGTTTTCGGGATATAGTATCTCATCGGCGCAGAAGAATTCCGTCTCCTTCATGGCTCTTATGTATGTTTCTCTGATGGTGATTATACCCTTGAGCATATCTTCGTTCATGTGAGGATCTGGTTGATGAAGCATTCCTTTGTATCCGGTTCCGTTGGTTCTCGGCTTGTTGGTATATACTCTTGGTATAATGCATATTCTGTCCTTTACCTTGTCCTGAACTTTTCTGAGTCTGATAAGGTAATCCAGTACTGCTTCTTCGTTGTCTGCCGAACATGGTCCTATCAGCAGTATAAATCTGTCGGAACTTCCATCCAGAATATCTTTGATTTCTTTTTCAAAATTTTCACGCTTTTCTTCGTACTCGTGGCTTATGGGAAACATTTCCTTTATTTTCTGAGGTATGGGAAGTTTCCTTTTAAATTCCATATTCATATCTTATTCCTCCACTTTTTCCTTATCGAAGAGTTTTCTTCTTTCTGTTGAACGTCTCATCATATCCTTGATGCCTTCCTTATCTGCCTCCATGAGCATACGCTCCAGGTTGGAAAATTCCATTGTAAAAAGCTTCATCTGATGCAGCAGAGCATCTTTGTTCAGCAGAAACAGCTCGCTCCACATGGTTTCGTCTATGCGGGCTATACGGGTAAGGTCTCTGAAAGAATCACCTGTATAGTCTTCCAGCTTTTCTGTATGGTTGCATGTCATGAGAGACATGGCAATACAGTGAGTCAGCTGAGATACAAACCCGATCATCTCATCGTGATCCGCCGGTGACAGCTCGGAAATCCTGGCAAATTTAAGTATTTCCCCTATATGTCTGCATACGGATTTGGCTTCTTCGGTGTTTTTCTCTGTAGGAACAACAATGTAGTTGGCCTGATAAAACAGTTTCTCATTGCTGTGCTTTATTCCAAGCTTCTCACATCCGGCCATGGGATGAGCGGCAATATACTCGCAGTCATCTCTGAGCATGTTCTGCACATCCTCCACCACGCAGCCCTTTACGCCGGTTACATCTGTTATTATTGCACCGCTTTTGAAATACTGCTGATTATCCCTTATCCATTCCTTGAATATGTGCGGGTAAAGAGCAAATATCACGATATCAGCCGAACCTATCATCTCAGGGTCGACTTCTGTGGTTCCCTTTTTGATTATGTTATTTTTAAGGGCATATTGAATAGTTTCCTTGTCTGTGTCTATGGCGCTGACCTTGTATCCTTTTTTGGTAAGTCCTTTGGCATAGCTTCCGCCTATCATTCCAAGTCCTACTATCAATATGTTCGTCTTATGATTTATCTTCAATTTTCTCTACCTCGATTCCCAGTGATGTAAGTTTCTCGAAGAAGTCCGGGAAACTTTTCGTTACCGCTTCTGCTCCTTCTATTTCACCGCCTGTCAGTGTCAGCAGTATTGCCGCCGTCATCACTATACGATGATCATTGTGACCTGCCACAGGCTTTTCCGGCTTTTTGAATTCCGCCGGATAAATTATTATTTCATCTTCATAGACTTTTACCGATGTTCCGAACTTTCTCAGTTCTTCTGCCATTACTTCGCCGCGGTTGCTTTCTTTTATTTTAAGTCTTCCCGTGCCGGAAAAGATTCCTCCGTTGCCGGCTGCCGCCACGGCAAAAAGTATAGGCCCCAGGTCAGGGCAGTCCGAAACATTTAATATAGGTGTTCCGTTTTT
>OLSB01003596.1_pt1 | contig 11078 bp, 7 predicted proteins | sample 1672071 | NCBI WGS metagenome assembly OLSB01 (sample SAMEA3136642, study PRJEB25190) | human gut metagenome | biome: human gut; feature: human-associated habitat; material: faeces | place: Austria | collected 2013
CCGGAATGCACATTGACGGAGTTATGAAAAACCCCGAAAGCTTCGAACATGTTGATCCTCGCCTTGTGGGAAACGAAAGAAATTTTGTGGTTTCGGGAATAGCGGGAAGAAGCGCGCTTATCGATACAATACATAAAATAGCGCCATATATTGACAAAAATTCGCCGGAAACTTTGGCAATACTTCAAGAAATTAAAGAACGTGAACAGGAAGGATTTCAATATGATGCTGCCGATGCGTCGTTGGAATTGGTTATTAAAAAATCCCTAGGGCTTTTTAAAAAGCATTTTGATATTGGCTTGTGCAGACTTATAGATGAACACGACAGCGGCAGAGAAAGATGCTATTCTTCCGTATTTATTAAAGTTTATGTAGGCGACAGTGAAGAAATTACGGCAGCAGATTCAGACGGTCCTGTCCACGCTATGGATATAGCACTGAGAAAAGCACTTGACAGATTTTATCCCAGTTTAAGAGAAATGAAACTGTCTGACTATAAAGTTCGTGTGTTAAACAGTGAAGCGGCAACAGGTTCAACCACAAGAGTTTTAATAGAAACAACAGAAAACGGTCATACATGGACGACGATAGGTGTATCCGAAAATATTATTGAAGCATCTTTGGTGGCACTGGTAGATTCAATTGAATATAAACTCAACAGAGAGTAAATGGTGAATTTGTATGAAAAAAGTATATATTTACACTGACGGAGCGTGTCGGGGTAATCCGGGTCCGGGCGGATACGGCGCCCTCCTGTGCTACGGAGAACATAGAAAAGAAATTTCCTCAGGTTTTAAAAAAACAACAAATAACCGAATGGAGATTATGGCTGTGCTTGCCGCTCTGAAAGCGTTAAAAGAACCTTGCGATATAGTTTTATGCAGTGATTCAAAATATGTTATAGACGCTTTGTCAAAGGGCTGGGCATTAAAGTGGCGCGCTGCCGGATGGATGCGCAACAAAAAGGAAAAAGCATTGAATCCCGATTTATGGGAAGAAGTTTTAAATGAAGTTCAAAAACACAGTGTTGAATATGTCTGGGTTAAAGGACATGACGGACACCCGGAAAATGAGCTTTGCGATTCTCTTGCGGTTGCTGCCGCAGAGAGCGATAATTTGGCAGAAGATATCGGCTACAGTGAAAACTGACAGCCGATTGTTTCTTTTATGTTACAATTTTTCTTTAGCGCTCTTTTTTAACAATTATTTAATAAAGTAACTGTAAAATATAATTATGATAAATATACTGAAGAGGAGTTGCCAACATGGAAAGAAAATCTGTGGGAACAGATACTGAAAAATTAAAAAAACGCCGAAAGAATAAAATTAAAGACGGACTGATTGTCGGCATATGTGCGGCGATAGCATTAGCTTTGGTTATTTCTTTGATCACACTTGTTTTCAATGGCGTTTCTGCGTTGTTCGGATTGATTTTCGGGAATAAAAAAGCGCCTGCAAAAACAGAAAACACAATAGAGCAGGTAATAAACGATGCAGACAGGCTTGCGGCGGGATACGATTATGATGCGGCTCTTGCAAAGGTTGCTGCCGCAACGGAAAAGTATCCGAACAACGATCAGATTTCTGCGGCTCAGGCACGTTATAACGAAGCCAAATCTCAGCTTGTTCCGTTTACCGATATATCAAAAATTACACATGTATTTTTTCATACACTTGTTGTTGACGATTCGCTGGCTTTTGACGGAGATTACAGGCAAACAGGCTATAATCAGTATATGACAACCGTGCCTGAGTTTAAAAGAATGCTTGAGCAGATGTATGCAAAAGGTTATGTGCTTGTCGATATTCATGATATGGCGAGCATGCAGACAGATGAAAACGGTAACACCGTGATGCGCCCCGGAAACATAATGCTTCCGCCCGGAAAAATTCCGTTTGTTATGTCTCAGGATGATGTAAGTTACTACAACTATATGACGGGAGACGGATTTGCTTCCAAAATCGTTATAGGTGAAGATTCGATGCCGACATGTGAATATATAAATCCTGACGGCAGTATATCGTACGGGGATTATGACTTGGTTCCTATTCTCGAGCGGTTTATAAACGAACACCCGGATTTTTCTTATAAAGGCGCACGTGCAATCCTTGCTCTTACGGGTTATGACGGCGTTTTGGGATACAGAACATGCCCGAGCGGAGATGGGTATAATGAGGCGGATATCGAAAAGGCAAAGGCTGTTGCGGAGCGTATGAAAGAATGCGGCTGGGTTTTCGCAAGTCACAGCTGGGGACATCAGAAATACGGAAAAATAGATTATCAGCATATGGTATCAGATGTTGAAAAGTGGCATAATGAAGTTGAAAGTATAATAGGCGACACGGATGTAATGATTTATGCAAACGGTGACGACATTGCCGGCGTTGAGAACTATTCTGGAGAAAAGTATAATCTGCTGAAAAGCTATGGTTTTAATTACTTCTGCAATGTTGATTCAAGCAGATACTGGGTTCAGCTCAAAGACGGATATTTAAGACAGGGCAGACGAAATCTTGACGGATACAGAATGTATTACAATCCCGATATGCTTTCTGACTTGTTTGATGTTTCCACGGTTTGGGATCACGAAAGACCAACGCCTGTGCCGCAGATATAGGAGAAATGTATGTCTAAATTTACAAAAAGAGCAATAGCTGAATCTTTTATGAAACTTCTTGCCGATATGCCGTTTGATAAAATAACCGTAAAAGATATCGCTGCCGACTGCGGTATCAGCCGCAACACTTTTTACTATAATTTCAAAGATATATATGAACTTGTGGATGTTATACTGCAAAACGAAATCAGTCTTATAATAAAATCACACACCGAGCCGTACTCGGACTTAAACGAAAGTTTTTTGCAGGCGGCGGATTTTGCGGTTAAGAACAAAAAAGCGGTCTATCACCTTTATAATTCCGTAAAAAGACAGCAAGTGGCAGGATATTTTGAAAGAATCATACATGAGATTATGACTGATTTGGTTTCCGGTTATGCTGAAAATGGCTCTATTTCAAAAGAAAATATTGATTTTATTTCGCGTTTTTATACATCGGCACTGCTTGGTATACTTGAAAAATGGCTTGATAACGGCATGAAAAAAGAGCTTGATGACTTAATATACAAAACCGGATTGCTTTTTACTTCGAATATTGAAACTTCAATAAGAATTTTATCTGATAAGAATTAGTACAAAAAAAGTTTTGTGTCCTAAATTTGGACACAAAACTTTTTTTGCCTCTTGCAACAATAAAAAAAATATTGTATAATAAAATGAGTATATTTCAGAGAGGAATGAATGATTTGAAGGAAAAAAAAGAGAAAGGAAATTCTGCCTTTCATAAGATTTCCGAAATTATTGTTGATAAACGTAATATCTTCTTTTTAATATATATCGGACTTTTTATTTTTTCTTTAATTTCCCAGGGCTGGGTAACCGTGTGTAATGATATTACGGAATATTTGCCCGAGGAAACCGAAACCAGACGTGGTCTTACGCTTATGAACGATGAGTTTATCACGTATGCCACGGCTAAAGTTATGGTTATAAACATTACATACGATGAGGCAGAACAGCTTTCTGAAGAAATAAAAGAGCTCCCTTGTGTTACTCTCCTTGATTTTGACGATACGGAAGATCATTATAAAAACGGTTCGGCGCTTTTAGATATAACGTTAAACTGCGAAGCCGGAGATGAAGCAACCGCGGGCTATGAAAGTATAAAAAATCTTTTAACAGATTATGATTCATATATGACGGAAAGTGATTCGGACACATCTGCTCTGCTTAATCAGGAGATGAATATCGTAATTATAATAGCTGCTGTTATTATTGTATCGGTGTTGCTTTTTACTTCCCAGACATATATGGAAGTTCCTGTGTTGCTGCTCACATTTATTGCTGCGGCAATCCTTAATAAAGGAACAAACTATCTGATGGGCGAAATATCTTTTGTATCAAATTCCGTTACGGCTATTTTGCAGCTTGCCTTATCGATAGATTATGCAATTATAATGATTCATCACTACAGTGAGAAGAGACAGTTTTTTGATCAAAGAGACGCGGTTGTTGAGGCATTGGCAGAATCCATTCCCGAAATATCCGCAAGTTCGCTCACAACAATTTCCGGTCTTTTGGCGCTGATGTTCATGCAGTTTCGAATAGGTTTTGACCTTGGAAGGTGCCTTATAAAATCTATTTTCTTCAGTCTTCTCGCCGTATTTACTCTTATGCCGGGACTCTTGATGCTGTTTGGCAAATATATAGACAAAACACCTCATAAAAATTTTGTGCCGGATGTTTCGAAGCTCGGAAATGTTGTTTACAAGTTAAGGATGGTTATTCCGCCGATTTTTGTGGCAGTTTTAATTGTGGGTTTTATTTTTTCAAACAAATGCCCTTATGTTTATGATTCTTCCTCGGCAGAAACCGATCGTAAGAATGAAACTCAGATATCAAAAGAAGAAATTGACAAAGAGTTCGGAACGGACAATATTGCGGCTGTTATAATTCCTTCGGGTGATTATGACAGGGAAAAGCAAATGATAAGCGAGTTTGAAAGCTGCGGCGAGGTCAAAAGCGTTACAAGTCTTTCGAGCGTTGAAGCCATGGACGGGTATGTTTTGACAGACAGGCTCACTCCGAGGCAGTTTGCCGAACTTACCGATGTTGATGTAGAAGTTTGTAAAATGCTTTACGGACTTTATGCTGCGGATAACGAAGATTACGCAAAACTCGTCGGAAATATTGACAGCTTCGGTGTACCGCTTATAGATATGTTCATGTTTGTATATGACTTGAAGTCGACGGATACGTAAGCTTTGACGGAGATATGGCAAATTCTCTTGACGATATGTATGTTCAGCTTGACAATGCCAAAAAACAGCTTATGGGTGAAAAGTATTCACGAATGCTTCTGAAACTTAATGTGCCTACAGAGGGTGAGGAAACATTTGCTTTTCTGGATAAAGCGCACGATATAGTTAAAAAATATTATTCAGACTACTATGTTGTCGGTAATTCGACAAGCAGCTATGATTTGGCATCGTCATTTGCCGGAGATAACATACTTGTCAGCATTTTAACGGTCGTGTTTGTTATACTTGTTCTTTTCTTTACGTTTAAAAGCGCCGGGCTGCCTGTTTTACTCATTGCGGTTATACAAGGCAGTGTATGGATTAATTTTTCACTGCCGTATCTTGAAAACAAGCCCATGTTTTTCCTGAGTTATCTTATAGTAAGCTCAATACAGATGGGAGCCAATATAGATTATGCCATAGTTATATCAAGCAGATATATGGATGTTAAGACAAAGAAACCTATTAAAGAAGCAATGTGCGAAACACTTAATTTTGCTTTTCCGACGGTACTTACTTCAGGTTCAATTCTTGCGTCGGCAGGATTCCTTATAGGCAAGCTTTCGACGGAACCTGCCGTTGTGTCAATAGGTAAAACGCTTTGCAGCGGAACGCTCATCTCAATGTTCCTTGTAATGGGTGTATTGCCCGAGATCCTGCTGCTTGGAGACATAATAATAGAAAAAAGTAAATTTTCAATTAAAAAGCCGCAGATTGTCAGAAAGGAAACAGGCAGATTTCTTGTTAACGGTCGGGTACGCGGGTATATAAACGGTTTTGTAGATGCAGATATTCATGGTATTGTCCGCGGAGATATGACAGCTAATATTAATATAAACAATATTAAAAGTGAGGATGAGGTGAAACAAATTGAAGAAAGCAATAAAGAAGATAAAAACACAGAAGAAAATTAATAATTTAACCGCACTCTTTGTTTCGCTTATAATGTTTTTTTCACTTTTCGGACCGCTGCTTAATGCTAAGGCTTCGGATACAGTGTCTATAAGTACAAAAGAAGATTTTATTTCTTTTGCACAAAAATGCAAAAGCGATGATTGGTCAGAAGGTAAGACATTTGAGATTTTAAACGATATCGATTTTGAGGATGAAATTTTTTCACCCATTCCTGTTTTCAGCGGTGTTTTTCACGGCAACGGTCATACGATTTCTGGCGTTAAAATCAGTGGAAAAGGCTCAAATATAGGCGTGTTCAGATATGTAAAAAGCGGTGCTTTGATTAACGGACTTTGTGTAAATGGCTCTGTAACTCCTTCGGGTAGTAAAAAGAATATCGGAGGAATAGTCGGTGAGAACAGCGGCAAAGTATCAAACTGCAAATTTATAGGTGATGTTTCGGGAGAAAGCTCTGTTGGCGGAATCTGCGGTTATATTACACAAACCGGTGTTGCGGAAGGCTGTTCTTTTGAAGGAACATTATCTGCAAAAAGCTACACGGGAGGTATAACCGGTCAGAATTTCGGAACGGTTATCTCGTGTGAGAACCGCGGAAATATTAATATAACAGAAACCGATGAAAAAAAATCTCTTCAGGATATCAACACCGAAATTGATATTAAAGAAATCCGTTCAACGGAAAATGTTGATACAAAAACCGACACGGGCGGAATTTGCGGTTACTCAAAGGGAACTATAAAAGACTGTAAAAATTACGGTACAGTAGGTTATAAATCCGTCGGATATAACACCGGAGGAATTTGCGGAAGAACGGCAGGGTATATAACAGGTTGTGAAAATTACGGAGAAATATACGGAAGAAAAGACATCGGGGGAATAGCCGGTCAGGCTGAGCCGTATGTTTTGCTTCAATATTCTGAAGATGTTTTAGATGAGCTGAATAACGTCTTAAATTCAATTACGCAAATTACAAACAGAAGTCTTTTGCAGGAAAATCTTGATATTTACGGAAGTTTTCTCAATATAAATTCCGCCGTAGACGGCATTTCGGATAATATGAGGAATCTTTCCGATGATATTTCAAATTATGCGTCCGATATGCAAAACAGCGTAAATGATGCTGCGGACAGACTTTCAAACACTTTGAAAGATACATCAAATTCACTTGGAGGCATTACAAACGGAATCAAGAAGATGTCAGATGGAATTGGTGAGTTTGAAAATGCTGCGGGGAGTTTTCTGGCAGCGGCAAACAATATTGATGAAGTGCGTGAAATAGTAAAAGGCTCTGAAGATGATTTGCACGATGCAATGAATTCATTCAGTAATGCTGCCGGCGATCTTACGGGAGCCATGGGGAAAATCAATGATGAAATGGATATCCTTGATAAGAATGCCCGAAGACTTTCCGATGCGGTCGATGAATTAAAAAATGCTTTAAAGGGAAAAAAGAATGCCGAAGAAGCATTGTCGAAAACATGGGAAAGCCTTAAGTCGGTTGCAGACAGTCTCAGAAATGCAGCAGGATCAGCGGAAGAAGTGTCAAAAATATTAAAAAAATTGCATGAAGAAGGTTATTTAAAAGATACAGCAAAGAATTTGTCCGAAGCTTTTGAAGCATTGGGGAAATCTTTCAGAGATTCTGCCGAAGCTGTGGGAGATATAGCGGATGCAGTTGAAATTCTTGTTGAAAATATTGATATACACAGTTTGCGCAGTGCAACCAAATTAATGGAAAGAGCTCTTATAAATTTACATTCCGCATCTCTTTCGCTGCGTGATGCGGCTGATAAAATTTCAGATGCCTCAGACCCTGTAGATGCTGCTACAGATAACTTGAAAAAGGCGATTGATTCCATTAAAAAAGGCTGTGAAGGTCTTAAAAACGGCGCATCCGATTTTGCCGATACTTCCGAAAAACTTACTAATATATTTAAAGATTTTGCAAACAGCAACGAACTTAATTTGCCGGATGTTCCTGACTCGCTTTCAGGAAATATGGACGGTATGCAGGACGGTGTTCGCAAAATTCAGAATGAGATGCTCAGTCTTTCAAAAAAGGTTCAGGATAAGGGCAACAGTCTTCTTGACGATATAAGAGATATAAACGACAGATTATCCACTCTTTCCGAGATAATGGATGACGCTTACAGTGATTCTTTAAACGAAAATCTTAAAGATAAATTTGAAGATATATCCGATGCCGTAAATGACCGTGAGACCCGCGGAAGAATAGACAGATGCAAAAACTCCGGTACGGTTTCCGGTGATGTAAACAGCGGCGGTATAGCAGGTTCTATGGCTATAGAATATGACTTTGATCCTGAAGATGACGCGGTTGACGAAGGAAATAAGTCGTTTAAATTCACTTACAAGACAAAATGTGTTATTAAACACTGCACCAATGAAGGTAAGGTTGAAGGCAAAAAGAATTATTCCGGCGGAATTGCGGGCAGAATGAGCATAGGAAGCTTGATGCTTTGCGATAACTTGGGCGATATTTCGGCTTCTGACGGAAGTTATGTAGGCGGTATTGCCGGAAAATCCGAAACGGTTATAAGAAATTCTTCCTCAAAGTGTTCCCTTTCAGGAACTGATTATATAGGCGGAATAGCAGGCGAAGGTGAAAAAATTTATAACTGCGCGGCGCTTGTGTCCGTGCCGGAATACGGTGAATGTGCCGGTTCTATAGCAGGGTCGGGCGATAAAGATAAAATCTTATCAAATATTTTTGTCAGCGATACATTGGGCGGAATTGATGACGTAAGTTATAAAGGCAGTGCAGAAAATACAGATGTTGACAGCTTTGTCAGATTTGTTAGAAATAATTTCGGCAAAGATGTAACATTTAAACTTCGCTTTATTGCTGATGATAAAGTTGTTGATGAAGTTTATTTTAATTACGGAGATGCAATCCCGGAAGAAAGCATTCCGCGTGTGCCCGAAAAAAACGGCTATTACGGCAAATGGGGTTTTTATAATTTTGATGAAGCTAAATTTGATGCGGATATTGAAGCCGAGTATCACAGAGATATGGATATAATTTCCTCGGATGAAAAACGTGATAACGGAAAAAGCATTGCATTGCTTTGCGGAGCATTTGATGACAATTCAGAAATTTCTGTAAAATCTTGTGACAAAACAGAATCAAGAATGATTGATGCAAACGAAATCACAATAAGCGGTTGCTATGAAGAAAAATACACCGTGCGTTATTTGCCTCTTTCCGAGAAAAAGGTTGATCTGTATGCGGATACGGGTTCGGGACTGCATAAACTTAAAACATTCTCAAAAGGAAGTTATACTGAATTTGAAATAAGCGAACCATGTTTTAAGCTTTATGAAGTAAAGAAAAATTATCTTCCAGTTATTGCGTGTATTGCGGGCGGAGCACTGGTGTTGTTTGTCGGTGTATTTATATTTATAAAAAAAATAAAAATTGCTAAAAATAAAAAATAGCCTATTAACGCGTCTTGATTTTAAAATCAAGGCGTGTTAATTTTTGTACCATGAATAAAGATTCTCGGTTGAGGTAATGTTAATAGTATTAATATTAAAAGGCAGTGATAAAATGTGTGAATATATTATAAAAAAAAGCATGCCTCTTAGCGGAAAAATCCAAATTAGCGGCGCCAAAAACGCGGCTTTGCCGGCAATTGCGGCTTCGTATCTCACAGAAGATAGTGTTAAGCTGAATAACATTCCTAAACTTTCCGATGTTAACAATATGTTTGAAATAGCGGATGAAATCGGAGCTGATATATTGACTGAATCCGCGGCGGAATATAAAATACTTCCGAGAGCGGAAAAATTTTCTTTGTCGTACGATACAGTAAGTAAACTTCGCGGATCATTTCTTTTTATGGGTCCGCTTCTTGCGAAATACGGAAAGGTGAAAATTCCGATGCCCGGCGGATGCAGAATCGGAAGCAGACCTGTCGATTTGCATTTAAAAGGTTTTTCGCTTATGGGGGCCGACTGTGTAAGCGGACATGGGTTTATAAGTGTTAAAGCTCCTAAGCTTCACGGCGCACAAATTTATCTTGATTTTCCAAGCGTCGGCGCCACTGAAAATATAATGATGGCGGCTTGTTTGGCAGACGGTGAAACTGTTATTGAAAATGCTGCGGCAGAGCCTGAAATATCGGATCTTGCTTTAATGCTTGTTTCAATGGGAGCTAAAATTGACGGAATAGGAACCGACACTTTAAAAATAACAGGCGCAAAAAATCTGCATGGCTGCACACATTCTATAATACCGGACAGAATTGAGGCAGGAACGTTTATGATTGCCGCTGTCCTTACAGGCGGTACGGTTACTCTGTGCGGAGCACAGAGTGAACATATTAAACCCCTTACAGCAAAAATGAGAGAAATAGGTGTTGATGTTGATGAAGTTGAAAATTGTATTACGGTAAAATCAAACAGTAAATTAAAAAGCTGTGATATAAAAACAATGCCTTTCCCGGGTTTTCCTACAGATATGCAGGCTCAGTTCTGCGCACTTCTTTCGATTATACCCGGAACGAGTATTATTACCGAAACTGTTTTTGAAAACAGATTTATGTATGTTTCCGAGCTGCAGAAAATGGGAGCAAAAATAAAAATTGACGGCAGAACCGCGGTTATAGAAGGAACAAAGAAATTAAGCGGTGCAAGAGTATCGGCAACTGATTTGAGAGCGGGGGCCGCCCTGGTTGTGGCAGGGCTTGCCGCAAACGGAACAACAAAAATCGGAAATGCAGGTTGTATAGACAGAGGATATGAGGATTTCGACAAAAAACTTTCTTCATTAGGAGCATATGTTGAAAAACTTATTCGGTAAAGTCTTCCAGAAGTTCTCGGGCTTCCGTTAACGTTTCAAAAGTAACACCTTTGTATAAAGCTTCGAAATCCGTTTCCGGAATAGCGAATGTGTTAATAGGTTTTTCTTCCACAAGCTGCATTGAACCGTCGGAATTTATTTTGTATATTATAAGCATGGTATCACTTAAAGTTACAAGATATTTTTCGGTAACAGCAACTTGCTTTTCGATTTGAAATGTCGGAGTCGGAGAAGGGGTTGATTCTGTTTTTACATTTTCCGTATTAATATTTGATATTTGAGTCTTTTCTTTCGGAACGGTAAAAAAGCCTGCGGCAATTCCGGCAATACCCCGCAGGAATCCGCAGCATCCAATTCCACTTCCACAACACCATCCACCGAAAGCGCCCAACCCGCAGGAACCGAAGCCGCCGATACATCATCGCAGGCCGATCCCTTCGGCAAATATGCCGATCCGCTGGAAATCCATTTTGTCCGCGC